>Ga0209274_10001602_pt1 | contig 11499 bp, 11 predicted proteins | sample HubBroMetageREF1_FD_188343 | JGI IMG/M metagenome (GOLD analysis project Ga0209274, IMG submission 188343) | Reference soil microbial communities from the Hubbard Brook experimental Forest, New Hampshire, USA - Hubbard Brook CCASE Soil... | ecosystem: Environmental > Terrestrial > Soil >...
CCTTATAATGGGATGTTTCCTCCTTTGCAATCCATAAATTACGGGCAAGACGATTCCGCCCGCTAACGAAGGAAGGTGTTGGATGGCCACGACGGATATCACGCCCCAGGAATCGGCTGGCGGCGTGGGGCGCAAGCGCATCGTCAACGACATGAGCATTCAGGTCGCGACGGTCAACGGTTCAGGCTCGCAGAGTTCAAACACCGTACTGCTGCGCAGCATTTTTCAGATGGGCGTACCGGTCTCCGGCAAGAACATGTTCCCCTCGAACATCGCCGGGCTGCCGACCTGGTACACGATTCGCGCCAACAAGAATGGATACATCGGCCGCAAGAAAGAAATCGACTTTCTTGTGGCCATGAATTCCGAGACGGCGGTGGAAGACACCATGTCGCTGGCCGCCGGCGCTTCCGTGCTTTACGACGAGCCTTTGAAACTCGACAAGTTGCGCGACGACGTCGTCTTCTACTCAGTTCCCTATGACAAGATCGTGGCCGCCGTGTGCCCGGAAGCCAAGTTGCGCAAGCTGGTCAAGAACATGGTGTACGTGGGCGTGGTCGCCAGCTTGCTCACCATTGATATGGGTGAGGTTGAAAAAGCGATCCGCAAGCAGTTCGCCAAGAAGGTCAAGGCGGCCAATCTGAATCTAGCCGCGGCGCAGGCTGGGTTCGACTACGCCAAAGGCAATCTGCAGAAGCGCGGGGCTTTCTACATCGAGCGCATGAACGCGACCGCGGGCAAGATCATCATCGACGGCAACTCTGCTGCCGCTCTGGGCTGCATGTTTGCCGGGTGCACCGTTGTTACCTGGTATCCGATCACGCCGTCATCGTCCCTGGTCGAGACCATGATCGACTACATGAAGGAATATCGCATCGGTCCCGACGGCAAGGCGACGTTCGCCATCGTGCAGGCGGAGGACGAACTGGCTGCAATCGGCATGGTGATTGGCGCGGGTTGGGCGGGCGCGCGCAGCATGACTGCAACCGCGGGACCCGGCATCTCGCTGATGTCGGAATTCGCCGGCCTCGCCTACTACGTCGAAGTCCCCGGCGTGATCTGGGACATCCAGCGCGTCGGCCCCTCAACCGGCCTGCCTACGCGAACTTCGCAGGGAGATATTCTTTCGACCGCGTTTCTCTCGCATGGCGACACCAAGAACATCATGCTGTTTCCCTGCTCTGTCACCGAATGCTTCAGCATGGCGCCGGAAGCTTTCAACCTGGCTGAGCAGTTCCAGACGCTGGTCTTCGTCATGTCTGATCTTGATCTGGGCATGAACAACTGGATGTCTGATCCGTTCGAATATCCCGCCACGCCGATCAATCGCGGCAAAGTGCTGGGCAAGGAGGATCTCGATCGCCTGGGCGGATTCGCGCGTTACAAAGATGTGGACGGCGACGGCATCGGCTACCGCACGATTCCCGGGACCATCCATCCTGCGGCGGCGTACTTCGCGCGCGGCAGCGGACATAACGAAAAAGCGCAATACAGCGAACGCGCCGACGACTTCGAAAACAACATGGAGCGACTGAACCGCAAGTTCGAAACTGCGCGCTCTTTCGTTCCTCGCCCCGAGATCACAAAGGGGAACAACGCCAAAATCGGCATCATCGGCTACGGGACTTCCCATTGGGGCATCACCGAGAGCCGCGACCAACTGCGCGACGAATACGCCATCGAGACCGACTACCTTCGCCTCCGGGCCTACCCCTTTACTCGCGAAGTGCATGAGTTCATCGAGCAGCACGACCGCATTTACCTGGTCGAGCAAAATCGCGACGCGCAAATGCTCACCCTGCTGAAGCTCGACCTCAAGCCAGAATTGACGACGCGCCTGCGCAGCATCGCTCACATCACCGGGCTGCCGCTCGACGCGCGGTCCATTACCGACGAACTGACCAGCATGGAGGGTAAGTAGATGGGGACCACAACCGTCGAACCCGGAGCCGCGCCAGCACCAAAGACCAACCGCATCGGCCTCACCGTCATGGATTACAAGGGCGGAAAGACCACGCTGTGCGCCGGCTGCGGGCACAACGCGATCTCCGAGCGCATTGTTGAATCCATGTATGAGATGGGCGTGCAGCCCGAATTTCTCATCAAGCCCAGCGGCATTGGCTGCTCCTCGAAGACTCCCGCGTACTTCATGAACCGGTCGCACAGCTTCAACGCGGTGCATGGCCGCATGCCTTCGGTCGCCACTGGAGCGCTCCTCGCCAACCGCCGTCTGATCTGCATCGGCGTCAGTGGCGACGGCGACACCGCATCAATTGGCATTGGACAATTCATCCACCTGATGCGCCGCAATCTGCCGATCATCTACATCATCGAAGACAACGGCGTCTACGGCCTGACCAAGGGCCAGTTCTCGGCCACCGCCGACCTCGGTTCGAAGTTGAAGTCTGGCGTCTTGAACGATCTTCCGCCCATCGACACTTGTGCGCTGGCGATTCAACTGGGCGCGACGTTGGTTGGCCGCTCATTCTCCGGCGACAAGCGCCAATTAAGCGCCACGCTCAAGGCGGCGATCGCTCACAAGGGAACCGTGATGCTCGATGTGGTTTCGCCCTGCGTCACCTTCAACGATCACGAAGGTTCGACCAAGTCTTACAAGTACGTGAAGGAGCATGAAGAGACTTTGCAGGATGTGAGCTTCGTGCCGCACTTCGAGGAGATCGACGTGGAATACGATCCCGGCACGACGGTCGAAGTCACCATGCACGACGGCTCCCGCCTGCACCTTCGCAAGCTGGAAGAGGACTACGACCCGACCAACAAGATTCAGGCTATGACCCGACTCGCGGAAGCCCACGCGAAAGGCGAGGTGCTAACCGGAATCTTCTACGTGAACCCCGAAGCACCGAACTTCCTCGACATGCTGAACGTCGTGGATCAGCCCCTGGCCACGCTGCCCGATTCGATGACGCGTCCGGGCAAGGAAGTGCTCGACGTGGTAATGGAAGAGTTGCGTTAAGCCCGGGTCAAGCCCGGTTCAAGAAAGACCTACAGACATTCGTTGTCATTCCGAACCGGGCGAAGGCCCGGAGAGGAAGCTGCTTTCCCCGACATCACGACTGGCCCGCGTCAGTTCTACGCGCTCTTCCCTCGTTGCGGCTCCCCAGTGTGTTCCGGACTCTGCCCCGGCTCGGGAAAATCGGAGTCCGCATCCTTCAGCATGGGATCCTGATCGCGGTGCCCAATTTGTTCTTGCAGGCCAACGTTTCCTGATTCCTTGTGATCCTCAACTTCCGTGGCACCCTTGGCCGTATCCTGATCGCGCGTGCTATGTGGCATAGCTTCACCTCGGACAATAATTCCTGCCCAGTCAGTTTAGCTCCGAAGCTTCTTCAACGAAAATGGGTTAAAGTATGGAAAAGCACTTCGGGAGGTGGGTATATGAAGCGGTGCCTTGCAGTACTCTTGCTGTGCATCTCGTCCAGCGCGTTGGCTGTGACTTCCCCTCCACAGGCTCAGCTCACGTACGTGCGGGCAACCCACCATCACCGCGACAAGCGCGTGCACCGCCACCACGCCCACAAGGCCGGGAAGCATCACACTCCCAAACGGCCCCATCACCACTCAGCTTAGATGCTATCTGCACGACGCATCGGGGCCTGTGGCAGGGATGCGTCCGATTATTTTCCCGTGGTCGGAACTCCCAGCTTGCGCAGCCGATCCCGCGCCTGCAGCGCTTCCGGAGCGTGCGGATAACGCTGGATCACATGCCGCAACTCGGCGACGCCATCGTCCTGCTTGCCGAGTTCAATCAGAGCGAATCCCTTCTTCAGCTGCGCCGACGCGGCTTTGCTTCCGCTAGGAAAGTTCTGCAATACCTGGTCATAGCTTTGGGCCGCCTGCTGGTAATTAGCCTGCCGGAACTGAATCTCGCCCAGGTAGAAATAGGCGTTCCCGGCGAGGTCGGTGTTGGGATAGAACTTGATGTAGTCCGAAAATTCCTGCAGAGCGAGGTCGTTGTTTCCGCCGTTGTAGTCGCGCAGGCCATTGTTGTAGAGCACGTCCGGAGGCGGTGCGGCCGCCACGGCTTGCGCCGCCGCCTGTTGCGTAGCCTGCTGTGCGGCCAGACTCTGCTGCGAGGCCTGCATGTCTTCCAGTTGTTTGGTGACCTTTGACAGGCGCACCTTGACTTCATCCATGGTGTCGTTCAGGGCCTGAATCTGGCCGGAAAGCTGATCGGTCTTCGATCCCCCGTCGGACTGCTGCTTCTGCAGCGTGGTCTGCAGCCCATTGAGGGCCGACGCAACTTTGTTCACTGCGTCAGTGTCCGTTTCGACCAGGTTCTTCATGACGCCCATGCGCTCGTCGAAGCCGCGCTGCATGGCCGTCATCTGTTCCTGCAGTTGCTGAACCTGTGTCTGCAACTGCACCATGTCTTTGTTCGCGCCCGAAACCGGGCCTGTGCCCAACCAAAGCACCAACAAGAATGCGATCAATACAGCAATACGATGTGGTTTCATAAGGATTCTCTTAGGACATACCAGTCACTTAGATGCTTCGATTGTCCCACAGGCTGGGAGGATTCCGCACAGAAAGGGCTACCCGGGAACCGGATTGCACAACGGGGACACGCCGCCTATTTCAACGCACTGCTGGTCTTTCAGACATACCGGCGCACACGAACGCGCTGTTCCCTGCGCGATGACCGGGGGGACGCCAACTGCGGCGTCCCCCAGTCAATCGCAATCCTACTTCTGATAGACGAGATGGCCACGGCGGTTCTGCTGCCAGCAAGCTTCGTTGCTTTCTGTGCAGAAAGGTTTTTCCTTACCGTAGCTGATGGTCTTGATCCGGCTGGCGTTGACGCCGGCCGAAGTCAATGCGTCTTTCACGGCACTGGCACGCTTGTCGCCAAGGGCCAGGTTGTAGTCGGTGGAGCCGCGTTCGTCGCAGTGTCCTTCAATCGTGAAATTGATATTGGAATGCTGACTGAGGAACGCCGCGTCGGCCTGCAGAGAACTCTGCTGGTCGGCGCGAATGTCAGACTTGTCGTAGTCGAAGTAGACGTCCTTGATGTTCTGGCCGAACAAGTCTTCGTCCGTGACCGTCGGAGCCGCCGGCGGTGGCGGCGGTGGTGGCGCTTGAGTTACTGTCAGGCGCGCGGTCGCTTCCTGCGAGCCGCCCGCTCCCTTGGCGGTCAGATGATAAGTCGTGGAATCCGTCGGAGACACGCTTTGCGACCCGTTCGGCTGCACCGCGCCGATGCCGTCGATCGATACGTCGGTCGCATTGCTGGTCTGCCAGGTGAGAGAGGCCGACTGTCCCGCCTGAATGCTGTTCGGAGTCACTGAGATGGATGCGGTTGGGGCCGGCGGAGCCGGCGGGGGTGGGGGCGGCGGCGGAGCCGCTTTCTTTTTGCAAGCGCCAAGCGTCAGTACAGCGCTGAGTGCGATGATCAGCAGAAACCACTTCTTACTTTGTGACTTCACTTTATTTCCTCCCTGCGACCCTGGACGGCTTGCCTCCAAGGTCCGACGAAGCGTTATTTACTATTTCCAACTCCAATTGGGTTGGGTGTTGTGGCCCGTAAAAGTCAGTTGTTGCACTTTAGTGCCGTCGGCCAGCATTGTCCAGATTTCTTCTTTTCCCGACCGGCTGGATTGAAACACAATGTGCCGTCCATCTGGCGACCACGAAGGGGAATCATTGCGTCCGCCATCGTGCGTGAGTTGCACAAACTGTTTGCTGGCAATATCCATCAGGTAAATATCCAACGCGCCCGGGTCACCCGGACCGTATTTCCGCTCCCACGCGAAGGTAAGAAACTGCCCGTTGGGGGCCCAGTTCGGCGACACCGCATAACCCTGGTCGGTCATGCGCAGCAGGTTGGTGCCGTCGGCCCCCATGGTATAAATCTGCGGCAACCCCGTGCGTCCGCTGACAAAAGCGATCTGGGCATTCGTCTTCCGGTTCCAGACCGGGGAAACATCCGGTCCCTTGGCTGCGGTCATACGATTTAGATTCCCGCCGGACGCGTCGGAAACATAAATTTCCGGCGTGCCTGCCCGCGACGACGAAAACGCCAGCTTCAGCCCGTCCGCCGACCACGCCGGGGACAGATTCGTCCCCCCCATATGGGGGAAACCTACCGTCCGATTCAGGTCGAGGGAATACATCATGATCTCCCAACCGCTTTTGGTCAAACCGCTGAAGGCTACGCGGGACCCGTCGGGTGATACCCGCGGCGCCAGCGCAATCGATCCCAGATGGGTGAGCTGGCGCTGGTTCGAGCCATCGTAATCCATCGCCCAAATTTCTTTATGCCCGCTGCGGTCACTGACAAAATAAATCTGGGTTTCAGCAATGCCGGGGATGCCTCCGCCCAGCCGGAAGATGATTTCGTCGGCGAACTTGTGGGCCATCAGCCGCGCCGCCGCGTCGCTGGCGGCGTCCCCGTATTGTTTGCCCAGAACCTCGGGCGACTGGGTATTCTTCACATCGTAGAGCCAGCCTTGCACCGTCAGTTTTCCGGCGGCTACGCCCAAGTTCCCGAAAGCCAGCATGGCCGCGTTCGGAGGAGGCGCGTTCCACGCCAAGAAATTGACTTCCGGTGGCTGCCCCGGAACCTGCAACGGATAGAAGCTCTTCGACACCAGTTCGACTACGCCGGAAACATCGAGGTCGTTCCACAGCGTGTTATTGAATGTGTTGAGCAGGGACGCGGTTTGCGGATCGTTCGTCGCGGGCTTGAAATCGGGAACGGCCAGCCGCACTTTCTCGACGCCCAGGCTGGTGCCCGTCTTGACCCAATCCTGCGCGAAAACAGCAGAGGGGGAAGACAAAAGATAGAAAACGGCGGCGAGAAGCAGCACCCATACCGGGCCGCGGAGACTGAGGGACCCTCGCCGGAAAATTGGTCTAGCGCTTTCGTCCATCCGCTTGGGGAAAAAACATGCGGAGAAACATACTCCGTACGACAATATCGTCTCACGATATGAATTGCTTTGCAAGGCTTCTTCCCTTCTTGCCGCCGGTCAGTTTGAAAGCGCCGTCATTCCGAAGCGCGGTTTTATCGCGCGAAGAACCTGCTGGTTGCCGGCGAACAGCAGGCTCCTCACCGGGCTTTCAGCCCGATTTGGAATGACAAAATGAATCTGACCCACTATCTCCCTCGCCGCTGACTGGCTCGGTAGAGATTCACTTCTTGTAATCGAACCAGTATTCGACGGAAATCTTGCCGCCAGAGTAATCCGGCGGCAATGGACCGAAGGTATCAATGCGCTGCAAAGCGCGCACTGCCGAGATGTCCAGCGAGGGCACGCCGCTGCCCTGTTCCACCTGGATGTTCGCGGGATGGCCGTCGCGCATAACGTCGAACGTGATATACACGCGCTGCGCCGTGGTGATTCTCGGGTCAACCTCGTACTTCAGCCAGTTCTCCGCTACCTTCTTCTGAATCACTTGCACGTACCAGGCGTATTTGGTGCCAAAATCGCCGCCGCCTCCCGTGACTCCGAAACCACCCTTGGCGCCGGCTGCGCTGAAAGTTCCATAAGGCCCGCTGACTGGGCCGCCTTCGCCAAATGCGACCTGGTTATTCTCTTCTACCGGTGCGGGCTGCGGCTTTTCCTTGGATGCCGTCTCTTGCTGCTTCGGTTTTGGTTTTATTCTTGCATTCTTGCCCTGAATCTCAACCGCGTCGGGCGATTTCTCCTCGATCTTCGGCTGCGACTGGGTCAGGCCCTTCGATTCATTGGCCAGCACGTTCTGCGTTTGCGTTGGATTTGCGGGCAGCGGAACCGTGCTGACCAGCGTGGCGCCGATGGCTTCGCCGCCTCCGCCCGCGCCCCAGGTGTCGCCGCTTCGTCCTGATAGAAACGCAGAAAAGATCAGCCAAAACGCAAGGATTCCCACGTGCAGTCCCGCCGACCACGCCAGCGCGCGGCCCCAGCGGTCGTGTTCGAAATAGATCTCAGCGTTTGCTGCCATTTTGTTCGAGAGGTTGCGTCACAATGCTGACGTTATTGATCCCAGCCTGTTTCACGGCGTCCATCACCGTGGCGAAGGCGCCAAAGGGAACATTTTCGTCGGCGCGCACGAAGATGAACTGGTTGCGCGGGTCGCGGATCTTCTGATGCAGCTTCGCGGCAATTTCGTTGATGTTGATGGCGTCGTTGCCCAGGAATACGCGCTGATCTTTGTTGATCGTAATCACCAACCGTTCCTGCGTGATCTCGCGCACCGTCTTGGTCTTCGGAACGCTGACGTCGATGCCCGACTGCAGCACCGGCGCGGTCACCATAAAAATAATCAGCAACACCAGCACCACATCCACCAGCGGAGTGATGTTGATGTCAGCCATTGCCGTCTGGGTGCGTCCGTTGGAGGCGGTGAAGGCCATCAGCGCCTCGTCTCTGCCGCAGCCGAAACCTGCGCCTGGCTTTGATCGACCGCATTCAGCACTTCGAGCGCAAAGTCGTCGCTGCGCGCCGCTAATTCGCGAATCGACGCGCCAATCAGGTTATAGGCAATCACCGCCGGAATGGCCGCCGCCAGTCCGGCCGCCGTCGTAATCAGAGCTTCTGAAATGCCGGGAGCCACCGCGCGGAGCGTTGCCGCTCCGGCCGTGCCCAATCCCTGAAACGCGTCAACAATGCCCCAGACCGTGCCAAACAATCCGACAAACGGCGTGACCGCAGCCGTAATCGCAAGCCAGGGCATGTTGCGTTCGAGCCGTGTGATTTCCTCCGAAGCGCCAATCTGCATCCCGCGCTGGATCGAAAGCAGACTCCGCACTGTGCCCGAAGTCACCGCCTGCCGCTTGTATTCTTCATACCCGCCTTCGAACACGCCGACCAGCGGGCTGGGCTTGAACTGCTCGGCCACGGCGGCAATATCCTGCAGTCGCTGTGCTTTGCGAAACGCGCGTACGAATCGCCCGCTCTGCGCCCGCGCCCGCCGCAGCAGGCTCCATTTGGTCAGGATGATCGACCAGGAAATCAGGCTGAACGCCAGCAGGGCAAGCAAAACCAGCTTGGCCAGGGGGCCACTGTTGGAGATCATGTCGACGATTTCGCCGCCGACGAACGCTACCAGCAAGGGGAGGACATGCATCGCGTTTAGGAGAATGCCTGCACTGATTTACAGATGCTGATTATAGATGATCCGGGTCGCGCGCTTTTCCGCGCGTACCCCATCTGCCAACGAAATATTCTTTGGCCAGTCCCTGGCTCAGGCCCACCAGTCAGGCTGGTAAATCACTGGATTGCGCGCGGGTCGCTGTTGCTGAACGCGAAGTGCACGGCCATCGAATCCAGATAGGGCGAATCCAGCGGCGTGAAGTGCAGGTCCTTCACCTGCATCAGCACGTAAAATCCGTCGACTTTGATGACTCGCATCGCTCGAACCGGCACCGAACTGAACCGGTTCGGATTCAACCACCATAGATTATTCTTCGCGTCCGTCGAAGGCTGTTGGTTGGCGAGCAGAATGTTGCTGTAGATGTTGTGACGCAAGTCCCTGAGCTTCACGCGCCAGGACGTAATCTGATTCGTACCTTCCAGCGCTTCCGGCGTAATCGTCAACTCGTAACGGTCGTTGCCCAGGGAATCCTTAATGCGCTCGCGGTACGTTGCATTGTCAGGAGTGAGCTTGGCGTCGAAGGCCTCTTCCGTGATTCGGGTCGATCCCTGGCGGAAGCTCTCGGCATAAATCGTAGGCGAAACACTCTGGCCGAGCGACGGCACGACTGCTCCCATCGCCCACACGACCATCGAAAGCAGAATCCGCTTCATTTGCGGTTGACCGTGTGCAGAACAGGAGTGTCAGAAGAGGTTGAAGTAGTAGAGTCCGCATTCATATTTCGCAGCCCGTCGCCCGCGAGCCAGTCACACAACGCTCGGGAAGCGCGACCGCTGTTCCGCGCCAGGCGCACAACTTGCGGCCATAGCCAGGGCCGGAGCGCGGCGAACCATGCAAATCGCCCCTCCAGAAACTGCCCGTTCGCGTCCACGAAGCGCTCCATTGACGGGAAACTGAAATCGAATTCGTCAGAAATCACTTTGACCACCGCGAATTTTACGCCTCGAAGTTCAGCCGCGCGAGCCACTGCGGCCGCTTCCATGTCGACCGCCTGCGCGGCAAACGACTCTCGCAGCTTGGCCTTCTGCTCCGGGCTCGCCACTGATCCAAAACTAACCAGCACGCCTTCACCCCGTTCGAGTGTAACGCTGCTGCCGTCGCTTGCATTCACCACGCGCCGCGGCTGAATGATATCCGCGACTCTGAGCCCCCGATCCAGCGCCCCGGCGAACCCCACTGAATGGACTACCTTGGGCGTATAGAGCGCAATTACCGTCTCCGCGGCCCGCCGTGCCGCCTGTGATCCAATCCCACCACAAACCGCAACGATGTCATCCTTCTCGAAAAATCGAAAAATCCGCCCATCGAATTCCCGCTCGCTGACACGCCAGCTCTTCACCAGCGGACGCACTTCCCTCTCCAGCGCAGCCACAATGGCGACTCTAGACATATCCGTTGCCCCGGAACCACTCGACAGCCCGGCGCAACGCGCCATCGACCGGCACGATCTTCCAGTCCAGTTCGCGCTCGGCCTTGCCGGAGCTGGCAAACATCTTCTTCTTGCCCATGCGCACGGCGTCGACCGTGGCACGAGGCTCGCGGCGCAGAATGCCCCCCGTGATAGCTTCGTCGACCACTCCGGCGGCAAAGGCAAATATGTAGGGCAACTTGATCTTCGGCGAGGGCAGGCCAGTGATTTCTCCGAGCTTATCCAGAATCTGCTTCAGCGTAAGATTCTCCCCGCCCAGAATATAACGCTCGCCTGACTTTCCCTTTTCGAGAGCCGCAACGTGCCCCAGCGCGCATTCCCTGACATCGACCAAGTTCAACCCGGTTTCGACGTAAGCCGGAAATTTGCGTTTCAGGAAATCGACAACGATCCGCCCGGTCGGCGTCGGCTTCACATCCTGTTCGCCCACCGGCGTCGTCGGATTCACCGTAACTACATGCATCTCGCTGCGCCCGGCCTCCAGCGCAACCTGCTCGGCCATGAATTTCGAACGCTTGTAGTGGCCGATCATGTCGGCCAGCGAAACCGGAGAATCTTCGTCGGCGGGATGTCCCGCAGAATGCCCATTGCTCGTGAAACCGATGGTCGCCACGCTGGAGGTGTACACGATACGCCGCACGCCGTTCTTCCGGGCCGCTTCGAGAATTGCCCGCGTGCCACCGAGGTTCGACCGGTACATTTCCCCCGGATCGCGCACCCAGAGCCGATAGTCGGCGGCGACGTGAAAAACCGTGTCGCAACCCGACATGGCCTTTTCAAGGGATGCAGCATCGCGCAAATCCCCGGTTGCAGTTTCAGCCTTGGTGCCCGAGGATTGCAGCCCTTCCAGATTCCTCAGGTTGCTCGTAGGACGCACCAGCAACCGCAGATCCGCCCCTTGATCGGCAAGAGCGCGGGCGACGTGAGAACCTAGGAATCCGGTAGCGCCTGTGACGAAAGCTTTCAATAGC
>Ga0209274_10001611_pt1 | contig 11462 bp, 8 predicted proteins | sample HubBroMetageREF1_FD_188343 | JGI IMG/M metagenome (GOLD analysis project Ga0209274, IMG submission 188343) | Reference soil microbial communities from the Hubbard Brook experimental Forest, New Hampshire, USA - Hubbard Brook CCASE Soil... | ecosystem: Environmental > Terrestrial > Soil >...
ACTCTGCTGATGTGCTTCGTCACTCTGCTGGCCTGCTATCTTCCGTCGCGGAGGGCCATGCAGGTGGATCCCATCGTTGCGTTGCGGTACGAGTAGCCCTTCACACAGGCCGCCGAAAGCACTGTCTTCTGCGCGGGAGGTCAGCCCATCCGGACTGGACGCCCCGGCCTTCCCTGCCGATGATTCTTAGTGTTCGAAAGGCCAAAAAGGTGTATTGTAGGCCGCCACTGATCCTCACGTCGGCCCTGTTTCTTCTTCAAAGGAGTTAAAGATGATTCTGCGTCGCGCGTTGCCGGTTCTTCTCGCCGCCGGGGCGGTTCTGATCGGTGTCGGGCCGTTGGCCTTGCCAGGCTTCGCGCAAGATCAAGGTACGGACACAGTCCCAAACACCAAACAAGTCATAGGTCTTGAGGGAATCGACCACAATGCCACCGGAACCCTGACGATCGCAAAGGGCACTCTGGAGTTCACCAAAGGCACAAAGAAGGCGGACGTCCCAGCCGCCTCGATCACCGAAGTGCTCACCGGCGCCGATACCCAGCGAACCATCGGCGGCACCGTTGGCACGCTCACGATGTTCGCGCCCTACGGCTCCGGAAGATTCCTAAGCCTGTTCCGCACCAAGATTGACACCTTATCGCTCACCTATGTCGACGGTTCCGGCGGCGTGCATGGCGTGGTGTTCAGTATGCCGGAGGGCTCGTCGACGGCCGCAAAGGTAGCTCTGCTGGCCCAGGGCGCAAAGACCAGCGTTCCGATTGAGCCGGGAGCCACTCCGCCGGCATCGGCGCCCAAGCCGCAGGGGAGAAAACCATGAACATCAACATGAGCAGGAACACGCGCATTAACGTGAAGAAGTCCGGCTACCTCATCTCTCTTGCCTTTGTTGCCGTCGTGCTTCTCTTCGCGGCAAGCAGCGGGTCCGCGCAGCAGACCACGCCACCGGCCCCGAAGCCGAAGATCAAGGCGTCCTCGATTCAAATCCTTATGGTCGAGTCCAACGAAGTGAAGCTTCCGCTTCCGTTTCAGTTGGCTCTCTACGAGAACATGATCGAGCAGGTGGAAAAGACCAAGAAGTTCCAGCACGTCTACCGCGACGGCGACCACGCCGCCGCGGACGCGCCAGATCTGGTCGTCCTTCACAGCAATGTCTACGGGTTTAAGCAAGGCAGCGAAGAGAAGCGTCAAGTAACCACCGTTGCCGGCGCCACTCAGATCAAGGTTCATTGCGAGTTCTACGACAAGAGCGGCAAATCCTACGGCGACCAGGACGTCACGGGCAATGTGCGCTTTCTCGGCGGCAATCTGAGAGCCACGTACGACTTCGGGAAGAAAGTCGCGGAAATCGTCGAGGCAAGTTTCGAGTAACTGCTGAATCGCACGCCGCGACGCGAAGGTCTGCGTACGCGGCGGCGTCCCGGACCCTCACCGGCGCGCGTTCCGTTTGAAGAGGAGAAGTCGAACATCATGAAGATGCACCGGCTACTGGTCTGTCTCGCCGCCCTCGCAGGCTTCGCAATGGCGTCGTCTCCCGCCCGAGCGCAGGGAGCTGCCGGCGCCGGCACAAGTGGACAGCCCGCACAGCCGCCGCGCCAGGATTCGTCATCGAGTTCGTCGTCGACGGCCACGACACAGGCGGAGCCGGCCATCGCGTATCACCGGCCCACCGAGCGCCAAAAAATTCGCGACTTCGCGTTCGACGCCTTCGGCCCGTATCCGTTCCTCGCAGCCGCCGCCAGCGCCGGCATTCAGCAGGCCTATAGCACGCCGCCCGAGTGGGGCCAGGGGTGGGACTCCTACGGCGTGCGCCTCGGCAGCAACTACGGCATTCAGCTGGTCACAACTACGACGCGGTATGCCCTTGCCGAGGCGTTTCGCGAGGACACGATCTACTATCGTTGCGCGTGCCGCGGCTTTTTCCCGCGGCTTGGAAACGCGCTGATTTCCACCGTCACCGCGCGCCGCGGCGACGACGGTCATCGCGTGTTTTCGCTGGCGGCCATCGGCGCACCGTACGCCGGCACGATGGCTGCGACGCTTGTTTGGTATCCGAGCCGCTATGAACCGGCGGACGGCTTCCGCATCGGGAATTACAACTTGGCGGCCGAGGCCGCTGAGAACGTCGCCCTCGAATTCCTCTACGGCGGCCCGCACACCATGTTCGGCAGCTTCCACTTCCCCGGCATGCGCCACCGCGTCAAAGATCCCGACCAGAATTAGAGATCCGGGTTCAATAAAGCCCTGCGTAAATTTGGGAGCAGCCCGGAAGGGAGGGGCTTTTTACCCTGACGAAGGAAGGGCAGCCCCGCCGTCGAGCCCGCAATAAGAACGGGCTTTAGCCCCTGAAGCCAAGCTGTTTGATCCAACCGGGCATTTATGAGAGAGGCTTGTCTCAGAACGTGACGCGCGCGCCGATCTGCGCCGCGAACGGAATCCCCACCGTCGTTCCCGGCCCGAAGAAGTCCCCCAGCGCCCCGCCCGGGAACCGCAACTGCTTCACGCTGGTGATGGGAGTAGTCGTCGTGCAAGCGGCGTTCGTGCAAAGGTCCGTGATGTTGCCGGCAGCCACTTCCGACTGCGGCACCGGCATCGCGCCCACATCCGTCACGTAGTTCGCGCCGGGATTGTTGCGGTTGAACAGATTGAAGAACTCAACGAACGGCGCCACCGTCCAGCGTTCGCCGATTCGGATCGGCCGGGTCACGCGCAGGTCCGCCTGAATGTACGGCGTTCCTCGCAGTTCATCCAGGCTAGTCGTCACGCCGTTCACCACCGCCCGGTCATCGACATCATCGCCAAGGCCGGTCACCGGAGTCGAAGTCGTCAGCGTAATCGGCCGCGCGCTCTCCGCCTGTATCATCGTCGTCAACTCAACCCCACCCGGCACGTGAAACGTCCCCGCTAGCACGAACCGGCTGGTCACATCCTCTCCCGACGGGCCATAGTCTCCCGGGCCAAAAGGCTTCAGCGGGTTGCAAACGCCGTCCACGTAATCGAACAGCTCGCCGAGTATGCATCCCCACGTGTCCGCCCTCGACAGCGTGTAATTCGCCACCAAACTAAACCGCCGCGAAACATTCCCCTGCAAGTGAATCATCATGGCGTTGAAAGCCGACCGATTGTCCGACTTGAAAACCGTCACGTTTGGAACGTTGTCTCGCTGGCAGTCGATTACGTCTTCGGCAGCCGGGCATCCGTTGCCGGGAGAAAACAGCGGCGAGAACAGCGTGAACCCCGCCTGATACTGATAGCGCGCAAAACCGTGGTTCCCTTTCTCGTACGTGTAGTCCACGCTGAGCAGCCAATTCCGATTAAATGCGTGCTGCACTCCTCCTGTGACGTGCATTGCGTACGGCGTTTTGTAACCCGGCGCGATGATCGCGCCCGAGCCCGCGACGGTCCCGATCGGCCCCGTGCTCGCCGCCGGAGGCAGGCACCCCGGATCGCCAGGATTCACGCAAACGCCCGGCGGCGTGTTCACCGCTTGCAGTGCCGGAACCCAGCCGTTTTGCGCCAGGTCGTTCGAGTAAATGCCGATGCCGGCGCGAATCACCGTGTTTTCAGATTCGCCCAGACCGTACACGATTCCCAGCCGCGGTCCCACCGCGCCGTTGAAATCGTGCGGCGCCCCATTCAGTAGAGGAATCTGCAGCGCTTTCAGCGTCAGGTAAGCGGGATTCTCCAATTGGCTCTGCCCCGACGCGGTAAACAAGCCGTAGCTGTGGTCGTAGCGGAAACCGTAATTCAGCGTCAGCCGCGGCGTGATGCGCCAGGAATCCTCGGCGTAAAACCCGAGCCTCTGAATGTTCTGCCCGAAGGTGCCATTCCCTGCCGGCGTCGTCCCACACGACGATCCTGGATTCGCGTTCGGCGAAGGAGTCGCCGTGCAGAGCGACAAATCGGCCGTAAACTGCGCCGGGTCGGCCAAGTAATCCGTCGGGTCCTCCGCGAATACGGCGATCGTCTCCGGATTGCTCGTCAGCGCCCCGCTCAACACCGGCTCGTGAATGAAGTTCACGCCGAACCGGATCGAGTGCGCCCCGGTCGTGTGCGTCATGTCATAGCGGAGCTGGTATTTCTCCTGATTGCGCACCACGGGAAACGCCGTGATCGGCGTGATGAACTGGTTGTCGCCAAACGTCTCGAATCCCGAAATTGTAGCCGACGTCGCCGTGAACGGAAACGCCAGCGCGAATCCCAGATCCGAATTGCGCGCCGCGGTCAGGTGCAGGCCGCTCGCGTCGAACACAAACGACCCCAGCCAGGTGGGGCTGAACGTGAACTGGTTGCTGATCACCAGATTCATGTAATTGTTGTGCTCTTCGACGCCGGTCGAAGGCAGCGCCGCCTGCTCCACCAGCGCGTTATGCGTCAGATAATTGTCGATGGCCGCGCGCAGAAACCACTGCGACTTCGCCGACTGCGCCCAGTCGAATCGCGTCGTCGCCAGATAATCGCGGAACGGCACCGGCACGATATTCGGCGTCGGAATCGAACTCACCAACGTGCCGTTCACATCCACCAGGCCCATTTGCGCGAGCTGTGCCAGCGCGTTGAACTGCGTCTGGCTCGTCGGGCTGTAGGCGATACTCGCGTTCTCGTGCACGTACTCGAGCGACGAGAAAAACCAAATCTTGTCGCGCACGATCGGTCCGCCCACCGTGCCGAGGTAATTCTGCCGCGAGAACGGCTGCTTCGGATTCGGCGCGGGATTCTCGATTGGGAAGCGCGCGTTCAGCGCGGCCTGCCGGTCGTAGAAAGCGCCTTCGCCGTGCAAGTCGTTCGTGCCGCGCTTGGTGGTGATTACTATGGACGCGGCCGTGGTGCGGCCCGTGTCGGCGTCTTCTCCCGCGGTGCGCACCGCGAACTCCTGCACCGCGTCCGGCGAGAAATTCTGCAGGAAGCCGCCGATGTAATCGTCGGAGTTGTCGCCGCCGTCCACCGAGAGTTCGTTGTTCAGCCCAGAGCTGCCGCCCGTCGAAACGGCCGTTATGCGCGCCTTCGTCGGATCGGAGGGTTCTACAGGCTCAGTTCCCGGCGCGAGGTATGCGATGTTGGCAAAGCTACGAGCGGCCAGCGGAATCGTCTCCAGGTCCTGCGTGGAGATCGCCGTCTGATGCACCGCACTCGTCGTGTCGATTGGCTGCGTTGCGATCGACGATGCCTGGCCCTGGACGTTCACCGTCTGCGACACCGCGGCCGGATGCAGCGTCACCGTGACTTCCTTCACCGTGCTGACCACCACGTTTACGTCGGAATCCGCGTCCGCGAATCCCTTGGCCTTCACGCTCAGGCGATACACGCCCGGCAGCAAATCCTCCACCTGGAATTGCCCTGCGGTGTCGCTGGTCGTCTCGCGCTGAACCGTCGGAGTCCCAACCTCCTGCACCGTGATGCTGGCGCCCGGAACGCGCGCCCCCGTCGTATCCTCGACAGTGCCCAGCAGCCCGCCGCGAAAATTCTGCGCCGCAGCCCGCGGCGCCGCCGCGCAGCCCAAAACCACCACGGAGGCCATGGCCAAGGACATCCATCGGTTCCGGATGTGAACGGGCAGGAAAAACCGCGAGGGCCGGAAGGGCGGGGCTTCAGCCCCGCCGTAACCACCGCAAACTCGGTGGGGCTTTAGCCCCTGAAGCACAGATCTCTGGTTCCCCACACAACCCCCAGGACCGATCGTCTACTTTGTTCAGTCCGCGAGGGAGCCTATCCCACCCCCCATTCCTACTACCACACGTAGTAGTTCGCCGCCGCAGCTCGTCACACCGCCCCCGGGACCTGCAAATCCGAACCCTCTGCACTAAAGAATCTCCTTGTTCGTCAGGACCGTTTGATTCAACGCTCGCGATGATTCTAGCTTTCGAGCTCGGTCTTGCGTCGACCCATTGAGACCACCGCATTTATCGGGCACTTGCGACCAGAAGTCGAAGATAGACTAGGGCTATAATTACGCTTCGTATGCCTCTCGCTCTAGGTACCAAACTTGGTCCGTACGAGATTGTCTCGCTGCTCGGCTCTGGCGGGATGGGGGATGTGTACCGGGCCCGCGATGCGCGGCTGGGACGGGATGTGGCGGTCAAGGTCCTGCCGGACACGCTGGCGAAAGACGTGGAGCGCAGAGAGCGCTTCTGGCAAGAAGCGCGTGCAGCAGCGCAAGTGACGCATGCGAATGCCTGCAGGCTCTACGACGTCGCAGAAGAGCAAGGACGCCTCATGTTGGTGATGGAGCTCGTTGAGGGGGAAACGCTCTCGCAGCGAATCGCGAAGGGTTCGATTCCGGTTAGGGATGCCGCGCAGATTGTCCTTGCGATTCTGTCGGCTCTGTCAGCTTTTCACAAGTTGGGGATTATCCACCGTGACTTAAAGCCCGACAATGTTCTGCTGTCACCAAGTGGCCCCAAAGTCTTGGACTTTGGAATTGCTAAACACATTCGAGATGCGCCCGCCGATACGACAGCCATGACTCTGATCGGCGCGACGATGCCTGGAGAGTTTCTGGGGACACCGCGGTATGCCTCACCTGAGCAGTTCCGTGGTGAACCTGTAGATGCACGCTCGGATATCTTTTCCGCCGGCGCCATTTTGTTCGAGATGCTGAGTGGTCGACCTGCGTTCGGCGGCGCCACGCTTGGGGAAATCGCCCATTCTGTTTTGCACGCTCACCCACCCGTGCTGATGGGTTCGCCGGCGATTGCCACCATGGGTCGGATCGTCCACACGGCGCTCGCTCGATCTCCACAAGAGAGGTATCAGAGCGCGGAAGGAATGGCGGGGGATCTGCGCGCGAGCCTGCTCATGGAAGGAATTGAAGCAAAGGCGCGCGCACAGACGTTGCAGCGTCTCATGGTTCTTCCCTTCCGTCTGCTGCGCCCCAGCGAAGAGGTCGGATTTCTCTGTCATAGTTTGCCGGAGGCTATAAGCGTTTCTCTCGCTGGCCTGCAAAGCCTGATCGTGCGCTCTTCGCTGGGTGCCGCGCGGTATGCTCAGGAAGCGCCGGATTTTCAGAGAATTGGGAAAGAAGCAGAAGTAGACGTGGTCCTCACGGGAGCGCTGTTACCAGTGGGCGAACAATTGAGGCTAACCACTCAATTGGTGGAAGTGCCCGGCGGAACGTTGCTTTGGTCTCATTCTTCTCAAGCTACGGTCAAGGAACTACTCGAACTTCATGACGATTTGGTTCGCCGGGTAGTTGAGGCACTTCTTCCCTCCTTGAACGTCAGCGAAAACGCGGTCCTGAGGCAAGATCGGCCGTCGAGCGCGACGGCTTACCAGCTTTATTTGCAAGCCAATGAATCTGGTAGGGACTGGGAAAAACTGCCGGCTGCGATCGAGACATACGAGCAATGCGTGAGCATCGATCCGGGCTACGCCCCGGCTTGGGCGCGACTCGGCCGCGCCCGGTGGCTCTGGGACAAGTATTCCCGTGGTTCCAGGGAGGGATTGCGTTCTGCAGACGAAGCTTTTCAGAAAGCCTTTCAACTGAATCCCGACCTATCCCTTACGCATAATCTGTACACACATCTCCAAGTGGACCAGGGACGGACCCTGGAGGCGTTGAAGCGGCTGCTCCCGCGAGCGAGGGTGCACCGAAGCGAAGCCGAGTTGTTTGCCGGACTGGGGCACGTCTGCCGCTACTGCGGCTTGCTGCGGCCGGCACTCGTTGCACAGCAAGAGGCCCGGCGGCTGGACCCGCAAATCGCAACGAGCGTGAATAACACGCTTTTCATGCTGGGGGATTACGAACGCGCGCTGGAATGCTCCGGCGGCGATTTTGGGTACGTCACAGGATTGAACCTGGCAATGTTGGGGCGCCGCGAGGATGCCGTCAATCTGCTTCGCGATTCCGAAGCCTCGAAATCGTCGCGTTTGGGACGGCTCTATTTGACGTCATTGAGAGCGCTCTTGGAAGGAAACCGTGAAGAAAGTCTGGAAGCCAACGAGGAATTAATGAAGGGAACCTTCCGCGATCCGGAAGGCATGTATTATGTTTCGCGACAATTTGGTTATCTCGGTGCAGACAAAAATGCCCTCGAAATGCTGAGGCGCTCGGTCGACCATGGTTTCTACTGCTATGCAGCGATGGTGCGCGATCCCTGGCTTGATGGACTTCGCGGAAAAGTCGAATTCTCGAATCTCCTCAATGAGGCCCACCAACTTCATTTGGAAGCGTTCCAGGCCTTCCTGGCGAGCGAAGGGGAAGCGCTGTTAGGGGTCCACGCGGGGGAATAGTAAGTCCTGCATCCTCCGCAGAGTGGGTCGGCGGACGCGAGAATAGCAATTGCACCTCTAACCCCCGATTAGTCACGTGATCGGAACTGGCCACTACCAAAAATCGCTTGACCTTCTGCGGACCTAACTGGGATACTTCCATCCCCTTCTGAGTGTTACCCCCTTCCGGAAAGTGTGTTTGACTCACTATGTCCGTAGCAGTTCAGGATCCAAGGATCCTTGTCATCGAGGATAACTCGGCGGTCGCCCATGCGATTCAAGCCGCCCTCGCTCACTCTCGCACCGCTCCGTTCGACGTGGAATGGGTTCGCCGGCTTTCCGATGGCCTCGCTCGTCTGACGGACGAAGGTATTGCCGCTATCTTGCTGGATTTGTTCCTGCCCGACAGTCGAGGCATTGAGACGTTCGACAGGCTGCATCGCGTCTCGCCCGGCATCCCCATTTTGGTCCTCTGCGGCGGCAATGACGAAGCTCTCGCACAGCAGGCGGTGGCGCGCGGCGCTCAGATTTATCTCCGGCCGGCTCATCTCCGCCGCCATCCGCTGCAGAGCATTCTGCGCAGCTCGATCAAACGCAACACCGCCGAGGACGTGTTATGCGTGGAAAGGGAACGCACACAGGTAATCCTGAACTCGATTGGCGACGGTGTCGTGTGCACGGACAACGCAGGCAATGTCACCTCCCTCAACCTGGTTGCTCAGAGCATGACCGGTTGGCCTCGCGAAGAAGCTGCTGGCCATCCCTTCGCCGAAGTCTTCAAGACGATTGACGCCGCCACCCGTCTGGCCGCTCAAGACTTCATGCAGTCGGCTCTCCAGCAGAATCAGGCCGCGCCACTCCCTGGAAACTGCGTCCTTGCGCGCCGCGACGGATTTGAATCCGCCATTGAAGGTTCCTTCACCCCTGTCCACGATCGCGCAGGTCACGTCACTGGCGCTGTGATCGTTTTCCACGACGTCAGCGAGGCGCGAACCATGTGGCTCGAGATGATCCGCGCCGTCCAGCACGATTGCCTTACGAATTTGCCCAATCGCCTGCTCATCAACGACCGGATATCTCAGTCGATTTCGCTGGCCCGCCGCCAGAACAAGCAGATCGGCGTGCTTTTTGTGGACCTGGATCGCTTCAAATACATCAATGATTCGCTGGGGCATGCCGTCGGCGACAAGCTCCTGCAATCCGTTGCGGAGCGGTTGTCGGCCTGCTTGCGAACTTCAGACACCGTCAGCCGCCAGGGTGGCGATGAATTCGTCGTCCTGCTTCCGGACATCACCCATCGCGCCGACGCTGCCGCCAGCGCTGAAAAATTGCTCTCCTCGCTCCGAGCGCCTCACTCCATCGAGGGGCACGATCTCCATATCGACGGCAGCATCGGCATCAGCATCTTTCCGGAAGACGGAGGGGATGCCGAAACGCTCATCAAGCATGCGGACACTGCGATGTACCACGCCAAGGAAAGCGGCCGCAACAATTTCCAGTTCTTCACGGCCGAAATGAATGCGAAGGCCGTCCAGCGCCAGTCTCTCGAAAGCAACTTGCGCCACGCCCTCGAGCGGAACGAGTTCGTGTTGCACTATCAACCGAAGGTAAATCTCGCCACAGGCAAGATCACCGGCGTCGAGGCCTTGATCCGCTGGCACCACCCGGAGAGAGGACACACGCGGCCAGCTCTCTTCGTGCCCCTCGCCGAGGAGTGCGGCCTCATTCTTCCAATCGGCCGCTGGGTGATGCGGGAAGCCTGCAGGCAGGTTCGCGCTTGGCAAGACGCGCGCTTGCCGCTCATCCCTGTTGCCGTGAATGTTTCTGCCGTCGAGTTTCGCGCCAAGAATTTTTTGGAAGGTGTTTGTGAGACGCTTGCGGAAACGGGCGTGGAACCGTGCTATCTCGAATTTGAGGTCACCGAAGGCGTGCTCATGGAGGACACTTCGTCCACCGCCCATGTCCTTCAGAGGCTCAGAGTAATGGGCATACGTCTCACGGTGGATGACTTCGGCACCGGCTACTCCAGCCTGAGCTACCTGCGCCAGTTTCCAATTGATGCGCTGAAAATTGACCGGTCTTTCGTCCGCCGAATCAATGTCTCCTCGGATGACGCTTCCATTGTCAGCGCCGCGATCAACCTGGGCTGGAGCCTCAAGCGCCGCGTCATCGCCGAGGGCGTCGAAACGCCGCAACAGCTTGCATTCCTTCAGGCCCAGCATTGCGCGGAAGGGCAAGGCTACCTCTTCGGCCGCCCCATGATCGCCTCCGCGTTCGCCAAGTTACTTCAGTCAGGCTTGCCGGAAACTTCGTTCACGCCGGAACGCGTCGCCTCCGCCGCCGTCTAAATCAGCTGTAGAAAACCAGCCGGCCGCCCGTGTCAGCCGTGTTTTGGGATTACGTCACTGCCGGCGAACATCCACTCGCTGAATGCAACCGTCCTTGTAGTAAATCCTGACGTCTAAGCCTGCGTGGACGGGGCCTCGGTGAAGGGGATCATTGTGAAAGCACGGCGTTGCGTCGCCGACGTAATACGAAAAGTTGGCCCCGTTGACCGAGAAGGACTCCTTTGAAGGCCCCAACATCGGCATCGGATGAAAATCCTCGACGGTGCCTTGAACAATCGAGCTATCGCCCTTCGCGTAGGCGTGCCGAATCTCGATAAACTCGGGCACGAGTCGCAAAACCGCGATCACAAAAATAAGGGCACCGGAAAGAGCCCCGCAGCCCCCCACAACCTGCAGGTATCCTCTTCCTCTTGAAAATCGAATAAGCGCCAATCCAATTACAATCGCGATCGTTGGATGGAACAGGGTGCCCCACGCAAAGGACTTGAGTCCGATCTCAAAGACCGTCTGATAATTCGCTGAAGTCATCGCTCTACCCGTGAAGAAGTGCGCGAATCATACCACTCCAGCCGTCCTGCTCGGCTCGCACCGATTGCCTCTTGCACGTATTAAGGGTTTCCCTTATTATGTGGACATGAACATCACACTGTCACTCGACGATGATGTCGTCAAAGAAGTGCGCAAGATCGCGGTCGAGCGAGACACCACTTTGACGGGCCTTGTGCGCGAGTACCTGGAAACTCTCGCTGCCGAAAACGCGAAGTCCGGCCGTAAACGGCTCGAACGGGAGGCGCTCAAGCAGACCTTCGCGCGATTCAAGTTCAAGATCGGGAAGCGAACCTGGACCCGAGCCGATCTCCATGAACGCTCCTGAGTTCCTCGACTCGAATGTCCTCGTTTATGCATACG
>Ga0209274_10001612_pt1 | contig 11458 bp, 6 predicted proteins | sample HubBroMetageREF1_FD_188343 | JGI IMG/M metagenome (GOLD analysis project Ga0209274, IMG submission 188343) | Reference soil microbial communities from the Hubbard Brook experimental Forest, New Hampshire, USA - Hubbard Brook CCASE Soil... | ecosystem: Environmental > Terrestrial > Soil >...
GAGGAAGCCAAATTGAGGCGCGTCGAAGAGTCGATTCGCGTGTTCGTGCGGGTCGCCGATCCGAAATATCGCCAAGTTGTGCCCATGCGGTTCTTCAATCTGACGCTAACGACAGCCGAAGCCGACGCCTATAGCGCTCCGTTCCTGGAAGAAAAAAGTCTGCGCGCCGACGTGGCCCGCACTCTGATCCGGATGGTCTCGATTTCCGCGCGCATCAGCACCGAACTCGAAGAACTGAAGCGCAGCCAGAAAATGTCGTCGCTGTGGAAGCTGCACGCCGACTCCGTGGTCGTGCTCCTCGATATGGCCAGCACCTCGGTCGAGGACGCGGGCGGCATCGGGAAGACGGCCCAGCAGAGTGGTGCAGGCGCAGCCGCGAAAGCCATCCATGAGTCCGCCCAAAAGCTCCGCAACCATGCGGACGTCGCGGTGAAGACCCTCGCCAACGTCAGCTAGACTCAGCTCCATCTTTCCTGTTATCTCTCTTTCGAACTTTAACCTCAGCTTTTCGCTGCTGTCTCCGTGCCCCTCGCGTCTGGTGGAGAGAAATGAGTGGATTCCCGCTTTTGGAAGTCGCTGTTTACTCTGTAGTACCCGGGTACCCCCCCCTCCCCCTGGTCTTTGGAATCTTCGACTTAGCTCCAAAAGCGAAAGTAATCCTAGGGCTGCAACAACTTGCGGGCAAAATCTTGAGCCGTAAGGAGTTAGGGGCGGGTTGGGGATTTCAAAGAGCTTGGTTCAAACCTTTAGCATGGGGCTTGACGCAGATTGCGTCAAGCCCACGGAAGTAGATGGTAGGGCGGATTGCCAGTCAGCCATCAAGCCGACAACCCAGCATTCTGGTCATGGAGTGGAACCCTATTTCAAACTTGTATGTTTCTACTCACGAAGTGTCCCGGCTCTGAGCACTATCGCCTGATTGCATCAACTATCGCTCCGGGAGGCCGTGGTTTGACAGGCGGGGCAGCTCGCCATACACTCATGCCAATCTGTTGAGCCCCGCGTTTGCAGCCGCCTGCTGCACTAGACTACGGCCCGAATAGACAAGTGAAGGAGTGAGGTCTATGCATTCAACGGATGCGAAAAACTGCTTGAACATTTCCAACGTCGCTCCGAGATTCGGCCCGACGAAGCCCGCGGCCGCAATTATCCGCTTCGCTTTTACGTCGATCCTGCTCTCCGTGCTGCTCATTGTTGCCGCTCACCCGGCGCAGTCCCAAGAGGTTCTGCTCCACACATTTGGTTTATCTGGAGACGATGGCCAATATCCCGAATCCAGCCTCGCTTTCGATAACGGAGGGAATCTCTACGGGACGACCGCCGACGGGGGACTGTACGGCGGTGGGACTGTATATGAGCTCATGAACGGGGCTTGGGACGAGAACATTCTCTATAACTTCACCGGTGGCTCCGATGGCAATTGCTATTTTGGGCTCAATGGATCAGCATGCTCCAACCTGATCATTGATGGCGAGGGCAACCTTTATGGAACAGCGCCAGCGGGTGGTGCATTCGGCGCGGGTGTCGTGTTCGAGCTGAGCCCAACTGGAACGGGTTGGACGGAAACAGTCCTGCACAGCTTTGGGGGCCCCGGAGACGGCTACAATCCGTGGGGCGGTGTGATCATGGACGACCAGGGCAACCTTTATGGAACAACTAATTCCGATTACTACGAGACTACTATACTCGGAGTAGTCTACGAGTTGAGCCTCTCGGGAGGAGCTTGGACGGAAAGCATTCTGTACTCCTTACCTAGCAATAGCAATAACAATTACCTCGAGAGCGGCCTTGCCATGGACGCTGCCGGAAACCTTTATGGCACTTCTTATGAGACGGTATTCGAGCTATCGCCGAACGGTCATGGCGGTTGGAATCCAACTGTGATCCACACTTTCACTGGCCCTCCGAAAGACGCCGGTCCGGGAAGCGCCCCACTTGTGTACAACGCCGGGAACCTTTACGGAGTATCGGATGGCGGCGGCTCGATGAACGACGGAGCGGTCTACAAGCTGACTCCTGGCAAGAATGGGAAATGGGCGGAGAAACTTCTCTACTCGTTCAAAACCTCACCTTTTTGCTGTCCTTACCATGCTACGTCGGTTGTGCTCGACGCCACCGGGAACCTTTATGGCACCGCAGGGGTTGGCGGTAATTTTGGCGAGGGGATGATCTATGAGCTCGTAGCTCCGGTTGGCACCGGGGCGTACAAAGAAAAAACTCTCTTCAGCTTCAACGATCCGTATGCGGCGGGAAACGACGGGGCCGTCCCCTTTTCTAGCCTGGTCTTCGACAATGCGGGCAACCTCTACGGCACGACCCAGGACGGCGGTTCATTAAGTAACACAGACGGCGGCGGCTACGGCACGGTATTCGAATTTAATCCGTCTGCAGCGGCGACCACGACCGCTCTAACGTCAGTACCGAATCCATCGACTTCCGGAGAAGCGGTAACTTTCACCGCAGTGGTGACTCCTGCGCCGCCAGACGGAGAAACTATCAGCTTCATGGAAGGCACGACCGTGCTGGGAACAGGATTGTTGAGCGATGGTTCCGCCACCTATGTGACCTCGACACTGCCCGTGGGAACGTCAAAGATCACGGCAGTGTACGGTGGTGATTTGACCTTCCACGACAGCACGTCGAACACGATCAAACAAGTGGTGAAGAAGTGATTTGGAAGCTTCTAATCATATAACAATCCTACGGGGAGGTGAGCCAGTCCCTCCCTTTTATCTCTAACCAACATATTGTTGACGTAACATCTCCATAACGCTCAAAGCGCAAGTGGATTGGGCGAACGTCCCTCGGGGGCTGAAGCCCGTCTCTGTGAGATGTTGGCGGCGCGGCTAAAGCCGCGCCCTTTCAAAGCACGGCCCTAGTTGATATCGAACTGCTGCTGGTGCACGGCCGGGTCGCTTTTCACGATGATGGTGCGTTTCGTGAGTTCTTCCATTTCGTTCAGCAGGCGGCCGTTGTTCGATTTCAATTCTTTAGCTACATCGGGATGCACGCGCAGCATTACATCTTCGTGCTCGAGGTGCTTGGCGATCTTGCGCATCTCGACGTAAATCTCGTTGCAGACCGTGGTGACGGACTTCACGTATCCGGTTGATTCGCAGTAGGGACAAGGCGCGCCGATGGTGCGTTCGAGCGACTGCTTCACGCGTTTGCGCGTGATCGCGACCAGGCCAAAGTCGTTGAACTGGAGGGTCTTTGACGGGGCGCGGTCGTGGCGGAGTTCTTCTTCGAGAGCCTGCATGACGCGCTGGCGGTTGCGGCGCTCATCCATGTCGATGAAGTCGATGATGATGATGCCGCCGAGATCGCGCAGGCGGATCTGGCGGACGATTTCTTTGATGGCATCGACGTTGGTTTTGACGATGGTGTCTTCGAGACGCGCCGTCTTGCCGACGTATTTGCCGGTGTTGATGTCGATCGCAACCAGGGCTTCGGTCTGGTTGATGACGATGTAGCCGCCGCTCTTGAGCCACACTTTCGACTTGAGCGCTTTGTTCATTTCTTCGGCGAGGCCGAATTGCTCGAAGAGCGGCGTTTCTTTCGTGTAGAGCTTCACTCGCTTCACCATCTGAGGCTGGAAGCGGTTGAAGAAGCGCAGCACGCGCTCGTATTCGGGTTCGGTATCGACCCAGATGACGCTGAAATCGGAAGTAACCTGGTCGCGCAGAACGCGCTCGACTACGTTGAGGTCGTGATAAATGAGCGCAGGCGGCTTGGAGCTTTCGGCGCGGGTCTTGATGTCGTGCCACAAGCCCTTGAGGAAGCGGATGTCAGCGCGGAGCTCTTCTTCGCTGGCGCTCTGCGCGGCGGTGCGGACGATGAAACCTCCGTGACCGTTTTCGCGTTCGCTAAGGATGATGCGCTTCAGGCGCTGGCGCTCTTCCTCGGAGGAAATCTTGCGCGATACGCCGGTGTGGTTCACCGTCGGCATGTAGACCAAAAACCGTCCCGGCAGCGCGATGTGGCTGGTGATGCGTGCGCCCTTCTTGCCGATAGGTTCCTTGGCGATCTGAACCAGAATCTCCTGGCCTTCCTTGAGCAGGTCGCTGATCAGGGGCACAGGCGCATTCTCGCGGCGACGGAAGCGGCCGCGGCCACCGCCTCTGTCTCCACCGCCACGGCGCTGGCGGTCGCGAGGACCTCGGTCTCTATCTCTGTCCTGGCCGGGACGAGGGCGTTGGGTGCGCTGGGTATAACCGGCGGTCGCCGCCGGGGCGCGGACTTCTACGCGGGCATCGACCGCGCCAGTGCCGCGAGCTTCCGCATCGAGCATGGCTTCCGCTTCTGCCTGGGCTTCTTCGAGTTCCAACTCCTCGCTGTCTTCCTCCCCTTCGGAGGGGGCGCCTTCGGCAGGATGCACTTCGCCAGACTCGGTGAGAGACGCATGATGAATCTCAGCGACCACCTCGCGGGCCTCGCCATTCAGATGGCCGGGGCCGGACTGGGTCTCCTCTTCGAATTCGTCGTAACCTTCGTCCGAGGAGCTTTCGTAGTGAACCGCGTCGGCTTCGTCCTCATCGATGGTTTCTTCCTCCATCGTGCCGGGAGCGGCGAATACCGGAGTCTCGTGACGCGACTGCGCAGACTCATCGGAGGCAGCCACGTGAGTATCGTGCTCCTCCTCGATCTCTTGCGAAGATACATTGGAAGATCCGCGTGGAAATTCTTCCATCGATTCCCGCTGAGCTTCCTCTTCAATGGCCACGATGCCCTCTCCCGGCCAGCCGAGAGCAGGCACATCGTTGATTTCTGGAGTCGCCGCCGGAGTTGGCTCAGTGCGGTCGGTACGGCGGAATTCCCGATTCCAGTCGGTCGTGGTTGAGGCCGACTCCAGGTGCTCGACGTGGCCTTCGTGTTCTTGTTCCTCACGGTTTCCGCGAGTGTCGTCGTGCTCCTCATGCTCGTGTTCTTCATGCAGAGGTTCGGCTACAGATTCGGCAGCCGCGAAGATCGGTTCGTCCTCAGGGAAGGTTGCGGCAAGGGGCGAGGTGGGCTCGGCAGCAGCCTCGGGCGCGACTTCGGCAAACGTCTGCCGGACTGGCTGCGCCGGAACCGGGAGCGCGGGCGGTTGTTGCATGTAGCGCTGGTATTTCGAAATCGATTCTCCGGGCAGGATAATTGGCTGATAGCCGGGCGGTGGTCCCGAGGGTTGGTTTCTGCCGGAATCCATCGGGCGAGAAGAAGTTGGCTCGGCTGAGCGGGTGAAGCGGGGCTCGGGGGCGCGGTCGGATGTAAAACTGCGCTCGGGAGTTCGTTCGGGTCCTCGCTCAGAACTTCGATCCGGTCCGCGGTCACGGCCATCGCCTCGGCCATCACGGCGTCCGCCACGGCGGCGGCGGCGTCCACGGAAGCCTCCGCGGTCGCGATTCTGCGAATCGGCAGCATTGCCAAATTCGGTGGATCCTCCCGCCGGAGCCGGCTGTCCCTCGCTGAGGGTGTCGGCTTCGAAAGTTCCTTCGTCGGCGATCGGCACTAACTCGGATTCGACGCCCGCCGCATCATCTGACACAGCCGACGCTTCGTTCTTGGCCGGCTGCTGGCGTAAGTCCGGCACGTTGCGAGTGGCAGGCACGACGTCGGTCAAATCGTCGTCGTGCTCTTCCAGTTCCATGAAGTCGGAAACGTAGAGGAAGGCGTCGCGCTCCAGGCCGATGTCGACGAAAGCCGACTGCATGCCAGGCAGCACGCGGGTTACGCGGCCTTTATAGATGGAGCCGGCCAGGGTGTATTCATTCTCGCGTTCGAGATAGACTTCCGCGAGCAGATCGTCTTCCACCATGCCCACTTTGGTTTCGTGGGGGGTGGAGGAGACAAATAGTTCTTTGTTCATCAAACACTCCGGTCCCGCCGACTATTCAGGTCGGTCGGGGTTCACCGGGGCGGAGTCAGAAAGGGTGCGGGAGGATTAGGCGACGAGCATCGCGATGCGCCCCGAACATGGGGACAGACTGGGACGGAGAGTTCTGCTCTCTCTTCCTGCCGAGTCCGCTGCACAAGCTTGGGAATCTTTTGCACTTATCTCGCTAATTCTTGCCGGGGTTTGTGACCGCACTCTCAGACCCGAAATTGGGTCGGGGGGCCGTTCCCTGCCCGGCTGCTCAGCTTCAACCCTGCCCGGCCTTCTACTGCTCGACTAGCCGGTGAAATGCCCCCTTTACGCGAGGGCGATCGAAATTTTAGAGATCGATATTTTTGGGGCTGCGCCTGCGAGCGCAGCAAAACTGCTTCTGCCGTTCTTCCGAATCCCTGAACCTGTTGCTTCTGAACATGTTGCTTCTGAATCTAGTTCACAAAGCGGCGCATACGAACATTCATGACCATCCCCAGCGCCAGGAACATGAACAACACGGAAGACCCACCATAACTCATCAACGGCAGGGGTATTCCGGTGACCGGCATAAAGCCAACCACCATGCCGACATTGACCAGGATATGGAAGCTAAGCACAGCCACCACACCCATCACCACGAACGTCCCAGCGCGGTCGGGCGCTGTTTGCGCGTTCTGGGTCAAACGCATCAGCACTATGAAGTATAACAGCAGAACCCCGAGCGCGCCTACGAATCCATGTTCCTCGGCGAAAGCCGCGAAAATGAAGTCGGTTTGCGGTACGGGAAGGAAATTACCGTGGGTTTGCGAGCCTTTGCCGCCCCATAGGCCGCCGGAACCTACGGCAATCTTGGATTGCTCAACTTGGTACCCCGAGCCCTGGGGATCGAGTTCGGGGTCGATAAAACTGGTCAGTCGCTGTTTCTGGTAGGACTTGAGCACGTGCACCCGAGGAACCAGGAAAACCGCGCCAATAGCCACGGTGGCGAGCAGACCGACAATCAGCCCTTGCTTCCACTGCAACCCGCCCAGAAACACTCCCATGACGGCAATGGGGACGTAGGTAAGCGCGGTGCCAAGATCTGGTTGGGCCAGGACCATCAGCATGGGAATGCCGACAATCGCTCCCGCCTTCATGAAATCGCCCCAGGAGAGCTCCCGCTGGCGCATGTCGGCAAAATACTTGGCGACAGCGAGGATGAGGATAAGCTTGACCCACTCCGACGGCTGGAAGTGGTTCCCGCCGGGCATGTGGATCCAGCGCTTCGCCCCCAGGTACCTTTGTCCGAAGAGAAGCACAGCCATCAGGGAGGCCACACCGGCGATGTAGAACCAGTGGATTTGATCGAGCAGCGCCTGATAGTTGATCAGGCTGACCAGAAACATGGCGCCAACGCCGGCCAGCACCCAGTAGACCTGTTTGACGTGGGCTCCGGCGAACTTGGTGTGCACGGTGGCGCTGTGGATTTCCATTACGCCCAGGCCGCAGATCATGAGCACGAAGCCCAGCAGGACCCAGTCGAAATCGCGGTATGAGACGTAACGTGCCATGAGAACAGCTTCTAGCTTTTAGCTCCTAGCTCTTAGCTTTTTCGCTAAGGGACTGACAGCTCGGAATCCCCGCTGAGAAAGTTATTGATTCATCCCCGGAGCAGCGATGGCCATTGCCAGCGGCTTCTTCGGGAGATCGAGAACGAACCTGCCGCCTTGCAGCTTTTCCTTGTCTCCGTCGGAATCGGGCTCGGTCCACAGGCCCCCGATATCGATCGTTCCGCCGCTCTTCGGCTTCTCCACCATTTTCGTGGGGGTGCGGCGTTGCTTGTCGACATAGGCCTTGATGACCTGAGTCGCCAGGCGTGCCGCCAACCTGCCGTGTTCACCGCCCTGGAACAGGACACAGACCACGATGTCCGGATTGCGGCGCGGCGTGAAGCCCACGAACCAGCCGTTCTGCGCCAAATCTTCGCTGTTCTTGAACTTCGCGCGAGTGGCCAGGGACACAATCTGCGCCGAACCTGTTTTGCCTGCAATGTCGAGTCCAGGAATATGCGCAGATGGAGCCGTTCCCTCTGGCAGCAGAACCCGGGACATTGCGTCGGTGATGAAAGTCCACCCGTTCGGATCCAGTGGAACGTTCTTTACATCCGTAACGTGCTCGGTCTCGACGTAGCCCGGCGGCATGTCGGTTGGATTGATGACGTGAGGCACAACCATACGCCCGCCCATGGAAATCGCGCTGATGGCGCGCAGCAATTGCACCGGCGTAATGGCAATCGCGCCCTGGCCGATACCGACTGAAATGGTTTCGCCGGCAAACCATTTCTGCTTGAAGTTCTTGATCTTCCACTCTTCTGAAGGCATGACGCCGCTCACTTCGTTGGGCAGATCGATCCCCGTCTTTTGGCCCAGCCCCAGATCGGTCGCGTATTTCGCGATGCGATCGATGCCCAGCTTTTCCGCCAGCGTGTAAAAGAAAACGTCACAGGACTGGTAGATCGCTTTCTCCAGAGTGACCTCTCCGTGTCCGCCTTTCACCCAGCAGCCAAAACGCCGGCCGTAGAACTCGGCGCTCCCGTGACAGTCCACATGCATGGTCTGGGCAATCCCTTCCTGCCAGCCGGCGACCGACATAATGATCTTGAAGGTCGAACCGGGCGCAAGCTGCGCCTGGATGGCTTTGTTCAACAGCGGCTTGTCGGGATCGTCTCTAAGCTTGTTCCATTGATCGCGCGACACGTGCACCGCGAAATCGTTGGGATCAAACGATGGGCCGCTGACCATGGCGAGGATTTCTCCGGTGCGTGGGTCCATGGCCACGATGGCTCCATTCTTTCCGGCCAGAGCCTCTTCGGCGGCGATCTGCAAATCGATATCGATGGTCAGTTTCAGCTGTTTGCCGGGGATAGCTTCGGTTTCGCCGAGACGTCCAACTTCGCGGCCGTGGCTGTCGACCAAGGCCTGACGCGATCCGTTCTGGCCCATGAGCAGCGTGTTGTATTGACGCTCCACGCCGGATTGGCCGACGACATCTCCCGGGTTGTAGAGTTCGAACTGCGGCTGGTTCAGCATGTCTTCGCTGACTTCGCCGACATAGCCGATCAGGTGCGCCATGAATCCGTTGCGGGGATACAGGCGACGGTGCGCCATGATGGTGTCGAGTTCCGGCAGCTCATTGCGATGGGCCTCGATGAACTGCAACTCGTCAGGAGTGATGTCTTCCTTCAGGAAAATCGGCTGGTACTGCGGCATCGCCGCAAAGCGCCGGATGCGCGCCCGCACTTCATCGGGATCGAGATGCAAACCCTGGGCGATAAGATCGGCATCGCCGGCCAGATCGCGCGACGAATCGCGCAACAACAGCGCGGAAAATGATGGATAGTTATCGACAATCGTGCGCCCTTCGCGATCGAGAATTTTCCCGCGCGGCGCGAGCACGGGCACATTGCGAACGCGATTCTTCTCGGCTGCGGAGGCGTAATAGCCGCTCTCCATCACCTGCAGCTTCCACAGTCCGTAGGCGAGCACAAGGAAGATGGCGAGGATGATGTACTGCGCCGCCGTGAGGCGGATTTCGGGAACTTTTTCGTCGCGGCCAAACATCAGACTTCGGGCTTCAGGCTCCCGGCTTCCGGCGTGTTCACGACACGTTCAGAAATCGACGCTGATGCCATTTTCCTCTCAGGAGTTAACCCATTCTAAATCGGACCCTGGGCCAACGGAGCTTTTTCCAGTAACGAAGGTCATGACCGCCCGGAGGTATGCTTTGGCCATTCCGTCAGGCAGCCCGGAAGCCGAGCGCCGGAAGCCGCTGGTTACGTTCTCTGCTTGAACTTATCGAGCAGGAAGAACAGAACCGTGCCGAGGGTCGCATTCGCCAGGCCGGCCAGAATTCCGCGCGACCAACTCCAGCTCTGGGTCATGTTGACCAGTCCACGAGCGACGGTGAAATAGACCGCGGAATGCACCAGATAAAAACCCAGAGTCACCAGGAAGCGGGCGCCGGCGTTTTCCACGTCCAGTTTTACGCCCAGAGAGGAGGCTCCGTAGCCCACTACAGTCTTGGCAATGCCGTAGAGTCCGATCGGATTATGACCCAGCATGTCCTGCGCCAGGCCAATCACGGCTCCGGTAAACAGGCCAGCGATCGGGTTGCGGCGCGCCATGGCAAAAAAGATGGTTACCAGCAGAGGCAAGTCGATATAGACCGCGAAACGCGGAAACCGCAGCGGCAAAAAGGCCTGCACAAAGAGCGCCAGCAACGGGATACCGATGGTTACCGGGATGCTGAACCGGTAAACCTCAACCTGCTCCCCTGATGTGTAGGTGATGGGCACGCTATTGAGGGCTGCTTTCGGTTGCGGGCGGCTGCGAATTCGACGGCGGTGGGTTAGGCTCGGCGGGATCCGCTGGCACACCGGGACCACTACTCATGCTGGAAGGGGTCTTGGGCGTTTGCGACGTCGTTGTCCCAGCCGCACCCGCGGGTTTGGCCGGAGTCTTCGCAAGCGCTGGCTTAGGAACTCCGGTGGTTGCGCCGACTGTCGCGCCTGGGACGGGTTTCGTATCCGTGGCCGGCTTGTCGGGGACCGACGGCAGACGTTGCGCCAGAATGTCAGCTGCGCGCACATGAACGTTCTGCTCCGCGGTGGCCTGCCGCTCCTGCTTCTCGACCAGCACCAGCACTTCTTCCAGTTTGCTGAGGTCGGCAGCGGGCTTGATCTTGATGTTCAGAAACAAGTCCTTGCCGCTGGTGACGTTCGTGACTGTCCCCACGGGCAAGCCCTTGGGAAAAATCTGGTCGCCGCCGCTGGTCAGCACGGTTTCGCCGACCGGAACCTGCTCATCGCTCATCACGCGTTCGAGCACCACTTCGCCATTGGCGGTGCCCCGCAACACCCCTTGCAGCCGCGTTTTCTCGAGCATGGCACCCACACCGCTGCTTTGATCGCTGATCAACAGCACCTGCGAGACCGACGAATAGACGACCAGCACCTTGCCGACGATCCCGTCGGAGGTCATGACCGCCATATCGCGCTGGATGCCTGCATTCTCGCCTTTATCGATATAGATGGTCCGGGAAAGGTCGCTGCCGCTGGAACCGATGACCTGTGCGGCCACGGTTCGAGAGATGAACTGTTCCTTGAAGGCCACCAGGGTTTGCAGCCGCCGAGCCTGGGCAGCGTCTTCGCTGAGCCGCACCTGATCAATGCGCATGTGCTCAATCTGATCTTTGAGTTGGCGGTTCTCGGCGCGCACACCACGCAGATAAAAATAGTTATGCCAGAGATCGCTGACGCCATTCTCGCCCCAAACCAGAGCGCGTTCGAAAGGACTGATTGCGCCCACCGCCCAGATTCGAATGAGGCGCGTGCTTTCCGGATCGTTGCCGCCGCCGCGTTTGACCTGCGTCGCCAGCCCCAGCACCTGCAGAAATAACACGCCTACAAGAATGATCAGGTTGCGGTAACGGCCGAGTACGGATTCCATAAAGGTACCGAGTCCCGGGTCGCGAGTTCCGAGATTTCTACTCGGCGCTCGGGACTCGGGACTCGCGACTACTCGATTGAGATCTTACGCAGCAGTTTGAAATCGCTGAGCATCTTGCCCGTGC
>Ga0209274_10001613_pt1 | contig 11455 bp, 10 predicted proteins | sample HubBroMetageREF1_FD_188343 | JGI IMG/M metagenome (GOLD analysis project Ga0209274, IMG submission 188343) | Reference soil microbial communities from the Hubbard Brook experimental Forest, New Hampshire, USA - Hubbard Brook CCASE Soil... | ecosystem: Environmental > Terrestrial > Soil >...
TGCAAGTTGTCGGTGATCTTACCGCGGGGGTTCCACCCGTTCCCATCCCGAACACGGAAGTTAAGCCCCGCTGGGCCGATGGTACTGCACGCGAAAGTGTGTGGGAGAGTAGGTAGTTGCCGGCATTAAATCAAAGGCCAGTCTGAGAAATCAGATTGGCCTTTTGCTTTTATTCGACAGAGCCTTAGACTTGCTCTCATTTAAGGAGGTGGAGGAAGCCGATGCAAGCAATGACAGATGACGAGGTTCGGGCCTTTGTCCAGAAGAACGAGTGGTTCACTGGGCTCAAGGTTGATGCTGAAAGTCAAAACGTCTTCTACGACAATGCCGAATCAAACTGCATCGAACTGAAATTCCCCGAGAAGCCGATGGAGGCACCCTACTATGCCCGAGTCGCTTCATTCCTGAATCTTGAGCGCGAGGACCTCTTCTATGGAGCAGTCCTTTGGCTGACCCTTTGGGATATCGGTAGTCCACAGCTTGAAAAAACGGGTTGGAAGACAGTCGAGAAAATGCGATTAGCGTTTGGTGAAACTCGACCGATCGGCGCGGCGCCTGGGCATTCGTTTCGGAGTGACGAGTTCGTTGAACTCAATGCATTTCTGCTGCCCTGCTTCGTGTTCGGATGGGATGCGTATTTACTCCCATCCGGAAACGACTACTTCGTTCATATCAGCCACGATGAATTTTGGGTGGTCGTCACAAAGACAACCGAAGTTCACAAGCAATTGCTTCAGCAGTTGAATGAATTAGGTCCGCAGCCAGCGCACGAACGATGCATGGCGAGATTCTGTCGAAAGTGAGCCTCGCGAGAGATCCCTCGCACAAAACGCTCGGGATTTCGGCTGCGGGCTCCCGCTTCGCTCACGCCCGCAAAGCGCCTCAAGTTAAGCCCCGCTGGGCCGATGGTACTGCACGCGAAAGTGTGTGGGAGAGTAGGTAGTTGCCGGCATAAAACAAAGGCCACGTTCAGAAATGAGCGTGGCCTTTTCCGTGTGCTTTTGAATGTGTGGAGCTGAATGTGTGGAGCGGGCGCCCCCGCCCGCTGCCGTTGATGTGGGTATTGCTTTTGATCTATTCCACCCACAGCCAACGATAGTCTTCCGCCCGAGTCACTAGTCCCCGCCGCACCGGATTCTGCCGCAAATATTCCAGCTTCTCGTGAAAGCTCTCCTCCGACCGCAACACATGATCAAAAGACTCTTCCTGCCACACCGGCCCCGAACGCCCCAGCACCCGGCTCAAGCTGTGCGCGGACGCCGATTTAATACCTTGTAGAATCCCAACCAGGCTATAAAGATTCCCGTCCAAGCCGCGAAGCGGAGTTAGCAAAAGATGCACATGGTCAGGCATGACCACGGCCGCATGAATCGCCGCCTTCATTCCCTGATCGTGCAGACAATGCCGCATCACGATATCCCGGACCGCCTCCGGCAACGGATCGAAGCTGCAACAAAATGTAACAAACACTGCGCGACCGTCCTTCTGATAATGCGGCAACCGCCGCCGATATTCGTACTTGCCCTTCAACAATGCCTGACTCATAGGTGTAAGTGTGGAGCGGGCGCCCCGCCCGCTGCCCTTGACTTTGGTAAGTATGCCCGGAAAGACCAAATCGATCTGTGATCAGCGCACAACCAAAATGTGACGATTTGCCACGTTCAGATGGGGTGTTTGTGTGGAGCGGGCGCCTCGCCCGCTGCCTTTGACTTTGGCTTTCGTCGGTTCTGCAAAAAAGACGAGGACGCCCGAACCATATGGAGTTAACACAAGAGTTAGCCCGTAAGATACCGCGGCCGCTTCACAGCACCGCCGGCATCCCGGCACACAGCAGCGCCCTCCCGCCTCCCTCAGTCGGCAGCGCTGCGCCGGACGCTCTGCACCTCAGTCAGAAAATCGACTCGCGGCGCCCCCTTGACTCCCGCGCTCGCCATTCTGGCCTTGAGTTCGTCGGATGCGACAAAGGCGCGCGCCTTTTCCAGACTCTCCCATTCAAAGAGAAGATTGACGTCGTTGACGTTTCCGGCGCTGCGGAAAATACGACAACTGCGCTCGCCGTTCTTGCGCCGCCAGTCCAGGGCGGAATCGAAAGCCGCCTTCCAGGTCGTATAGTCGGCGACTTCGTGCTGGATGAAAACGTTGATCGTGGTGTCGGATACCCTCCTTTCACTCTGAAACGTTGCTCCAAACGTAGGAAAAATGCAAGGGCAAGGGCAAGGGCAAGGACAAGGACAAGGGAGAAGAGATCACAGAGGTCTGGACGTGCGGGATAGGCTGGTCTGGCTCTCCAGATTGTCGAACGTTCCTGGAACAGGTCGCTTAAACTGTCTCCCCATGGAATGATTACTAAGACGTGATTGGGCTGGGAGTGATTATGTGGAGCGATCAAGAAGCGATCATGCAATCGGCGGGGATTATGGCGTGCGTTCTCAGCATCCTTGGCGTTGGACTCTGCGCGGTGGCGCAAAGCGTCTCCTCACAGACGCCAGCGCCCTGCAAACGCATCGTGATTGCCGCGGACGCCATCCTCGATGGCAAGGGTCATAAGCTGCACGACACCCGCATCGTGATCGAGGGTTCGAAGATCGTGGCCATTGACATTGACCCAAGCCACGACGACCCAAGCCACGACCCCAAGGCCGGGCCAACAGATGCAGACTACGACCTGCGCGGCCTGACCGTCCTGCCCGGCTGGATCGACGCGCACGTGCACATCACCTGGAGCTTCGGCCCAGACGGAAAAAATGCCGGCCAGGGAGGCACCACACAAGAAGCCGCCTATGCCGCAGCCTCGAATGCATGGCTCACATTAATGGCGGGATTTACCACCATCCAAAGTGTCGGCTCGCCCACCGACGTTCCCTTGCGCGATGCCATCGCCAAAGGCCTGCTCCCCGGCCCGCGCATCCTGACGGCCGTCGAACCGCTCATGGGACGGGGCGAGAAGACGGGAACGCCGGACGAAATCCGCGGCTTCGTGCGAAAGCAAAAGGAAGCCGGCGCCGACCTGATCAAAATCTACGCCTCGGGAGGCATGACCAGGGGCCCGATGACCATGTCGCAGGAGCAATTGAACGCGGCCTGCGGTGAAGCCAAGAAACAAGGCCTGCGCACGCTCGTGCACGCTTTCAGAGATGCGGTCCGCGCCGCCACTCTTGCCGGTTGCACCGAAGTCGAGCACGGCCTGGGAGCGTCCGACGACGACCTGAAATTGATGGCCGAACGCGGAACCTACCTCGATCCGCAAGCCGGCTTGCTGATCGAAACCTACCTCCAGTACAACGACAAATATCTAGCCCCACCCTACTACACCGAAGAAGGGTTCGCCGCAATGAAAGGCCGCATACCTGCGCACCAGGAAGTCATTAAACGTGCGGTGCGCATTCCGGGACTGAAAATTGTTTACGGCACCGACGCCGTGGCGGGCGCGCACGGCCGCAATGCCGAGGACTTTATCAACCGCGTGCGCGACAGCGGAGTCGATCCCATGACAGCCATGGTCTCCGCCAACTCCCTGGGAGCGGAAGCGCTAGGCATGGCCGATCAGATCGGATCGATCGCCCCCGGCCTCCAGGCCGACATCATCGCCCTCGATGGCGACCCGCTGCAAGACATTACCGCCGTCCGCCGAGTCGTATTTGTGATGAAGGGCGGCGTAGTCTACAAGAATGCCACGCGCGGTCCGATTCCGGTTTATGCCGGCGTTCAGCCCTGATCTTCGTGAGAACTCGGTGGGAACTCGTTTTCGGGTAATCCGGCGGAGCGAAATACCCGAGAACCCAGCCCCGAAGGGGCGAACTAACTTAGCCCAGCGCTTCAGCGCTGGGTAAAAATGAACCAAGCGATTCAAGTCCCGGAGGGACGACTGAATTCTCACGGCGAGTGGGCCACATCACCGTGGGGAGTCTAGTGCGAGTTTGTGCTTAAATGCCGGCGCAAAGGTAACTGGGGGTGCGCCACTTCTCACGCTTTTTGAGAAGTGGCCTGCCGAGCAGCCGACACCAGTGGCCGCCACTTTATGTGGCCGCTAAACTATCTGATTCGAATATTTGGTCGGGACGGCGAGATTTGAACTCGCGACCCCTTGCACCCCAAGCAAGTGCGCTACCAGGCTGCGCTACGTCCCGACGGAAGCCGCTGCCAACAACGACGATTGACGGCGTGGGGCCAGACAAAAACAAAAGATTGACCACCAAATTCTACACTAGTCGGCAGCCATCGGTGACGACGCGAGCGAAGCGACGAAGCGATCGCACGCACGCTCCGCGAAGAAGCCCGCAGAAATCTTGTCAAGCCCCCATTTTCACGATTTTCCCGGTAAGCCAATGAGCGCGCGGGGAAAATAAAGTTGGAAACGATGTCCAGTTCCCACGTCGAAATTGATAGAATAGAATTAGAGAAAGAAAAAGGGTGCGGAACCTCCCGCACCCTTCTTGATTGCAGCGGCAAGATTGTCACCAGGCGCGGTGGCCTTGAAACCTGGAAACTCTGAAACCTTGAAAGCTGGCCCCACTAAGTCCTTATTCCGGAATATTTTACAAATAAGTCTTTTAGACCCAAAGATTTGGCGGGATTTTTTGTCTAAACCTATGATTCCAAAAGATCGACAAGTACATTTTTTCAGGAAATCATTCGACTGTTAACCAAGTAGTTAATAGAAAAGCGGAACACCCCCGATCGTTCCATTTTGAGCGTGTGATGGGTGCCCAGCCCCGCCACCGTAACCCTCTGTCACAAACGGAGCGTGATGGCTATCACCTCGTGCCCACCGCTTCTCGCCGCACTATGCAAGTGTGGCGATCTTAGTCTCCGGCGGAGCAGGCTACATTGGCAGTCACACGGCGCGCGCTCTTCGCCGCGCCGGCTACCACGTCGTGCTCTACGACAATCTCTCCACCGGCTTCCGCCGCCTGGCGCAAGGCTTCGAGCTGGTCGAGGGCGACATCGCCGACGAAGCCCGCCTCCGGCCCGTGCTCGCGCGCGTGGACGCAGTGATGCACTTTGCCGCCCACGCCTACGTCGGAGAGTCGGTCGAGAACCCGCGCAAGTATTTCCATAACAATATTCTCGGGGCGCTCACCCTGCTGAACTCCGCGCTGGACGCCGGAATCCGCCGCTTCGTATTTTCCTCCACCTGTGCCGTGTACGGCATCCCCGAACAGATTCCGGTCATTCAAGTTCCAATCCCAGTTCCGGCGATAGCTCCGATCACAGTTCCGACGATAGTTCCGATCCAAGTTCCGATCACCGAGCAGACGCCGCGCGCGCCCGTGAACCCGTATGGCGCCTCGAAGCTGTTTGTCGAGAACGCGCTCGAGGCCTATGGCCGCGCGTACGGTCTGCGCTCGGTTCGGCTGCGCTATTTCAACGCGGCGGGAGCCGATGAAGACGGAGAAATTGGCGAACTCCACGACCCGGAAACTCATCTCATTCCGCTGGCGCTGGCCGCTTCCACCGCGAACGGACCCGAACTTCAAATCCATGGTGCCAACTACCCGACCGCCGACGGCACCTGCGTTCGCGACTACATTCACGTGAACGATCTAGCCGACGCGCACGTCGCAGCGCTGCGATACCTCGAAGAAAGCAGCGGCTCGCTGGCTCTCAACCTGGGAACAGGCCGCGGACACTCCGTTCTTGAGGTCATTCAGGCGGTTGAAAACGCCACTGGACACCCGGTTCGGCGGAAGATCGGACCGCGGCGCCCCGGCGATCCTCCCGTTCTGGTCGCCGATCCGGCGAAGGCTCAAAGCGTGCTGGGATGGGCCGCCCAGCGCAATCTCGCCGATATCGTCGCGAGTGCGTGGGCGTGGATGCAGAAAAATCGTGCAAGGCGCGCAGCTTAGGCGAGTTGTCAATCAGAAACAAAATCGCGGTGTTTCAAAGTCAGTTACAGATTGTCAATTGCGAACGCCTTCCGTATTCGCTCCCAAGTCACGTCCAGCGCCTCGGGCAGCACTCTGGTCTCTCCAATAACGCTAAGAAAATTAGCGTCCGCGACCCAGCGCGGGAGAACGTGCATGTGGATGTGTCCAGTCACGCCCGCGCCCGCGGCCTTTCCGATATTCATGCCGAGATTGACGCCGTCGGGCCGATAGAGCGCGCGCAGCACCGACTCCATGCGTTGTGTCAGGCCCATCATCTCGTGCGCGGCCTCGGCGGGGAGCTTCTGCAACTCGTCCAGGTGTGCGTAGGGCACAACCATGACATGCCCATTCGTGTACGGATAAGTATTGAGAATGATGTAACAATGCGCGCCGCGGTGGACGATGTAGGCCTCCGGGTCGCTTTCTTTGGGAGCATTGCAGAAGATGCAGCCCGCTTCCTGGCCGGCGCCAGTAACATACGCGTAACGCCACGGAGTCCAGAGATGATCCATGGGCGGAAGGGTAGCAGAAATGGGCTTCGAGCTGCGAGCTACGGGCTGCGAGCCCAGAAAGCGGTGCGGGGCAACGGTTTCCTCGAAGCCCGCGCGGGTCGTCGCTCGCAGCTCGCAGTGTGACGAACCTGTAAATTCTTAGGCCATTGGCCGGATTCGCGTTTGACACCCTTCCAAATCGGTTGCTATAGTCGAGGAGTCCCTTATATTGGACGCGGTTTCGAACCAGCTGGAATTGTCCCAGGGTCGTCCGCCAGGTCGGCCTCAACGCAACCTAATGACCACGCCAGCAGTCCGCTACACCACGTCCCGCATGACTTGTGCACAAACGCGTGCGACACAGAGGCTATGAACTTGTTCGACGACAGTACCACTCGCAATCTTGAATCCAGTCTTGAAACCATGACACCTTCACATGACACCCACACCGGCGCCTCGGCCGTACTAGACGCTCCCGAGCACGCACAACCTTCACCCGCGGAACCATCCGCCTCCACCGCTCCTGAAAGTAACGCTCACGAGCATCAAAGCAACGCTCCCGACGCTAGTGTCACTCAGAATGAAACGCCCGAGCCATCCGCGGCCGAGACTGCCAGCGCTGGCAGCGACGATTTCGCCGCCGCCCTCGAGCATTTCGAAACGGAGACCGAGGAATCGGTTGGCGAGGACCACGTAATCAAAGGCCGCGTAGTAAAACTGACCGCGACCCACGTCGTCGTCGATATCGGAGCGAAGTCCGAAGGCATGTTGCCGATTGCGGAAGCTCTCGATCACGAGGGCAAGCCCAGGTTCCAGCCCGGCGACGAGATCGACGTGATGCGGGACAAGGGCGAGACCGAAGAAGGCTACGTCAACCTCTCGCACCTGAAAGCGCAGCGTCTGCGGTCGTGGGACGAGATTGAGCGCGCTTACAACGAAAAGAAGCCGATCAAGGGCATTGTCGTGGAGCGTATCAAGGGCGGCCTGACCATCGACATACAGGGCGCGCGCGCCTTCCTGCCGGGCTCGCAAGTGGACCTGCGTCCCATCCGCAACCTGGATGGCATGAAGGGCCAGACCATGGAAGTCGCCATCATCAAGCTCAACAAGAAGCGCGGAAACATCGTGGTCTCGCGCAAGCAGCTACTGGAAGAAGAGCAAAACGAGAAGCGCGGCAAGACGCTCGAGCATCTCGAAGAAGGCAGCATCCTCACCGGCATCGTCAAGAACCTGACCGAATACGGCGCATTCGTCGACATGGGCGGAATCGACGGGCTGCTGCATATCACCGACATGTCGTGGGGACGTCTGACTCATCCCCGCGACCTGGTCAACGTCGGCGATCAGATTCAGGTGAAGGTGCTGAAGTATGACAAAGACAAGCAGCGCGTCTCGCTCGGCTTCAAACAGCTCACCCCCGACCCGTGGCTGGATGCTGAGCACCGCTATCCCGTAGGCGCGCACGTCCACGGCCGTGTCATCAGCGTCACCGATTACGGCGCCTTCGTAGAACTCGAGCAGGGCATCGAAGGCCTGGTCCACGTCAGCGAAATGACCTGGTCGAAGCGGATGAAACATCCCTCGAAGCTGGTCAACGTAAACGATGAAGTGGATTGCGTGGTTCTAAGCGTCAATCCGACCGAACGCCGGATTTCGCTCGGCATGAGGCAACTCGCGTCCAACCCCTGGGATACGCTGCACGACAAGTATCCTGTGGGAGCAACGGTCGAGGGCCGCGTCCGCAATCTTACCGAGTTTGGCGCTTTCATCGAAATCGAAGACGGAATCGACGGCCTGGTGCACGTCAGCAACCTGAGTTGGACCACCCGTGTGAAGCATCCCTCCGAAGTTTTGAAGAAGGGCGACAAGGTCAAAGCCGTCATTCTGGCCATTGAACCGGACAAGCGGCGTCTTTCGCTCGGAGTGAAACAGATGCAGCCCGACATTTGGGATTCGTTCTTCGCCAAGCATCGCGTCGGAGACATCGTGCATGGCAAGATCCTCCGGGTGGCGAACTTTGGCGCGTTTGTCGAGATCGCCGAAGGCATCGAAGGCCTCTGTCACAATTCGGAAGCCGTCGATGCAAACGGACAGCCAATCCATCTCGAACCCGGCGGCGAGTACGACTTCAAGATCATCAAGATGAATCAGGAAGAGAAAAAAGTCGGCCTGAGCATCAAAGCGGTCGGAGAAGAAGCGTCGCGTCAGGAAGTCGAGACTTACAAGCACCCGGCATCCTCGTCGTCAACCAGCACCACCATCGGCGACCTGATCTCGTGGAAGCGCGCCGGCGGGGACAGCAACTAACCCGCGCCTGCTTTTGAAAAACTAGGGCCACCCCAGCGGTGGCCTTTTTCTTTGGCCGTCTGAATCATGGGCCGCCTGAATCATGTTGGCGTTGTGCGATCGCTTATTTTAATGGTAGTCAGCGGAAAGGTTACTTGGTTTCGGCTTTGGTATTGACTTTCAAACTGATGTAAACCTGCGCACGATCGTCAAATTGGCTGACCGTTTTTGTGCCGCTTTTGTGGTTGTTGTACTGCGCATACACTTCGTAATCGATGCTGGGCTGAAGCGCCGGAAAACGGTAGCTCCCGTCCGTGCCAACGATATAGGTTCTCACCGAGCGAGTGTGAGTGTTGGTCAGATACACGACCGCGTTCGGTAAAGGACTGTCGCTGCCGTCCAGCACCTTGCCCGTAAGCAGCCGGGTCTTGTCTTCCTTCTTCGGATCGCGGCCAAACAACTGCGCCGGAGCTGCCAGAACCGACGGAGACACGACCGTCGTCGAAAAGACCGCCGTCGGCGTGTAGAACACCGACAACGCAATCGGCGACAACATGACCAGCAACCCAACCGCAATCTCGACAATCGCATTCTTCATGAATTTTTCACGGTCGCCAATTCCCAGCCACGCCCGTTGCCGGTCTAAATCCAGTCTAAATGAAGACCGATGTCCTCCCGTTCGTCGTCGTCGATATGCACGGCTACTTCCGATCCCGGCTTCAACTGTTTGCCCGAGGCCAGCTTGTAGCCCTTCACGTCTGCCCAAACAATGTAGTCGGCCGTGCCGGCGGGCACGCGCTGCGCGAACTCGCCGGTATGATTGGAATAGAGCTCCCAGCGGACTTTCCCGGGCTTGTCCTCGGCCCGCCGGATCTTCACCTTAACCGCATAGAGCGGGTGCCCGTCCGGGTCCCAAACCGTTCCGAAGATTAGAGCGAAAGGCTTCGGCTTCTCGGAACCGCTGCCCCGCGCGCTCACGGGGGCCAGCACAGACGCCACCAGCAACACCGGCAAAGCCCTTGCGACCAAGCGCCGTAACACCCGTATATGAGCGGAGTTCTTCAGGATTCCTCGTCCTCATCCTCGTCGTCGTCGGCGTCTTCCTCGTCGTCATCTTCTTCGACTTCGTCTTCGCCGACTTTTTTCAATTCAACCGGATTGACTGTGATTACCTCGAAGTCCGCGCCGCACTCCGGGCAGGAGACGACCGCGCCTTCATCGACCTCATCTTCGTCGATGTCGAGATCCGTCTCGCATTCAGGACAGTACACCATGATTTCCTCCATACGTGGGGTACCCTGTTATATTTAGGTTCTTCGCGAGGAAAAGGTCAAGTGGCTTATCAAAAAAATTCTGCAATGGCTCAGTCTTCGAGTTTCTTTTATCTCTGCACAAGTCTTGTGGCAGTGGTGACGATTGCCCTGGCGCTGACGTTTTGCGCTCCTTTGTCCCTGGCTCAGGCCATGGCACGGGAACATACCCCAGTGCCGCGCGTGGCCGCCGATCCACACACCGACCCGCACATCGCCGAAACCATCCGACAGGTTTCAGTGGACCACATTCGGCAGACCATCGAGAAGCTGGTCAGCTTTCAGAACCGGTCCACGCTTTCTGCGCAGGATGAGGACTCGATCAAGGCGGGAAAGGGAATCGGCGCGGCGCGGGAGTGGATCAAATCGGAGTTTGAGCGCTACTCCAAAGACTGTGGCGGCTGCCTGGAGGTGAAGACCGACGCTTTCACCGAGCAGCCCGCCGACCGCATCCCGAAACCAACCGAAATCACCAATGTTTATGCGGTGTTGCGCGGGCCTGAGCCGAAACAGGCGGATCGCATCGTGCTGGTAACTGGCCACTACGACTCGCGCAACAGCGATAATCTTAACGCCACCGATCCTGCGCCGGGAGCGAATGACGACGGCAGCGGCACGGCGGTGAGCCTGGAATGCGCCCGCATTTTGAGCAAAGCTTCGAGCAAAATCAAGTTCCCAGCGACCATTATTTTTCTGACGGTCGCGGGAGAAGAGCAGGGTCTGAACGGCAGCAAGCACTTCGCCCAGATGGCGAAGCAGCAAGGCTGGAAAATCGAAGCAGTTTTGAACAATGACATTGTAGGGGGCAACCTCGGTCCGGGACAGGATGCAAGCGTAGTGCGCGTGTTTTCCGAAGGGCTGCCCGCGGCGGCGAGCGACGCTGAAATCAAGCGCATTCGAATGCTAGGTGGAGAGAATGATTCGACTTCTCGCGAACTGGCCCGCTACATTGCCGACGTAGGCCGCTCGTACGATGCCGGAGTAAAACCGCTGCTGACCTTCCGCCTCGACCGCTTCCTGCGCGGAGGCGACCATTACTCTTTCAACCAGCAGGGTTTCGCCGCAGTCCGCTTCACCGAATTCCGCGAAGATTTCAACCATCAACATCAGACTCCCCGTACCGAGAATGGTATCGAATATGGAGACCTGCTGAAGTATGTTGACTTCGAATATGTGGCGCACGTGGCGCGGCTGAACGCGGCGACCCTGGCCTCGCTGGCAGCGGCTCCGGGGCCGCCGGCCAATGTAAAGATGCAGACCAAGAACCTCGATAACGACACCTCTCTAACCTGGGAGCCTTCGGCCGGCGCGGCCGCCTACGAGGTGGTCTGGCGTTCCACCAACGCCGCCGATTGGGAGTACGTCCAGACGGTCGGCAGCGATACGCGTGCAACCCTGAAGGTTTCGAAGGATAATGTGATATTCGGTGTAAGAGCGGTGGATGCAGCGGGACATCGCAGTCTGCCGGTAGTGGCGGAACCAGAAAGATAGGAATAGTGAG
>Ga0209274_10001614_pt1 | contig 11450 bp, 5 predicted proteins | sample HubBroMetageREF1_FD_188343 | JGI IMG/M metagenome (GOLD analysis project Ga0209274, IMG submission 188343) | Reference soil microbial communities from the Hubbard Brook experimental Forest, New Hampshire, USA - Hubbard Brook CCASE Soil... | ecosystem: Environmental > Terrestrial > Soil >...
TTCGTCATCGAGCAGATGCACTCGCATTACCGCTTCGAAGCCGATGGCACTGGACGCAAAGAGACCACGGCGCGCATCCGGGTGCAAAGCGAAGCCGGAGTACAGCAGTGGGGACAGTTGCAGGAGGGCTACAACTCCGCCAACGAGCGCGTCGAAATTCCGTACGTGCGCGTGCTCAAAGAAGATGGCACCGTAGTCAAGGCGGGCGACGATGCCGTGCAGGACTTGAGCGCTCCCATCGAGCACGAAGCTCCCGTCTACACCGATTACCGGCAGAAGCACATTACGGTGCCCGGTCTGCGTCCCGGCGAGGTGTTGGAGTATGACATGGTCACGGTGATTCACACGCCGCTGGCTGCCGGACAGTTCTGGACGGAATACGAATTCGACAAGACCAACATCACTCTGGATGAAACTGTCGACGTCGACGTGCCCGCAGGCCGCAACCTGAAGCTGAAGTGCAAGCCAGGGATGGATCCGAAGATCACCGAAGCCAACGGCCGACGCATCTACCACTGGTCGAGTTCTCATCTCGAACGCGAAGACGATGCCACCAAGGCCAAGGAAGACAAGAAGAAAAAGAAGCATCGCGACGACGACCGGCCCGATATCCAACTCACAACCTTCGAAACCTGGGAGCAGATCGGCCGCTGGTATGCCAGCCTCGAAAAAGACCGCCGCGCGCCCACGGCGGATGTGCGCGCCAAGGCGCAGGAGTTGACTAAGGGCCTGAACACGGATCTCGAAAAGACCGAAGCCCTCTACGATTTTGTGGCAAAGAACTTCCGCTACGTCAGCCTGTCGCTGGGAGTCGGCCGCTACCAGCCCCACGCGGCCTCTGACGTGCTTCACGACCAGTACGGCGACTGCAAGGATAAACACACGCTGCTGGCTTCGCTGCTGGAGGCCGAAGGCCTGCATGCCGACTCCGTGCTGATCAATTCCAGCCGCAAGCTCGATCCTGACGTTCCTTCACCCTCGCAGTTCGATCACGTCATCACCATGCTGCCCACGGGTAAGGCGGGCGAGCAGGGCGACAAGAAAGAAGAAGTCTGGATGGACACGACCGCCGAGGTCGCCCCTTTTCGTCTGCTGGCCTATACGCTGCGCAATAAGCAGGCGCTCGTGATTCCTCCCATCGACCCGCCTTCCAACGTGGCGCCACATCTCGAAGAGACACCCGCGGACACGCCCATGCCCGATCTCGAAGCTTCGGAGGTCACGGGAAAAATCAACGACATCGGCAAACTCGAAGCCCACGTCCACTACGAGTTTCGCGGCGACGAAGAACTCCTGCTGCGTTCGGTGTTCCGGCGCGTGCCGCAAGCCAACTGGCAACGGGTCGTGGAAAACATTAATTCTGGCCTGGGTGGCGACGTCAGCAACCTCAAGGTGAGCGATCCGGCGGCAACGCGCGAGACGTTCACCATGTCCTACGATGTTTCCAAGGTAAACTTTCTCGATTGGTCGAAAAAGAAAACAGACATTGCTCTGCCGCTGGTGCAATTCAATTTGCCCGACGTCGATAGCGACGACACTGACGCCGACGCCGATGCGGATCCCCTGAAGCTGGGCCCGAAGGCGGAATACTCCTACCAGATCACGCTGGAGTTACCCGCCAAATACACGGCCCATGCGCCCCTGGCCTTCTCCCTGAAACGCGACTATGCGGAATACCTGGCGACCTATAAAGTCGAGGGTGGTGTCTTTACCGCGGGCCGCAAGCTGACTCTGCGCGAGGCAGAGATTCCCGCGGCGCGCGCGGAGGATTACGAGTCGTTCCGCCGCGCTGTGGTCTCGGACCTGGCCCAGCGCTTGTCGGTTGAAAGTTCGGTGGCTGGAGTCCCTGTCCCGCCCGCTGACATGAAGGCCGACGACCTGGTCGACAGCGCCCGCGCCGCCGCAGAAAACGGCAACTTTCCCGTTGCCATTGTGCTCTTGAAGCGGGCAACGGAAGTCGATCCCAAGAACAAATTCGCGTGGAATAATCTGGGCCTCATCTATCTGCAGATGCGCGAGAGCGATCAGGCCATCGCCGCTTTCCAGAAGCAGATTGAAGTCAATCCCTACGACGAGTACGCCTACAACAATCTTGGCCGCGTGTACTGGAACGACCGCAAGTATGACGACGCGGTGAAGGCCTTCAACAAACAACTCGAGAACAATCCACTCGACAAGTTTGCCCACACTAACCTGGGCCAGATGTACTCCGAGTGGCATAAATACGACCTGGCTGTGGCCGAACTGGAAAAGGCCGCGGCGGTCACGCCTGACAGTGCTCCGGGCAGCGCCGAATTGCAGGTGAGCCTGGGCGACGCCTATCTGAATCTTGGACAGGACGACAAAGCTCTGGCCACCTTCGATCACGCCGTCGAACTCTCCGCCACGCCGCTGATATGGAACAACATCGCCTACCAGCTTTCGCTGAAAAATTCTCACCTCGACCGCGCCCAGCAGTATGCCGAATCTGCCGTGTCGGCCACGGCTGCCGCGCTGCGCAACGTTTCGCTCGACCGCCTTTCGAATAACGACTTGCCTCTGGTTCGCTCGCTGATCGCCTATTGGGACACGCTCGGCTGGGTGCTGTTCGGCGAGGGTGACCTCAACAAGGCTGAGAAATATGTAGCGGCCGCATGGGCGTTGGGCCATCACGGGGAGGTAGGCGACCATCTCGGCCAGATCTACCAGAAGCGCGGCGACAAAGATAAAGATGACAAAGAGAAAGATAGAGATAAAGACCGCGCCCTGCGCACCTACGCGCTGTCCATGAATGGACTGCGCCCCACGCCCGAAACACGCGACCGGTTGGCGGCGCTGGCTGGAGGTGACGCCAAGGTAGACGCGCTCGTGGCGCGCTACAAAAACGAACTCGAACGCCTCGGCACCATCGACCTGGGGAAAGCCAAGCAAACCGGCAACGCCGATTTCTTCGTCCTGTTGAGCGGCGGCGGAGGCGCAGTCGCGAAAGTCGACAGCGTGAAGTTTGTCAGCGGAGACGAGAAGCTGAAGTCATTCACCGACGCGCTCAAAACCGCCGACTACCACCTCACCTTCCCCGACGACACGCCGGTAAAGGTCTTCCGCCGCGGCACACTGTCGTGTGCCATCGCGACGGGCAAATGCGAGTTCGACCTGGTGCTGCCGGATGACGTGCGGTCGGTGGACTAGAAGGAAAGCCGAAAGGAGTCGATGAGCGCAACCGCGATTAGACTCAAGACCCCGATCCGCAGGGTCAATGAGTGCTAGCACGATTTCACGTCAATTGACTGCTCCTGAAGCACCGGCCGTGTACTCCAACGCGTATGGATCGATCCAACGGATACGAAGCAGTCTCGGAAGAATTTCTTGCGCGTCGCGGTAGTAGTGTTTGGTCCACTGGAATCGGCGTCAAGGAAGTGCGAAAGTGGGCAAGAACATTACCACGCGGCAGTAGCGTCATTGATCTAGGCTGCGGGCCCGGCTTTCCCATCACGGTGGTATTGGTCGAGGAAGGACTTCAAGTTTTCGGGGTGGATGCAGCACCGTCATTTGTTGCGGCATTCCAACGCAACCTGCCCGGAACGCCCATCATTTGCGAATCCGTTCTAGAGTCAAGGTTGTTCGATCGAACCTTCGACTCTGTCTTGTCAATTGGGCTGATGTTCCTTCTCAAGGCTGAAGAGCAGCGTCGCCTGATCCAGAGATTCGCCGCGATCCTGGTGCCGGGCGGACGTCTACTGTTTACCTCGACGGCCAAACCTGCCGTTTGGAACGATGCAATGACAGGGTTGGAATCAGCCTCCCTCGGGGCCGAGGAGTACAGGAAGCTGCTCGGAGCCGTCGGTATATCGGTTGCAAAGGAGTATGAGGATGTGGGCGAAAGCCACTATTTCGACGCCTTCAAGGGAAGAGTTGAGTAAGAGAATCGTTCCCCTTGGAGTCGCTAGTTCTGTGGTCGCGTTCAACACTCTGAGCCTCAAGCGTCGCAAACAGGCGTTAGCGTGAATCATCCCGGCCAAGAATTCCCTGCTTTATGCCACGCCGTCGCCTGCTCATAAGCGTGAGCCACGCGACGGGCAAATGCGAGTTCGACCTCACGCTGCCGGATGACGTGCGGTCGGTAGACTAAAAGGGAACGCTGAAGGAGTCGATGAGCGTAATCGCGATTACACTCAAACCCCCGATCCGCAGGGTCAATGAGTGCTAACGCGATGTGATGTTACGTCAACGTGGGTCTCCACCGGAACTGCCTGCGCCGGCCATAGGAGCGCGGTATACAATCGACACGCGCCATGTCGGATCAAGGGGGACTTCCGGGATGCGGCCCGCTCTAAAGCATTCAAATGCAAGCATGAATGCCATCCGTTTCCGAGCATCGTTGTTGGCGGTATTCCTCTGCGGAGTATCCGGTTTCTGCACTGACCAAAGACACAACTTTGTATGCAACGGCGGCTACGGTACGTTCGAAGTGAAGTTCGCCACCGGAGTTACTGTGAGTGTGGGCCCCGCAAAGAATGGGGATTTTTCGAGACGAGCTTGTAGAGCAGCCCTCGTTTGGGATAAGCAAGACTTGCTGGTTGTACCCGAGGCCTCGCAGGTCGACATCGATGTATTGGGTGCGGATCTGGGCTTGGACATGCCGGTTGTTGCTTTTCAAGTTAGGAAGTCCGATGCCGATCCGAGCATGGCATACCAGATCTACTCATTGCAGAAGCCTCCACGGCTGCTGCGAACAATCAGCGGCGGAGACTTTTTCAGCGCCGCCGATACCGACCTCGATGGCCGCATCGAGATTTGGACCGGTGATGCTGGTGCTGTGGATGGTTTCGAGCATCTTTCCCTGAGCGAATTTGATTTTGCTCCGACGATTGTGATGCGGTTTGAAGGACAGCGGCTAGGGGACGTGAGTTCTGAGTTTCAATCTCATTTTGACCGCCAAATTGAGGAAGTGCGAGCCCGGCTTGATGCTCAGGAGCTGAGCGATTTCAGGAACAGCGATGGTACGTTGCCGGTCATGTCTCCCTTGCCAGCGCAGCAGTTACACCATTTGCGGATTGCGAAGATTAAAGTCTTGGAAATTGTGTGGTCTTATCTTTACAGTGGCCGCGAGCAAGAGGCCTGGCATGCACTCGCCGACATGTGGCCGCCATCGGATTTTGACCGGATTCGCGCATCCATAACGAACGCCTACACTGCTGGCATCCGCAGTCAGTTGGATGGTGCCGCTGCGGCAGTATCCAGCTCTCATTTGAAACACTTTGCATACATCTACGATAAAGTGACCACCAAACCGCAAGCGATCCTTCTTCGACGCCCACCTCCGGGAGGGATTCAGGACGCACTGCCGAACTCAGAAGAGCTGGTCGATCTGGTCGTTGATGCAGCGGGAAAGGTTCGGTCGGCCAAAACGGTCGGAGCCGACGACAAAGACCTGATAGACGCAGCTGCGAATTGGAAGTTTATTCCAGCATTCAAGGACGGTCGCGCCGTCGCTAGTCGTCTGCGCCTGGCCGTGGTACCCCTGCGATGAACCTCTGGGTGAAAGTAATCGGCTCCCTTTCAGGTAACTGTCGTAAACAGGCGTTAGCGTGAATCATCCCGGCCAAGAATTCCCTGCTTTATGCCACGCCGTCGCCTGCTCATAAGCGTGAGCCACCCGCAACACCAAATCCTCCCGCCAGTGCGGCCCGACAATCTGCAAACCGATGGGCAGTCCGCTGTGCGTGAATCCGCAGGGGACTGAGATCGCGGGCAGTCCCCACACATTGAACGGCCGCGTGTTACGCAACAGTTTGAGTTCGGCGGGACGCAGCGTGCCGGGATCCGCCTTCAGACCGGCAATGGCGGGAGGCGGCATCGGCGTCGTCGGGGTCACCAGCACGTCGATATCGGCGAAGATCTGGGCGATGCTGCGGCGAGCTTCTTCCAGCTCGCGGCGGCGCAGAATATACTCCGTCGCCGTGATCGCCTCGCCGCCGCGGATGCGTCGCAACGTTTCAGGCTGGTACAGCTCTGGGCTGCGGGCGACGTTCTCCGCGTGATACGCATAGGCTTCGGCCGCTTGCAGAGTCCGGTCGGTGGGTACGGTAATAGTGAAGCCGAGCTGCAATTCTCTTATCTCCGCGCCTAAACTCGATATTTCCCGCAAAGCTTGCTCGACCGCCGCCGCAACCTCCGGATCGAGGTCGTCGAAGAAATATCCGCGCGGCACGCCCACGCAAAACTGTTTCGCGCCCTCGCGCAAAGCCGACGAATAATCCGCGACGGGAACATCCACCGAGCCAACGTCGTCCGCATCGTATCCCGCAATCGCCTGAAGCACGACGGCCGCATCCTTCACGGTCGCCGCCAAAGGGCCAACGTGGTCGAGCGACCGCGACAGCGGAATCACTCCCCGGCTCGACACGCGCCCGTAAGTCGGTTTCAATCCCACGCAACCGCAGAGCGCGGCCGGCTCGCGAATCGAGCCCGCGGTGTCGGTGCCAATCGCAGCATAAGCAAGACCCGCCGCGACCGCGGCAGCCGACCCTCCCGACGATCCTCCTGCGATGTGGCGGGGTTCCCAGGGATTGTGCACATCGCCAAAGTGGCTCACCAGCGAACTGCCGCCGTACGCGAACTCATGCAGATTATTCTTTCCGAGGATCACCGCTCCCCCCTGCCGCAGGCGGCGGACAACGTCCGCGTCGTGCTTCGGAACATTCACGCCCGGAACCTTACTCTCAAGTAGCGCGCTGGCCGCAGTGGTGCGAACGCCCGACACGTCGATCAGATCCTTCAGCGCCACCGGGACCCCATGCATCGGTCCGCGCCACTCGCCGCGCAGAATCTCAGCTTCTGCCCGCCGCGCTTCAGCCAAGGCAGACTCAGCCATGACCGTGATAAAAGCGTTGAGGTCAGGATTTCGCTTCTCGATGCGCAAAAGACAGTCCTGCGTAATTTCGACAGGAGAGATTTCTCTCCGCCGCAAGCCTTGCGCGAGTTCGGAAATCGAGGCGAAGCCTGTCATGAAGTCAGTCACCAAGTCCGAGCCCATTGTAAAGGCAGGGCGTTTTTCCTCTGTGTTCTCTGTGTCCTCAGTGGTTCATGTTTTGTTCACCCATCCCGGAGATCGAAAGTCCTATAATCAAAAGTTAGTTCTGCTGAGGGCGGGAGAAAAACATGGCAGAGATGACGATCGCTCCCGTGGCAACCCACGGTTTCTTCGTAGATGGCCGGTGGCATGAAGACGGAGACGTCGTCGAGATTCGCGCCCCCTACGACGGCACCGTGATAGCCCGCGTCGTGCAGGGACGGCGGCAACACGCCGAGGCCGCCATTGCCGCCGCCGTCAAGGCTTTCGGCACCACGCGCCGCCTGCCCGCATTCGAGCGCCAGCGCGTGCTGCGTCGAATTTCCGAGTCCATGACCGAGCGCAAGGAGGAATTCTCCCGCACTCTCGCGCAAGAAGCTGGCAAGCCCATCAAGGCTGCGCGCACCGAAGTCGAGCGCGCCATCTTCACCTTTAACGTGGCGGCGGAAGAGAGCACCCGCATCTACGGCGAATATCTCCCGCTCGACACCCAGGAATTCACCGCCGGACGTTGGGGCATTGTCCGTCGGTTTCCACTCGGCCCCATCGCCGGCATCACGCCATTTAATTTCCCTATCAATCTCGTCGCCCACAAAGTCGCGCCGGCCATCGCCGCCGGTTGCTCCATGGTATTGAAGCCGGCTCCCCAAACCCCGCTCTGCTCGCTGCTTCTCGCCGAGTGCGTGCAGCAGGCGGGCTGGCCCGATGGCGGCCTCAACGTACTCCCGCTTTCGAATGAAGACGCTGGACTTCTCGTCACCGACGATCGCATCAAGCTCATCAGCTTCACCGGCAGCGTGCCCGTCGGTTGGGACATCAAGCGCCGCGCCGGAAAAAAGAAAGTCGTGCTCGAACTGGGCGGCAACGCCGGCGTCATCGTCCACAGCGACGCCGACCTCGCCTACGCCGCCGAGCGCTGCGTTACCGGCGGATTCGGCTACGCTGGTCAGACCTGCATTTCCGTGCAACGCATTCTGGTCGAGCACTCAGTCTACGGAAAATTCACCGACCTCTTCGTCGAGGGCGTGAAGAAGCTGAAGACAGGAGATCCGCTCGACGAGTCCATCGACGTTGGCCCGCTCATCCGCGAAAGCGACGCGATCCGCATCACGGCTTGGATCGACGAAGCCGTCCGCGCCGGCGCTCGCCTACTTTGCGGCGGCGGCCGTAAAGGTCTCGTGGTCGAACCTACCGTGCTCACCGGAACCAAGGCCGAGATGAAAGTGAATTGCCAGGAAGTTTTCGGCCCGGTCGTGACGGTCGAGCCCTACAAGGATTTCGACGATGCTCTGCGCAAAGTGAACCACTCAGCCTTTGGCCTGCAGGCCGGCGTCTTCACCCGCGACGCGAAATTGATGTTCCAGGCCTATGAAGAACTGGAAGTCGGCGGCGTGATCGCCGGAGACGTCCCATCCTTCCGCATCGATCAGATGCCTTACGGTGGCGTAAAAGATTCCGGCCTGGGCCGTGAAGGCCTGCGCTACGCGATTGAAGAGATGACCGAGCCCAAACTCATGGTCATGAATCTGCGCTAGCTTCACGTCGCCCCGGACGCATTCGTCCTGGGTTTTGCCGGCTTCGCCGCCCGCCCGATCTCCATTCTTCCTTCGTGTAACTTCGTGTCCTTCGTGGTTGTCGCTTTGCAATTGTCCCCGGCGCGTCCAGAAACTTGAAAGTTCCGCGATTTCCAAAGAATCTTTCGATCAAAGAGTTTTTCTTCTTCAAAATTTGAAAAACCCGCGACAAACTCCGATGAAATCTTTATAATTTCCAGTTTCATAACCAACTCAGAAAACCAGTGGGTGGTTTTCTTTTTCGCCGTATCTTAAGGTTGTTGTCATTATTGCGGACGATCGAACCAGAAACGATCCGCGGGCCTCTTAAGCCAGATCTCACAAGGGAATGTCGCAGATTTTTCATCGCAGCACGAATACTCTGTCCCGCGCCACCATCTTCGGCGCGGTCTTCGTAATCGCTGCGCTGTCCTGGATGGCCATGGAAATCCAGCGTTCGCCCTACGTAACTTATGCCGGAGTTCGCAAGCCGCAGCCAGTGCCATTCAGCCATCAGCACCACGTCAGCGGCCTCGGCATCGACTGCCGCTACTGTCACACCTCGGTTGAGAATTCGAGCTTTGCCGGTATTCCGCCGACCAAGACGTGCATGAACTGCCACTCCCAGATCTGGACCAACGCCAAGCTGCTTGAGCCGGTGCGCGCCAGCTACAAATCGGGCGAGTCGCTGCAGTGGACGCGTGTGAACCAGCTCCCCGACTTCGTCTATTTCAATCACAGCATTCATATTAGTAAAGGTGTCGGCTGCAATACCTGCCACGGCCCAGTCGACCAGATGCCGCTGATGTACCAGCAGGAAAGTTTGCAAATGGAGTGGTGCCTGAGCTGTCATCGCGCGCCAGAAAAAAACCTGCGCCCACGCAGTGAAGTTTTCAACATGCGCTACCAGCAGCCGACGGGAGCGAATCCGGTGGTCGTGGATGGGCAAAGCTTCACGGATCAGACCGACTTGGGCGCAGCCCTGTTAACGAAATACAACGTGCGCAGCGTAAAAGACATTACCAGCTGCAGCACGTGTCACAGATGACCTAAGCCCCGTAGGGGCGGATGAAAATAGCCCGGCGCTTAAGCGCCGGGTAAGACGGGTAAAAAGGAACCAAGTCCAGTAGGGACGACAGAAGCGTTTCACGAGAGCATGACGAGCCAAGAAAAAAATAACGGCGGCCTGATCCAGATCAAGACCCGCGAGGACATCTGTCCCGGCAAAAAGTCCACGCTGGACCTGAACGCCGTCCGCGAAAAAATCGACTATGCCACCGCGCACGACGCCGGTTTGGCCGAGAAAGAAAAAACCGGCCCCGAATACTGGCGCAGCCTCGAAGAACTCGTCGGCAGCGAAGACTTCCAAACCGCCCTGCACCGCGAATTCCCCAAAGGCGCGTCCGAATGGGTCGACTCCGTCTCCCGCCGCGGCTTCCTCAAAGTCATGGGCGCATCGCTCGGCTTGGCCGGTCTAACAGCTACGACCGGATGCGTCCGCCTCCCCTCCGAACCCATCGTCCCCTACGTGCGCCAGCCCGAAGGCGTCATCCCCGGCCGCCCCATGTATTACGCCACCGCATCGACGCTCGGCGGATACGCCAGCCCGCTACTGGTCGAAAGCCATCTCGGCCGTCCCACAAAAGTCGAAGGCAACGACCTGCACCCGGCCTCGCTCGGCGGCACCGACATTTTTGCCCAGGCCTCGCTTCTCGGCCTCTACGATCCCGACCGCTCGCAGACCGTCACCTCTATGGGCGACGTCCGCTCCTGGCAGTCTTTCATGAGCGCAATCCGCGGCCCGCTAACTGCTCAGAAAGGTTTGCAGGGCGCAGGCATCCGCATTCTCACGCCGACAATTTCCTCGCCCACGCTCGCCGACCAGCTGCGCAATTTCCTGAAGATTTATCCGCAAGCCAAGTGGCACGTCTACGAGCCCATCAATCGCGACAACGTCCTCGAAGGCGCAAAGCTGGCCTTCGGACAGCCCGTCGAAACCCGCTACGATCTCTCGAAAGCCGACGTAATCGTCTCCCTCGACGCCGACTTCCTCTCCGCCGGATTCCCCGGCAACACCCGCTACATCCGCGACTTCGCCAAGCGCCGCAATCCCGACGGACCAGATGAGTTGGAGGGCAAGTGGCTCATGAACCGCCTGTACGTGATCGAGAGCACGCCAACTTCAACGGGAGCGAAGGCGGATCATCGGTTGCCAATGAGGGCTGGCGATATCGAGCAGTTTGCGCATGAAATGTTGATAGAGAGGCCCCTCGTCAATGACCTTCACGGGGATAATAGGAAGGATTTCGCGGCGGTCGCCTATCAAGACTTAGTTAAGCATCGTGGTTCGTCCTTAGTTGTGGCTGGCGATCATCAGTCTCCCGCGGTTCACGCTTTAGCCCACGTGATCAATGCACAGCTGGAAAACGTCGGCAAGACGGTTTTTTATACAGACCCAGTTGATGCCACTGCGCTCATTCAAACCGACTCCATCAAAGATCTCGTCGCCGACATGAACGGCGGCAAAGTCGATCTTCTCGTCATCCTCGGAGGTAACCCGGCCTACGACGCACCCGCCGACCTGAATTTCGCAGATGCGTTGAAGAGCGGCAAAGTTCCTTTGCGTGTACACCACGGCCTCTATCAGAACGAAACCGCCGAGCTCTGCCAGTGGCACGTGAGCGCTGCGCATGAACTCGAAGCCTGGGGCGACGCCCGCGCCTACGACGGCACCGTCAGCATTATTCAGCCGTTGATTGCTCCTCTGTATGACGGCAAGAGTGCGCTGGAATTCGTCGCGCTGCTTGCCGGTCAAACCGACGCGACTGGATATGATCTGACCCGAG
>Ga0209274_10001615_pt1 | contig 11444 bp, 8 predicted proteins | sample HubBroMetageREF1_FD_188343 | JGI IMG/M metagenome (GOLD analysis project Ga0209274, IMG submission 188343) | Reference soil microbial communities from the Hubbard Brook experimental Forest, New Hampshire, USA - Hubbard Brook CCASE Soil... | ecosystem: Environmental > Terrestrial > Soil >...
ATAGATCGCGTCCTGGAGCTACTCTGGCCATCCCACCCCAACGAACGCGTCGCGGCAGCGTACGCCAAACGGCGTATTTCTCCGAGGTGCTGGAAACCCAGACTTCACATGGGCCACCCTCGACGCGCTCGAGACGGCGCACGCGCAGAGAAGGCGTTGGAGCGTCCGAGGCTCCTCATGACCATGGATCTTCGATGTGTCGTGCCACACACCACGCCGTACATTGACCGCTTGCAGCCCGATTGGCGCGAGTGGCCGGACCCGCGTACGATGGATCGAGTCGTTCTCCCCCTTGAAGGGGGTATGCACAAGGGACAAGGGAGGATTGATGCCCGCGTCGTTCAAGGCGGGGTTGGACCATGCATCGCCGACCCCCCAAGTGCTGTCCGGGGTAAATCCACCCAACGGCCGCTCGCTACGCCTGCTTCTCGTGGAAGATTCGGTAGACGACGCGAGGCTCGTACTCCGCCAGCTTGAGCGAGCGGGGTATCAGCCGAGGTGCGTGCGCGTCGATACCCAAGCCGCGTTCGTGCATGCGCTCGAGTCCGAGGGGTGGGACGTGGTGGTCTCGGACCACACGCTCCCGCAGTACGGCGGGCTGGCCGCCCTCGCCGATTTGCGTTCGTCCGGCCGGGACATTCCGTTCATTCTCGTTTCGGGAACCATAGGGGAAGCCGTCGCGGTGGACGCGATGAGGGCGGGCGCGCAGGACTACGTTCTCAAAGGAGACCTGACGCGGCTGCCGGCCGCCGTAGAACGCGAGCTGCGCGAGACCGCTGCGCGGGCCGAGCAGGCGAAGATGCGCGATCGTCTGATGATATCGGAGCGCATGGCGTCCGCGGGCACGCTTGCCGCCGGCGTAGCCCACGAGATCAACAACCCCCTCGCGATCGCGATCTTGAATGTGAGCCAGACGATCGACGCGCTGACGCGTATCACCGCGATCGCGGACGAGTTGCGGGCGCGAGGCAGTCGGGGCGCCGCCACGCTCGGCGGTCATATGGCCGAGCTCGGCGAGCCTCTCAAAGACGTACGCGAGGCCCTTGACCGCATTCGAGACATCGTTCGCGATGTAAAGCTCTTCTCCCGACCGGACGATGAGGTGACTTCGAGCGTCGATCTGCGTCGCGTCGCGGATTCGTCCGCTCGGATGGCCTGGAACGAAATCCGGCACCGCGCCCGCCTCGTCAAGCAGTATGGCGAGGTTCCGCTGGTTCACGCAAACGAGTCGCGCCTGGGACAGGTCATTCTAAACCTTCTCGTCAATGCCGCGCAGGCGCTGCCCGAGGGGCACGCGGAGGATCACGAGATACGGGTGACCACCCGAACCGACGAAGGAGGCGAGGCGATCGTCGAGGTGACGGACACAGGATGTGGAATGTCGAAGGAGATCGCGGCGCGCATCTTCGATCCATTCTTCACGACGAAACCGGTTGGCATCGGGACCGGCCTCGGGCTCGCGATTTGCCATGGCATCGTCACCGATCTGGGCGGCAGAATTGAGGTCGCGAGCGAAGTCGGCAAAGGGACGCTGTTTCGCGTCCTTCTCCCTCCGGGGCAGGAAAGCCGCACGATTCGCAAGGCCGCCAAGGCCGACATGCTCGGCTTCCGAGGGCGCGTGCTCGTGGTGGACGACGAAGTCAGTCTCGGCCGGGCCCTGAAACGAAGTCTGTCAGCGCACCACGATGTAACGGTGCTTACCAGCGGAACGGCGGCTCTTGAAAGCATCGCGAAGGGTGAACGCTTCGACGCGATCCTGCTCGATGTCATGATGCCGAATGTGACGGGGATGGAGACCTACGAGCGTCTTCAGCGCGACGTGCCGGAGCAGGCGAAGCGCATCATCTTCCTGACCGGAGGCGCCTTCACTCCTCGCGCGCGAGAGTTTCTTGATCACGTGCCGAATCCGAGGCTTGAGAAGCCGGTGGAGGCAGCCGACCTTCTTGCGGTTATCCACGAGTTGACCGAGCATTGAGGTTGGCCGGCGCAAGCCCCATTCGCTTCTGCGCCTTCTCCACGGGGGACGTTGACGCCGTCTATGCGCGTTGGCGGTGGCATCCCGAATTGCACCGCGCGAGTGTTCGTCCCATGGCAGGGCCGCGGCCCGCGTCGCGCACTCTTCGCGGTCGGAGAATGCGGCTGCCGAGGGTCCGCGAGCAAAGGGTCCTCGTGGGCGATCAGAGGGTCCGCGTCCTCGCCGAGCAAGTACCCAGGCCACGTGACGGCGTAAACACGTCGCGCGAGCCTTTCGACGCGGACCTCTGGCGGCGACGCGGTCCGAGACGCCGTCTTGCGAGCTCGTAGCGCCACCATCGATGTCGGATGCTACTCCTTCAATTGAATGAAACTCGGATCTTTGCCGGCCTCGCTGACGGAGGTTCGGGGCGGGCCGGCACCCCGATTCGCCGGGCCTCGTACCGGCCCAGGTGGCGCTCCCCGGAACCGCCCCTGTCGCGACCTTCGTCGTCGTCATACGCTGGCCCTGTCGCGAGCCGCCGCCTCGCCAAAATGCGGCTGAGGAGAAATGAACACTGTTTCAAAAGAACCGTCTTCCGTGGGCCGCAGCCAGGGGCGGATTCTCGTCGTAGATGACGAGGAGGCTCTCTTGCGGGCTATTGGGCGGAGTTTGACCGCCGCAGGCTACGACGTGGCGACGGCATCCGACGGAATGAGAGCGGTGGACCTGGTGGCCCAGACTCCGTTCGACACCATCGTCAGCGACGTCGACATGCCGAGGATGAATGGGATTCAATTCCTGCAGAACATCCGCCAACGCGACGCCGAGGTGCCCGTCGTCCTCATGACCGGCAATCCCAACCTAGGGACGGCGATTCAGGCGGTCGCACACGGAGCCCTCCAATACCTTATCAAGCCCGTCAACATGCAAGACCTGCTCAAAGTTCTGGCGCGGGCGGTAAGTCTCCATCGAATGGCAAAGCTCAAGAGAGAGGCCTTTGACCTCGTCAGCGAAGGAGGACTCGGTACCTCGGATCACCTCGCCCTCGAAGCCAGCTTCGATCGAGCCTTGGACACGCTCTGGATGGCGTACCAACCAATCGTGCGTGCCGCCAATCGATCGCTCTTCGGCTACGAAGCGCTACTGCGGAGCGAGGAAAAAGCGTTGCCCCATCCCGGAGCGATCCTGGATGCCGCCGAGCGGCTCGGGCGGCTCGACGATCTGGGTCGGAGTGTCCGCGCGGCCGTCTGCGCTCCCCTTGCTCAAGCACCGCCCGCCTGCGTGCTCTTCGTGAACCTGCACGCGGCCGATCTCATGGACGACGCCCTGCTCTCGCCGAAGTCCCCTCTGTCGGCCGTCGCAAATCGCGTGGTACTCGAAATCACGGAGCGCGCCTCGCTTGAAAAGGTTACGGACGTGAGGCCGAAAATTGCGGAGCTGCGTCGAATGGGCTTCCGAATCGCGATCGATGACCTGGGTGCCGGTTACGCGGGGCTGACCAGCTTTGCCATGTTGGAGCCCGAGTTCGTGAAGCTCGACATGTCGCTGGTGCGCGACGTGAACCGGAACCATACGAAAGGGACCCTGGTCCGTTCGATGGCGTCCGTCTGCAAGGAATTGGGCATGATGGTCGTGGCCGAAGGTGTCGAGACACCCGAGGAGCGCGATCTTCTCGTCACGTTCGGTTGCGATTTGTTGCAGGGCTATCTCCATGCGAAACCGGGGAGGCCCTTTCCGTCGTTTAGCTGGTGAGTGTCGGGCTGCGACCGCGCTGGGCTCCAGCAAGCGGTCGCGCCCATTGCGTGTCGCCCATGCGCGGCCGGTCACCCAATAGTCACCACGTAGCGAGCGTCTCATGCCGTGACACAAGCCCATGGGCACACGCGTCGCACCCAGCGACGCTCTCGCGGAGGCGCGTGGCACGTGCCATCGCGCGGCCTCACAAAGAAGACGCCGTTTTGCGCGCACGCGCGCGTCCGCCCCACGCGCTCGTGAGACGCGCCGCGGCTACGGCTGGAAAATGGCCGCCCTGAGGGCCATCGCCCGTCCTCGCAGGCGTCGGCCCTGCACGCGACCCGGTGCGGGTCAGAGGCGCGGGCGAACGATTCCAGAGGGCGCCGCTGTCTCGGGCCGAGTGAGCGAACAGCGCAGCATCGCACCGCCCGCGATCAGCCCGTGAGGCGCGCCAGGAGCTCGGGGACCGAAAGGGTGGCGATGCGGATTCGCGTGTCGGCGACCGCATAGGGAATGATGAGGCGGTTCTGATGCAGCATCGCACCGCAGGAGTAGACCACGTTGGGTACATACCCTTCACGCTCGGCAGGGTCAGCCATGAGTAGCGGTTCGGAAACGTCGCCGAGCACGCGCGAGGGGTCTTCCAAGTCGAGGAGCATCACGCCAATCCAGTACTGGCGCATGGGGCCCACGCCGTGCGTCAAGAGCAGCCAGCCGTGTTCGGTCTCGATCGGAGAGCCGCAATTGCCGACCTGAACGATCTCCCACGGGTACTTGGGCCCGTGAAGAAGCTTGGACTCGCTCCAGAAGTGGATGTTGTCCGATCGTAAGAGGTAAATATTTTCCCCGTCGAGCCGCGATGCCATCACGAAGTCGTCGCCAATCTTGCGAGGGAAAAGTGCCATCCCCTTGTTTTGCACGCAGCGGCCGTTGAGCGTGCTCACTTTGAAATGCCGGAAGTCGCTCGTCTGAATGAACTGAGGAAGGACGCGGAATCCGTTGTACGCGGTGTAGGTCGCGTAGTACGTGACGTGGCCCTCGGGGTGCGTGAAGCGCACGAAGCGAGCATCCTCGATGCCGCGGCTCTCGTTTTCGCTGACCGGGTAAACGACCCGCTCGGATAGCTCGCTGTCGAAGGGGAAGTCGAGCTCATAGTTGGAGTGTGCGAGCCACAGCATATTGTCCGCGGTTTCTTTGAAGAGCGGGGGCACGACACCGGGAGGACGGCATTTCTCGATGGCGCTCTCCAGGTCGGTGATCGCAAACTCGGCCTCAAGCTGCGCCAAAATGGGCTCGGCCCACTCTTGCGGGGGCGCCATCTCGGCGAGCTTCAGGACGTAGGTTCCCTTGTGATAGCGCGTGTCGGTGCGCGGAGTCGCGGTGAGCACGAAGCGCGTGGGGGGGTCGACGACCACGTTGCAACCGGCGTCGACAACGCCGGTGCGAAACTCGATCGACGAGATGTGCCCCTCGCCGCATGCGCGAAGGCTCATGATGAAGCGGCACGACCCTTCGGCGATTCCGCTCTGGTCGGGGTGCGCCACCATCGACGGGTTGAAGAGCGCGGCCCCCTCCAGGGAGTACTCGCTTGTAAAATACGCGCCCAGGAGCAGGAGGCGATCGTCGGTCAGATCGACGCGACCTTCGAGCCAAGCCAGGGCGGTCGCGCAGCTCTGTCGAAGTGTGCGTCGGAGCTCCTTGTGACGGGGCTCGTAGTCCGTCACGACGCCCGAGAGAAGGGTCGCGACTTGCTCGTCCGACAAGGCGAGCACCCGCTCGACGACCGCGCGGATACGCGCCGGCGTTCCCGGAATGAAGGGACGAGTGAGCACGCGATGCGGATCGGCAGCGAGTCGCGCCGTCAGGTGCGTCACATTCAATTTCGAGTCGGCCATCCGTGATAAGCGCGGGAGGCTCGATGCTATCCCAGTCTGAAGGGCGTGACGACCGGAGGCGGTCCTACGGTGCCTCGCCCTGGGGTGGTGCGGTGCGATAGCCAGCCGCTACTCCACGATGGACGTTGGTGTCACGACTCGGGGGTCTGCATGGGCCCCTCGGCCGGCGCCTGCTCGCCGCCGCTCCCGACGACGCGGCGGAGTCGGCGCCGGTCGGCGGCGGAGGGGGCTTGTGGTCGGGGCTCCGATCGTGCTCGCCGAAGAGGCCTCCAACGCGGCGCCGGCGAGCGCCCCGGCAACCCCGCCAACGATCGCGCCCGCAATCGCCCCGGGCGGGCCGGCCTCTGCTCCCAAAAGCGCTCCCGCGATGGCGTCCGAGGCTCCACCTTCTGTCTCTCGATGGAGACGCAACCTTTCGTCGCGTCCTTTGCAGCGGCTGTGCCCGCTGGAGGGCTCGGTCACAGCCGGCGCACGCGCGGCCGATTGCGCCTCGATGTCACACGGTCGATCCAAAAAGCCACGGCGTGGCGCTCACGCACTTGCGTCGGGGTCCTTCGCAAAGCGCCAAATCCTTCGTCTCGGCAGGGTGAATTCGGAGGTTCCCCAGGCGGCACGCATGTTGCTGTCGTCTGACGACGGCGCGCAACGCCGGGGAGCGCAAGTAGAGGATGATCCCCCGAAACACTCAGGCGACAGAGCTCTCCGAGCATGTCGCCCAAAACATCGAGACGATCGCTCATCTGCACACGGAAGCGGAAGGGAAGGTCGGCCGGTACCAGCGAGCGATCGAGAGGCTCACGGCCTCGATCGGGCAACCCTGGGCCCTCAACGTGATCCTGGGCCTCGTCCTTGTCTGGGTCGCGCTCAACACGTGGGGTCCGAGCGTTGGAATACCCGCCGTGGATCCGCCGCCATTTTCATGGATGCAAGGCGCCGTGAGCCTCTCGGCGCTGCTCGTGACCACCATGGTGCTGACAACGCAGAATCGACAAGCCAAGCGGGCTGCACAACGCGGAAACCTTGAGCTTCAGGTCAACTTGGTGGCGGAGCAAAAGATCGCAAAGCTTATCTCCTTGCTGGAAGAGCTGCGACGCGATCTTCCCAGCGTGCGCGATCGCGTGGATCCCGTGGCCGACGCCATGGCCGAGGCGGTCGATCCTCAAGCGGTCCTGACGGTACTCGAAGAAGACGTTCAATCTCCTGCACCGAACAGCGGGGACGACGGGGCGGCGCGAAAGGCCGAGGGGGCGCCTTGATTGGCCCTCGTACGGCTTCGCGGGGGAACGCCCGGTCAGGGGACGAGCCGCCGCAGTGCGCTTTCGTCGCCTCGCTCCATGGCGGCTTCCGCTTCGAGGCTGGCGGGGTCACGCCCGATCGTGGCGATCGCCAGCGTCTGTGCGCCGCGGCGAAACGCGACGGCGCAATCGCGGGCCGCGATGTCGCCGGCGATGTCGACGCGGTCCCAATTCTCCGCGTGACCCACGAAGGAGATTGCAACGTCGTAGTGCGAGCTCCAGAAAAAAGGCACGGCGTCGAATGGCTCGTTCGCGCCCAACATGTTGCGCGCGGCAACCTGTCCTTGCCGTTCGGCCACGACCCAATGCTCGACGCGAAGGGTGTCGCCCGAGCGCTTGTCAGGCCAGCGCGCGATGTCGCCGGCGGCAAAGACATCGGGCGCGCTCGTGCGGAGACATGCATCGACCGCGACGCCGCGGTCGATGGTAAGCCCAGCCGCTTCTGCAAGCCCTATCGTCGGACGCACGCCGATGCCCACTACGACGAGATCCGCCGGCAGCGCGGCGCCGTTATCGAGCACGACCGCGCCCGGATCGATCGACACCGGCTTCGACCCGAGGTGAAACACCACGCCGTGCTCCTCGTGCAGTTGCCGGATGGAGGCGCCAAGCGCCTCGCCCATGACTCGCACGAGCGGCAACGTCTCCGGTCCGACCACGGCCACGTCGAGCCCGCGCGTGCGTAGGGCCGCGGCGACCTCGAGGCCGATGAAGCTTGCGCCCACCACGACGGCGCGCTTCGCCGAATCGGCTTTTGCGACGATCCGTCGGCTATCGGCCAGCGTGCGCAGATAGTGGACGTGCGGCAGGTCGCCCCCCGGAAGGACCAACCGGACGGGGGTCGCTCCCGTCGCCAGAAGGAGCGCGCCGTATGCCCATTTCGTCCCGTCGGCGAGCCCGACCGACTTGCCCTTGACGTCAATTCGCTCAACCTCCACGCCTAGATGAAGCTCGATCTTCTGCTCGGCGTAGAAGTCGGCCGAGCGCAGCGGAATCCACTCTTCGGGCGCATTTCCCGCCAAGTAGTCCTTCGAGAGGTTCGGCCGATCGTAGGGGACCGATGGATCCATGCCGAGCAGGATGACCTTGCCCGCGTATCGGTCGCGTCGAAGCATCTCGGCCGCCGCATTGCCGGCAGCGCCGGCTCCTACGATGACGACCGAGTCGGGCTGCGAAGTCGACGACGGTTCCGAGCGGGGCGCGGGCGCTCGCTTCCCGAGTACATACAACCGGCCGTCCTGCTCGCGCACGGCGAAACACGCCACCGGGCTCAGCGCGGGCGCGCGGATCGCCTCCCCCGAGCGCAGCGAGAAGCAAGCGTGGTGCAAGGGGCATCGCACGGTGTCGCCGACGAGCAATCCTTGCGCGAGGGCGCCGCCGTAGTGCGTGCACGTCGCGCCGATGGCCCATACCTCCGCGCCTCGCCGCGCGACCAGGACGGGCTCGCCGAGCGCGTGCCCGAGAAGCATCGCGCCGTCGGCAAGTAGCTTCGCGTCGAACCCTTGCGCGAGGTCTGGGCCCGCGAGGTTTTGGTCGCCACCCGACATGCCTGCCTCCCTTTCGAACGAGTCCTGTCCCCAGCCGCGCTGGCGTTCGCAAGCAGGGTATCCGGAATGCGCGTCCGATAGCGGACCTTTGAGCCCGCGCGACCGAACCGTTTGCATTTCGCGAAAAGGGCCGCGCGACTTGCTCCGACGGCCGGGGTCGATGGCGACCCCCGAACCCCCAAGTGCAGCAGGTCACGAATCCCGGCGTGAAGCAGCATCTCAGCGAGGACTGCGACCACGATCGGCGCACACGAGGTGCGCGCCCAGCGTGTTGTCCGTGGGGAGAATGCCGTGGAATGGCGCGTAAAAGAACTCGGTCGACGAGCGGAGGATCTCGACGAATCCCGTGCGCGCGCCGAAGAATTCGAGCGCGAGCCTCACCAAGAGCAGCGCCGAATCGCGGACGCATCGGACTTACCTCCGGAATCCGCGGCACCCCGCGCATATCGGAGCGCCCGGCGGGTGGTTGCCAGGGTCGACCTGGTTGCGCGTCACGCGCGCGGCTCGATCGGCGCCCCCAAGCGGCGGCCCCAGGCAACGAAGAGCGCGAGCGCGACGAGCAGGAAGTTGAACGGCGTGTTCGCCGCCTCCCCGCGCGAGACGTGGAAGACGATCGCCGACGCCTGAAGCGCGACGCACCCGAGCGCCGCCAGAACCGTGAGCCCCGGCTTGATGCGCGTCGCGGACGGCAGAAGAACGCCGAGCCCGCCCAGGATGTCGAACACGGCCGTGGCGTAGAGCAGCGCCGGCGAGACCTGCCCGGCCCCAGGGAATCATCGCCGCGAGGCGCGCGATGGGCGTGGCCATCTTCCAGATGCCGGCGCCGACGAAGGTCAGGGCCAGCAAGCCCTGGACGATCCAGAGGCCGATCCCGAGAGGGCGGCCGGCCGATTCGGCGCGTGCGTTCGACATGATGCCTCTTGCGTGCCGGTTTTACCCGTGAAGAGGGCGGAGGCCCCCAACGCGGGGACCGAGCTGATATCACACGAAGGCGCGGTCAGGGCGCTCCCGCAGCCGCCCCCGGCCCGCCGTGATGTTAGGAGCCACATCACATGGGGATCCCGAGTACAGCGTGGGCGTACAATGACGTTTCCTCGGGCTTTCCCTGGACACCTGGGGGGCAAAGTTGTATCGCACACGACGCTCGACCCACGGGCGTCGCACCGCAAGGGGAATCAAAAATGGCCAAGCGCAGCGCTCCTGTGAAGTCGGCTTTCGTCATCCCGGTCGCCATCACGGCGGCTTCGCTCTTCGCCGTATCGGTGGCGGGCAACGCGGCCGCGGCGGGGATCCAAGTGGTCACCCCGGGGGAGCAGAATACGCAGAGCGGCGAGAACGGATGCGCCGCGGCGCCGTGCATGAACGGCCATTGGCTCCACTATCCGGAGATTCTCGCGGGCACCCTCGGGGCGGGATACTCCGTGGTGAACAACGGCGACGGCGGCGCAGTCCTGGGTTGCGACGCCGCGACGGCGGCGGCCGCGGGCGGCAACTCCATCTGCACAGCCGGCGGCAATTACTCGAAGAGCATCAACCCCCTTCCGGACATCGTCATCATCGGCCCATTCGGTGAGCACGATCAGCGGATCGTCGCCACAGACATGGCGCTCTACGACGAGATGACCTTCGAGGCCGCCTACGACGGGCTCGTGACGAACTATCTCAATCTGTCGAGTCATCCCAAAGTCTACATGATGACGCCGATCGATATCACGCCGACCTGGAACGGCGCGGCCGCCACGCTCGGTGCGGGCAAAGACATCGTGATGGACATCATGCTGCCGGCCGCGTTGGCCGTGGCGACGAAGCACAATCTCGTCGTCATCGACACATACACGGCGATGTCCCCCGGCGGGATGATTGACGCCACGTACGCCCCCGCGGACGGCCAGGTCAACTCGGCCGGCCAACAGAAGATGGCGGCGATGATTCTCGCGGCGCTCCAGAGCGACGCGGGCGCGGGTACCATGAGCGGGAGCTCCAGCGGCGGCGCGAGCGGCGCCACGAGCGGAGCGACGAGCGGAACGACGAGCGGCGCGAGCACCGCCGGATCGACCTCGGGGTCTGCGGGCACTGGGGCAACGGCGAGCGGCATGTCGGCAAGCTCGGGCTCGGCGACGGCGGGAGTGACGGCCACCTCCGGGACGACCGCGACCACGAGCGGTACCGTCATGGCCACAAGCGGCGTCACGACGACGGGTACGGGGAGCGCCGGCACCTCCGCGGGCACCGGCGCCTCCGCCGGCACGGCGAGCACCCCCTCGGGCTCTTCGACAGGGACAGCCTCAGAAACCGCGTCGAAGAGCTCGAGCAGCTGCGCGCTCTCGAGTGGACGCGGTAGCTCGGCGGTAGGGCTGGGCCTGCTCGCTCTCGGGTTGGTGGCCATCCGGCGCCGACGCACGGCCTGAGCGGGACGGTTCGACGCGCGCTCGGTCGGAGCGACGTTCGGGCTCGAGTCATTCCGGCAGCGGGATGAGCTCGAGCTCGTCGCCGGGCACTTTGGGAAACCTTCCGTCTCGCCAATCGCGCTTGGCCTTCTCGATACGAGCCTCGGAGCTCGAGACGAAGTTCCACCAGAGGTGCCTGGGCCCGTCGACGGGGGCGCCTCCGAGCAGCATCACGTGCGACCGCTGCACGGCGCGCACGACGGCCCTGACGCCCGTCGCCCAAACCCCCAGGGTCCCCGCGTGCACCTCGGTCACGCCGAGCAGCGCCTTGATCGCGGACGCTGGGCCGGTCAGCGATGCCATCCTGGCCGCCGGCGGGAAGCGGAGCTCGGCTCGCTCGGCAAGCTCGCGATGGGCGAAGGTGGCAGGATCCCAACGCACCACCGCCTGTACCGCGCGCAGGCTGGCCTCGGCGACCACGATCACGGTGCCGCCCGCTGGCCCGGGCCGGACCAGGGCCGCGGCGTTCAGCCAGCGGCGGAGCGTCTCCTCGGCGGCGCGCAGGCTGGGCCGGCCGAGCAGCGCCGCACCATCGAGCAGGATCCCAGCCGCGTAGCCGCCGACCGCCA
>Ga0209274_10001616_pt1 | contig 11444 bp, 4 predicted proteins | sample HubBroMetageREF1_FD_188343 | JGI IMG/M metagenome (GOLD analysis project Ga0209274, IMG submission 188343) | Reference soil microbial communities from the Hubbard Brook experimental Forest, New Hampshire, USA - Hubbard Brook CCASE Soil... | ecosystem: Environmental > Terrestrial > Soil >...
ATCTGCAGCACCAGAGGGGTTGAGGACAAGGACAGGCCGAAGCCGATGATGGCCGCGGCGGTCGGGGGCTCACCGAGCGCCCAGGCAGCGGCACCCAGCAGCGCTGCGCACACCAGTACCTGCGCCGCTCCCCAGCCGAACACCAGCCGGCGCATAACCCACAGGCGCGTCGGCTGCAGTTCCAGCCCGATGATGAAAAGCAGCAGCACGACGCCGAACTGCGATACCTGCAGGATGCGGCTGACTTCCCCGATGAGATTCAGGCCCCAGGGGCCGATGACGAGACCGGCCGCGACGTAGCCCAAAATCGAGCTCAGGCGCAGCAAACGGAACAGGGAAACCGCAACCACGGCGGCGGCCAGAAGAATCGCGGTCTGGGCAAGGGAGATCATGCTGAAGTCGCAGCGGATTCTGGCAGATCCTTGAGATTCCCGCGCCGCATCCCCATGCCTTGCCGGATGCTGGAAAGCGAACCGCTGCCACCTGCGGCACCGACCGATTCACCCACCGAGCCGCTCGATGCGTATTCCGCGGCCGTGGTCGGCGCGGTGGCGGCTGTCGGGCCGGCGGTCGTCAGCGTCTACGTCGGCGGAGCGGAGCAGGCGGCGCGCGCGCGCGGCGGGGCGGGCTCCGGGGTGGTGGTCACACCGGATGGCTACCTGCTCACCAACGAGCACGTGGTGCAGAAAGTGAGCGAGGCGCGCGTCACCTTCGTCGACGGCCGCAGTGTTGCGGCGGCCGTCACCGGGCGCGATCCTGCTACGGACCTGGCAGTGCTGCGGGCGCAGGCGGGCGCGCTGCCGTACGCGCAGCTCGCAGCTCCCCAGCCGTTGCGCCCGGGACAGCTGGTCGTCGCCGTGGGCAACCCGTACGGGTTCGAGTCCACGGTGTCGGCCGGCGTCGTGAGCGCACTGGGCCGGTCGCTGCGCAGCCGTCACGGCCGGCTCATCGAGGGCGTGGTGCAGCACAGCGCCGCTTTGAATCCCGGCAACTCCGGCGGCCCGCTGACCGATGCGAGCGGGCGGGTCGCTGGCATCAACACCGCCATCATCGCCATCGCCCAGGGGATAGGCTTTGCGATCCCTGCGGCCACAGCACAATGGGTGCTCACCGAGATCCTGACCCAGGGACGTGTGCGCCGCGCCTGGCTTGGCGTTGCGGCCCGCGACCGCCCGCTGGATCTGCGGCTGGTGCGCGCGCTGGGCCTGGGTGCGGCGCGCGCCGTGGAAATCCTCTCACGCGAGCCGCAGGGGCCGGCCTTCGCCGCCGACCTGCGCCCCGGGGACCTCATCGTGAGCGTGAACGGTCAGAGCGTTGACGGCATCGATGCGCTGCACCGCTCGTTAGGCCGCGTGCCGCCGGGGACTGAGCTGCAGCTCTCGATCGTGCGCCGCACGCAGCTGCTCACGGTGTCGCTGACGGCGCGCGAGCCGCCTGCCTAGCGGCGCCATTTATCAGGCTTGCAAGAGCCTCGCGGGCCGGTATTATCGAACGCATAGTGATGGTGTAAGACGTCCGCGCCCGCAAAGTGGGTTTTAGCGGATCTCCCTTCCGCAGGATTTGGCGTCAGGCGTAATCCCCTGGGTTTTTTACTCACGGGGTTCGCGCACCTGCCGCCCGCGTAAACCTAAGGCCATCACCATGCACGCTCCGCCCCGGGGACTCTACAAAGACGCGTACGAGCGCGACAGTTGCGGCTTCGGGCTGATCGCGAACCTCGACGATGCACCGAGCCACGCGCTGGTGCGCACCGCGATGACTTCGTTGAGCCGCCTCACCCATCGCGGCGCCATTGCCGCCGACGGCAAGACCGGGGATGGCTGCGGACTGCTGCTGAAAATGCCGGTCGTGTTCCTGCGCGCCCTGGCGGCGGAGGCGGGCATCGAACTTAGTGCGCGCTTCGCCTCCGGACTGGTGTTCCTGTCGCGCGATGCGCGTGAGGAGCAGGCGGCGCGCGACACGCTGGCGGCGCAGCTCGCCGCACAGGGCCTGAGCCTCGCCGGCTGGCGCGCCGTGCCGGTGGACCCTGCCGCCTGCGGCGCTGAGGCGCTGAAATCACTGCCCGTGATCGCGCAGGTGTTCGTCAACTGCCCCGCGGCGCTCGACGAGGCCGCCTTCAACCGGCTGCTCTTCATGGCGCGCCGCCACACCGAGAAAGCGCTGCTGAAGGACCCGGTGTTCTACGTGCCGAGCCTGTCGGCCAGCACCATCGTCTTCAAGGGCATGGTCATGCCGCAATATCTCGCGCAGTTCTATCCGGACCTGGCGGATCCGCGCCTCGAGAGTTCGGTGGTGGTGTTTCACCAGCGGTTTTCCACCAACACCCTGCCGCAGTGGCGCCTCGCGCACCCGTACCGCTACCTCGCCCACAACGGCGAGATCAACACCGTGCAGGGCAACCGCAACTGGGCGACCGCGCGTGGTCCGCTACTGCGTTCGGCGCTCCTGCCGCAGCTGCAGGAAGTCCTGCCACTGGTATCCCCGAGCGGCTCCGATTCGCAGAGCCTCGACAACATGCTCGAGGTGCTGCTCATGGGCGGACTTGATCCCCTGCACGCGATGCGCCTGCTGATACCGCCCGCCTGGCATGGGCTGGATGCGCTCGATCCGGACCTGCGCGCCTTCTACGAGTACTACTCGGTGCACATGGAACCGTGGGATGGGCCCGCAGGCGTAGCGCTCACCGACGGCCGCTACGCCCTGTGCACTCTGGATCGCAACGGTCTGCGACCGGCGCGTTTCCTCATCACGCGCGATCGCCTCCTCACCATCGCCTCCGAAACCGGCGTGTGGGACTACCAGCCAGAGGACATCGTGAAGAAGGGCAAGCTCGGCCCGGGCGACATGCTGGCGCTGGACCTGAGCACCGGCACACTCTTAAGTTCCGCCGACATCGACCAGATCCTCAAGACCCGCCATCCGTACAAGGCGTGGCTGCGTGCCGGGGTGCGTTACCTGGAGAGCGATCTGGTGGACGCGCGGCTGGCGGCCGAGCCGATGGATCGCGACACCCTGTCGCTCTACCAGAAGATGTTCAACGTCACCCAGGAGGAGCGCGACGACATCATCCGCGTGCTCGCGGAAGATGAGAGCGAGGCGGTCGGCTCGATGGGCGATGACACGCCGCTGCCGGTGTTGTCGCACAAGGTGCGCTCGCTCTATGACTATTTCCGCCAGCAGTTCGCGCAGGTGACCAACCCGCCGATCGATCCTTTGCGCGAGACCATCGTCATGTCGCTGCAGACGCAGATCGGGCCGGAGTGCAACATCTTCGTGCCGGCGCCCGGACACGCGCGCCAGATCGTGCTCGGCTCCCCGATCCTCTCGCAAAGGAAGCTGCGGCAGATTCTCGCGCTCGAGGAAGTCACGCACGAGTTCCTCGACCTGCAGTACCACCCGGCGGAGGGTCTGCGGAGTGCCATTGTGCGCATTTGCACCCAGGCGGAGAACGCGGTGCGCGACGGCAAGCTGGTGCTGCTGCTGTCGGACCGCTACCTGGTGCATGGGCGCATGCCCGCGCACGCACTGCTGGTGACCGGCGCGGTGCATCAGCACCTGGTGAAGCTCGGATTGCGCTGCAAGTGCAACCTGCTGGTGGAGACCGGCACGGCGCGCGAGCCGCATCATTTCGCCTGTCTCATCGGCTACGGCGCGACCGCCGTGTATCCCTACATGGCCTACCAGGTGCTGTTCGAGATGATGCGCGGCGGCCGGGTGAAGCTCGACTTCGCGGCACGCCTGGAACTCGGGCGCAGCTACCGCGCGGGAACGCGCAAGGGCCTGTTCAAGATCATGTCGAAAATGGGGATCTCGACCATCTCCAGTTACCGCAGCTCGCAGCTGTTTGAGATCGTGGGGCTCGCGGACGAGGTGGTCGGGCTGTGCTTCACCGGCACCGAGAGCCGCGTGCAGGGTGCCGACTTCAGCGATCTGGAGGCGGACCTTACCGAGCTCGCCGAGCGCGCCTGGAATCCGCGCCAGTCCGTCGGCCAGGGCGGGCTCCTGAAGTACGTGCATGACGGGGAGTACCACATGTACAACCCGGACGTGATCGCGGCGCTGCAGGCGGCGGTGATGTCGGGCGATCAGGCGCACTACCGCCAGTACGCGGATCTTGTGAACAGCCGTCCGGCGTCCACGTTCCGGGATCTGCTGGTGCTGAAGAGCGGCGCGCGTCCGGTGCCGCTCGAGGAAGTCGAGCCCGCCGAGGCGGTGCTGGCGCGCTTCGACAGCGCCGGCATGTCCTTGGGGGCTCTGTCCCCCGAAGCGCACGAGGCGCTCGCCATCGCCATGAACCGCCTGGGCGCGCGCTCCAACTCCGGTGAGGGCGGCGAGGATCCGGCGCGCTACCGCACCGAGAAGAACTCCAGGATCAAGCAGGTGGCTTCGGGGCGCTTCGGCGTGACGCCTGCGTATCTGATCAATGCGGAAGTGTTGCAGATCAAGATCGCGCAGGGCGCCAAGCCCGGCGAGGGCGGGCAGCTCCCGGGGCACAAGGTCAACGACATGATCGCCACCCTGCGCTTTGCGCGCGCCGGTGTCGGCCTCATCTCCCCGCCGCCGCATCATGACATCTACTCCATCGAGGACCTGGCACAGCTGATCTTCGATTTGAAGCAGATCAACCCGCAGGCGCTGGTGTCGGTGAAGCTGGTGGCGGAACCCGGGGTCGGCACAGTGGCCGCGGGCGTCGCCAAGGCGTACGCCGATCTCATTACCATCTCCGGCTATGACGGCGGCACGGGAGCGAGTCCCTTGTCCTCGATCAAGTACGCCGGCACGCCCTGGGAACTCGGGCTCGCGGAGACGCACCAGACGCTGCGCATCAACGATTTGCGCCACCGCGTGCGGCTGCAGGCCGACGGCGGCCTGAAAACCGGGCTCGACGTGGTGAAGGCCGCCATCATCGGCGCGGAGAGCTTCGGCTTCGGCACCGCGCCGCTGGTGGCTCTGGGGTGCAAGTACCTGCGCATCTGTCATCTCAACAACTGCGCCACCGGGGTCGCGACCCAGCACAACGTACTGCGCTCGAAGTACTTCACGGGCCTGCCGGAGATGGTGGTCAACTATTTCCGCTTCGTCGCGCAAGAGGTGCGCGAGATTCTCGCCGTGCTCGGCGTGCGCACGCTCGCGGAGGTTATCGGGCGCACCGAGTATCTCGAGGTGCTCCCGGGGGCGACGCCGAAGCAGCGCAAACTCGACCTGACACCTATCCTATCGACCGCAGGACTTGCGGCGGACGTGCCGCAGTTCTGCAGCACGCCTTCAAATGCGCCGTTCGATAAGGGCGAGCTCGCTGAAGCCATGGTGAGCGACATGGCGGCTGCGATCGCGGCCAAGGCCGGGGGCGAATGGCGCTACGATCTCAAGAATTTCCACCGCTCTATCGGCGCGCGCATTTCCGGAGAAATCGCCCGCCGCTGGGGCAACTACGGCATGGAGGACGCGCCCATCACGGTGCGCTGCAGCGGCAACGCCGGGCAGAGTTTCGGGGTATGGAACGCCGGCGGCCTGCATCTGTATCTTGAGGGCGACGCCAATGACTATGTTGGCAAGGGCATGGCGGCAGGAAGGATCGTGCTGCGCCACCCGCGTGGCGCGCGCTTCGTGGCGAAAGACACCATCATCATGGGCAACACCTGCCTGTACGGCGCCACCGGTGGTGCGCTGTACGCCGCCGGCGTCGCCGGCGAGCGCTTCGCAGTGCGCAATTCCGGCGCGGTCGCGGTGATCGAAGGCGCCGGGGACCACTGCTGCGAGTACATGACCGGCGGCGCGGTGTGCGTGCTGGGCCGCACCGGGGTGAACTTCGGCGCCGGCTTCACCGGCGGCTTCGCCTACGTGCTCGACCTGGAGCGCAATTTTGTCGATCGCTACAACCACGAGCTCATCGACATCAGCCGCCTGCACCCCGAGGCCATGCAGTCGCACGTACAGCACCTGGAGGGGCTGCTCGAGCGGCATGTGGCCGAGACCGGCAGCCTCTGGGCGCAGGAAATCGCGGGCGACCTGCGTGCCTTCCTGCCGAAGTTCTGGGTGGTGAAGCCCAAGGCGGCTTCCATCGACTCACTCATCGAGAACCTGCGGCGCGCCGCATAGTTGATTGGCCGAAATCGCAGGAAGCGATTTCGGCGGACATTGGCTTCGTTTCCGCCGGCAAAAGGCGTGACTTTTGCCGGCTGCACCATTAGGGGTCCGCTCTCCACATGGCCGACAAGAACCTGCAATTCCTCGACATCCCGCGCGCCGACCCCGCCAAGGCCACCGTGGAGACGCGCGTGCAGTCCTTCCGCGAGATCTACGCGCCCTACGACGCCGCAGGTGCTGCGCAGCAGGCCGGCCGCTGCCTGGCCTGCGGCAATCCCTTCTGCGAGTGGAAATGCCCGGTCCATAACTACATCCCTAACTGGCTGAAGCTCATCGAGGAGGGGAGTCTGTTTGAGGCGGCGGAGCTGTCCCACAAGACCAACTCGCTGCCCGAGGTCTGTGGGCGCATCTGCCCGCAGGATCGCCTGTGCGAGGGCGCCTGCACGCTGAATGACGGCCTGGGCGCCGTCACCATCGGCTCGATCGAAAAGTACATCACCGATGAGGCGCTCAAGTTGGGGTGGAAACCGGACATGTCGCACGTGCTGCCCACCGGCAAGCGCGCGGCGATCATCGGCGCGGGACCGGCGGGCCTGGGCTGCGCGGACATCCTGGTGCGCAACGGCGTGCACCCCGTGGTGTTCGAGCGGCACCCGCGCATCGGCGGTCTCCTCACCTTCGGTATCCCGCCCTTCAAGCTCGAGAAAGAGGTGGTGGAGAAGCGCCGCGAGATCATGGAGGGCATGGGAGTCGAGTTTCGCCTCGGCGTTGATGTCGGCGCCGACATCTCCTTCGAGCGCCTGCTGGGTGAGTACGACGCGGTGTTTCTCGGCATGGGCACCTATACTTCGGTGCGCGGCGGCTTCCCCGGCGAGGAACTGCCCGGCGTGCATGAGGCGCTGCCGTATCTCATTTCCAACATCCGCCATGAGCTCGCGCTTGCCGGCAGCGCCGGCGCGCTGGTCAGCATGCGCGGCAAGCGCGTGGTGGTGCTGGGTGGCGGCGACACCGCCATGGACTGCAACCGCACCGCCATACGGCAGGGCGCGCAATCGGTCACCTGCACCTACCGGCGTGACGAGGGCAACATGCCCGGCTCGCGCCGCGACTACAAGAACAGCCGCGAGGAGGGCGTGGAGTTTCTTTTCAACGCCCAGCCGATCGAGATCGTCGGCGCCGATGCGGTGGAAGGCGTGAAGCTGGTGCAGACGCGCCTAGGTGCACCCGACGCGCGTGGCCGGCGAACCCCAGAGGCGGTGGCGGGCTCCGAGCGCATCGTGCCGGCAGATGCGGTCATCATCGCGTTCGGCTTTCTGCCAAGTCCGCCCGCCTGGTTTGCCAACCATGACATCCGCGTGCACGACAGTGGCCGGGTGCGTGTGTCCGCGGGCGCCGCCAACGCGTTTCAGACCACCAACGGCAAGGTGTTTGCGGGCGGTGACATGGTGCGCGGATCTGATCTGGTCGTGACCGCGGTGTTCGAGGGCCGCGAAGCGGCGCGCGGGATGCTCAATTACCTGGGCGTGGGTTGAAATAAAAAAGCCCCGCCAGATGGCGGGGCTTGAGTTTCTTCGTCGCTTCGAACGACCCGGTGGTTCGCTGTCAGCTCCGTGCCGCACCGGCATGTCGCGTCTTCACGAGCATCTAAACTTTTCCGGCTGAAACAATTGGAGCTGACGCTCCGGCTTCTATCGCGAGGCCCGCGTGTTCTGTCACGCGTTGTATCGTTCCTGACAACCCCAACAAGTTCGCGGCTGTCGTTACCCGTGCCCGCGCCGATCTCCGAGTTTCTGTTGTAAATTCTCTGCAGCCACCTGCTGCACGCACGCATCATCGCGCTGTCCGCGCTACGCCGCAATAGGAAAAACTCCATTAATGACGGCAGCTTGGCCGTTGAATTGAACTTATTCCAGCCCTGGCAACCGTGTCGCATTTTGTCCACAAACGCGGGCTGGCAAACCCGGCGGCAGCTTCCGCTAGAATGCGCGCCCCTTAGACGGGGGCCGGCTTCCGCGGGCCCCGCCTCGTTAAACGGATACTCATGCTCTCTACGTCCAACGTCGCCATCCAGTTTGGCGCCAAGCCGCTCTTCGAGCAGGTGACGGTCAAGTTCGCCGACGGCAATCGCTATGGCCTGATCGGCGCGAACGGATCGGGCAAGTCGACCCTCATGAAGCTCCTCGGCGGGGAGCTCGAGGCCAGCGGCGGCGACGTGATGCTGCAGGCGGGCCTGCGGCTGGGGAAACTGAACCAGAACCAGTTCGCCTATGAAGATGAACGGGTGCTCGATGTGGTGATGCGCGGGCACACCGAACTGTGGGCGGCAATGAAGCAGCGGGATCTCATCTACGCCGACGCCCATGCCACCGACGACGACTACATGAAGGCCGCGGAGCTTGAGGGCGTATACGCCGAGTACGGCGGCTATGACGCCGAGGCACGCGCCGGCGCGATTCTCACCGATGCCGGCATCCACGAGTCGCGGCACAACGGGCCCATGCGCGAGGTGCCCCCGGGACTGAAGCTGCGAGTGCTGCTCGCACAGGCCTTGTTCTCAAGGCCGGATGTGCTGTTGCTGGACGAGCCCACCAATAATCTCGACATCAATTCGATCCGCTGGCTCGAGGGCGCGCTCAACAACTACGACGCCACCATGGTCATCATCAGCCATGACCGGCATTTCCTGAACCAGGTGTGCACGCACATCGCCGACCTGGATTTTCAGCAACTGAAAATCTATCCCGGCAACTACGATGATTTCATGCTGGCGTCCGTGCAGGCGCGCGCGCGGGTCGAGGCCGCGAACGCCAAAGCCAAGGACAAGATTTCCGACCTGCAGGAGTTCGTGCGGCGCTTCTCCGCCAACGCCTCCAAGGCGCGGCAGGCCACCTCGCGCAAGCGGCAGCTGGAAAAGATCAAGATCGAGGAGATCAGGCCGTCATCGCGGCAGAACCCGTACATCAGGTTCGAGCAGGGCAAGAAGCTGTATCGCTCCGCGGTCAACGTGGAGCATGTGAGTTTCAAGTACCCGAAAACCGACGAACTGGTGCTCAGGAACGTCAGCTTCAACGTCGAAGCGGGCGAGCGCATCGCCATCATCGGACCGAACGGCGCCGGCAAGACGACGCTGATGGGCTGTCTTGCGGGTGAGCTGCATCCCTCCTCAGGGCGCATCGTGTGGGTGGAAAACGCTCAGCCAGGCTATATGCCGCAGGACCCGCAGGCCGAGTTCGAAGAAAAGACCGACCTCTTTACCTGGATGTCCCGCTATACCGGCAAGGCGGACGACGACCAGCTGATTCGCGCCACCCTGGGGCGGTTACTTTTTTCAGGCGACGAGACCAAGAAGTCGGTGAACGTGCTCTCCGGCGGCGAGAAAGGCCGCATGATCTACGGCAAGCTGATGCTTACCCGACCCAACGTGCTGTTGCTGGACGAACCCACCAACCACATGGACATGGAGACCATCGAGTCGCTGCAGATCGGTCTTGAGCATTACCCGGGCACACTCATCTTCGTGTCGCACGATCGGGAGTTCGTCGGCGCCCTCGCCACGCGCATCATCGAACTGCGCGGCGACGGCGGCATCAGGGACTTCAAGGGTACTTACGACGAGTACCTCAGGGCGCAGGGGATCGAGATATAACGCGCGGCAGGCGGACCTGAAAGCGCACGCCGCTGCCGTCGGGGAGGTTCGCAGCCGTTGCCTCGCCGCCGTGGAACTCGGCGATCAGGCGCACGATATACAGGCCCAGCCCGAAGTGCGGCCGGCTGTCGGCGTCGGGGCGGGATTGCCACAGGGACTCGAACAGGCGCCCCGCGACGTGCGGCGGCAGCGGCGCACCGGGGTTATCGACCTCGATCAACGCCGCCTGCGCTTCCAGCCGCAGCCGCACCGTGATGCTCGCGCCGGCTGCGCTGAAATCCACGGCGTTGTCCACGAGCTTATCGAGCATCTGCACGATGAGGTCCGGCGCGCCCTCCAGGGTGACCGTCTCACCGGGAAGCTCGGCCTGGAACCTGCGCGCCGGGAAGGCGCCGCCGTAAGCCGCGATCGCGGACGCCAGCACCGGCACAAGGTCGAAGCGCACCCGTTCGGCGCTGCCGATGGCCTCCTCGACCCGGGTGGCCGCCCCCATGGCGATGAGAATGGCGTTCAGACGCTCGCTGCCGTGGCGCGCGCGCGCCACGTAGGCGCGCGCCGCCGGGGAAACGTCCTCGGATTCCAGATTGTCCAGGGACGAGCGCACGATGGTGAGCGGCGTGCGGATCTCGTGGGCGAGCTTGCCGGCAAGCGTTCGCAGGTAACTGGTGTACTCATTCAGCCGTGACAGCAGCGTCGCGAAGCCGCGCGCAACGTCGCCCAGTTCATCACGGGCGCCGGTTTCCGGAAAACTCGTGACCAGCTCCGTTCCGGTCAGCGCCGACTCGCTCGCCTGCCGCAGCCGTGCGAGCCGCAGCGCGAGCCACGCCGCGAAGCCGAACATCACCGTCACCGCCACCACGCTGGTGATCACGGCGAAGTTAAGCATGCGTGTCAGGGCGTGGTCGCGCAGGTGGATCCAGCGGTCCGCGGCCTGAGTGACGGCCAGCGTGCCGATGACGCCCTTGTGATCGCGATCGTAGATCGGCGCGCTCGATTCAATGAGCTGGCGCTCACCGGGCCGATCGACGAAGCGCCGGTAGAGCCGGGCGAGCAGCGGCGATTCCGAACCTAAGGTCCCGGCGACCGCCAGTGCATCGGCGCGCGCCAGCACCTCACCGTCGCTCGCCGTCAATGCGAGCTTCAGCCCCGGCTGCAGGAACTGCGCCAGATACGGGCCGAGCTCAGGCGCTGCCACGATCAGCCGGCCGCGGGTACGCAAGTCATCGCTGCGCAAGGTGCCGTAGCTCACCGGCAGCGCGCCGCGGGCATCGCGATCATCCACCAGCACACCGAAGCCCCGGCCGAGCATCGACAGGGGTACGCGCAGTTCGATCCGGTAACCCTGCGGCGTCATTTGCCAGGCGCCGCGGATGCGCGGCTCGATGGGCGCACTGCGCTGTCCATACTCGCCGATTTCCACGCGCCGGGCAGTCACCGATCCCGGCGCGGTCGCGGCCAGGAACACCTGCTGTTGAACGCCCTGTGGGTCCTCAAACCCGAGCCACACGCGGTCGCCGAAAGTTGCCGGGTCGAGTACGTTGGTGCCCGGGGCATCAAACAGCGGATGCTCGTCGTGCACGTCGAGCAGCACGAACAACATGCGCTCATACACGCCGGTGAGGATTCCAAAGTGATGATGCTCGTCCCTGGCGAAGTACTTCCACGCCGCGGGTACGCGCGGCCAATCCTCGGTGTAGCCGTCCAGCAATGG
>Ga0209274_10001619_pt1 | contig 11420 bp, 6 predicted proteins | sample HubBroMetageREF1_FD_188343 | JGI IMG/M metagenome (GOLD analysis project Ga0209274, IMG submission 188343) | Reference soil microbial communities from the Hubbard Brook experimental Forest, New Hampshire, USA - Hubbard Brook CCASE Soil... | ecosystem: Environmental > Terrestrial > Soil >...
GGTGGGATACGGGACGCGGGTTTGAGCCCTTCGCCCAGAGACGTGGCCGGTGGTCGCTGCCCGCGTTTCTGTTCTTGGCTCTCGCCGCTTGCGGGGGTCGTGAGAACGGAAGAAGCGGCGTCAGCCCGCGCACCAGCGGGAGCCCGGCCACGAGCATCGTCAGCACTTCGGACACGGCCGGCAGCGTGGACGCCCCAGGAAGGTCGCGGGAGGAGGGCCCCCGCCCGTGACGCTCGCCACCGGAATCATCGCGGTCGCGATCCTTGCCCCGCGCCCACGATGCCGCGTGGCTCAGCGTGATTCAAATCCGGCCACCACCGAGCAGGGGTCCTCGTGCGCTGAGACTCAGCGGACTCGCGACCGCGGACAGGGTGACCGTTTACTCGGAAGACCTACAAAAGATCCCTGCGCCGCTCGTCGCCTGGAGAAAGGCCCCGGCTTCCTGGACATCCCACCAGCGAAGCACGCGCGACATCCCCATCAGCGCAATCGCATCCCGAGCCGCATCCGGCCGCGCTAGCGTGACGCGCATGCGATCGCGTCGAGACGACGAAGCCGACGCGGCGGCGCTCTCGCGCCTTGGCTACGCGCAGGAGCTGCTTCGCGCCATGGGGGGCTTTTCGAGCTTTGCGCTGAGCTTCTCGATCATCAGCGTGCTCACCGGAGTCGTGACGACCTACGACGTGGCCATTCGCAACGGCGGCCCGGCCGCGCTCGGAATTGGCTGGCCGCTCGTGTGCGCGGGGACGTTGCTCGTGGCCCTGGCGATGGCGGAGCTCGCGAGCGCGTTCCCGACTGCCGGCGCGATGTATCACTGGGCTGCCATTCTCGGCGGGCCGGCGTGGGGCTGGTTCACGGCCACGATGAACCTCGTCGGGCAAATGGCCATCATCGGCGCCATCGATCTCGGGTGCGCTGGGCAGGCCGCCGCGGCGATGGACCTCCGGAGCGCCTTCACTCTGCCGCTCTTTTGCGCGATCATCATCAGCCAGGGTGTGCTCAACGCGCTCTCGCTGCGTCTGGTCGCGTGGCTCAACGACCTTTCGGCCATGGTGCACATCGCAGGCGTGACCGTCCTTTGCGCTCTTCTCTTCGCCGCCCGACCGGACCGGCCGCTCGGCTTCGTGCTGCAGACGGGGTTCACGACGCGCGCCGACGGATCGTATCCCTTGGGCTTCGCGAGCTCGCTTCTCTTGGGCATGTGGACGTTCACGGGGTTCGACGCGTCCGCGCACGCGTGCGAAGAAACCCACGACCCGGCGCGTCGAGCGCCCTGGGGCATCTTGTCTTCCGTCGGCGTCAGCGCGATGGCCGGCTACGTGCTCGTGCTGGCCATCACGCTCGGCATTCGGGATCTATCGGCGACCGCCGCCGACGCGAATCCGGCCCTGCTCGTGCTGCGCGAGTCTCTCGGCCAGAGCTGGGGCAGCGCGGCGATGGGGCTCGCCGTCGCGGCCATGTGGTTCTGCGGTCTGTCGGCGGTCACCAGCGCATCGCGCGCGCTCTACGCGTTTGCCCGCGACGGTGGATTGCCGGGCTCGAGCTCACTTCGCGCCGTAAGCGTGAGGCGAAAGACGCCTCACGTCGCTATCGGGGTTTGCGTCGTCGTGGCGCTCGCGCTCGGAATCCTGGGCGCCGGCCTCACCGAAGACCAGTTTCTCGCGGCGGCGTCGCTGGCAACGACGGCTCTCTATGTATCCTACGCGCTGCCGATCGCCCTCGGCGCAGTCGCGCGTCATCGCGGGACCTGGCGCGAAAGGGGCCCATGGACCTTGGGCCGGGCAGGGGTGCCCGTCGCCTGGGCGGCCGTCGTGTGGTCGGCGGCGGTCTTGGCGGCATTCGGCTTGCCGCACTCCGGCGCCTACCTGCTGCTTCTCGCAGGCGTCGCGGGTGCCCTCGGGATCATGTACGCGGCCTTTGCACGCGGGCGATTCAAGGGACCGCGCGTGCAAGCGGGAGAGCATTGGCCCGACGCGTGATACGGACGTGTGGCCGTGTAGGTCGTATTCAATCGTCAAACCGTCGAGCGAAAACGTCTGCCTAGCCATTCGGCAGCGAGCCTGGCAGCGACGTCGGCGACGAGGGCTCAAGCACCGGCGAACTTCGCACGTGAAATCGCGACGTTCACCCTTGCGGCCAGACGTAACGACGGCGGACGACGAAAGGAGCCAGTACAGGTGCAAGGGACACTGGCGGCGGCTAGAGTTGAGGCGTGAGATCCGTCGGCTCAGCGCTCCGCAACCACAAAGGCCATCGCCAGAAGCGCGCTCGGCCTGGCGGCTGCGACGAGCGCTTGCGGCGCGTCGCCGAGCGGAGCCGCGCCGGTCTTGCCCGCTACCTCGTTAGAATCGGTGTTCCGCAAAGCGAGGTCGACGATGCGATTCAAGAGGCGCTCGTCGTCGTCGCGTCCAGGCTTCCGGAACTCCCCCCCGGCTCGGAAAACGCGTTTCTTTTCGCGACAGCGTTGCGGCTTGCCCGAAACATACGACGCGGGCTGCGACGTCGACAGGCAGCCGCAGACAAGCTGCTTCGCTTGCCAAGCGACCCCGGCCCGAGTGCCGAGGAGCTAACGGACCGACTTCGCGGGCGGACCATGCTCGAAGAGGCGCTCGCGGCGCTACCGGGCGATGTGCGCCTCGTTTTCTTGCTCTTCGAGCTTCACGAGATGCCTGTCGCAGACATCGCCGGACGCCTAGGCGTGCCGGAGGGGACGGTCGCCTCCCGGCTCCGGCGAGCCAGGCTGATTCTGGGCGAGTGGACGGATCGCTTCACAGCGGTCGCTTCGTTCGAGCACGCTCGTGCGCGCACGAGCGATTCGTCCGCACAGGTGGAGGCCGGTGACCCCGAGGTCCTGAGTTGGTGGGTGAGCCGCGGAGAGAGCGAGGCGCTACTAGCGCTGTTGGGGGTCTATAATCGAGCGCACCCCCGCACATCGGTCGTGAGTGCGGCCGTGTCGGGGACCCCGTTCGCGAGAAAGCAGCTCCGCTCGAGAATGACACGCGGTCGGCCCCCCGACACGTTTCAGGTCAACGGAGGAACCGACCTTCTTTCTTGGGTGGGCTACGGTGCGGTGCGAGAGCGTATGGAGCCGCTCGATTTCCTCTTCTCGTCCGAAGGCTGGCGCTCCGTGTTTCCGCCGGACGTCCTTGAGCTTGTGAGTCACAGCGGCCGGCTTTACGCAGTCCCCGTCGACATTCACCGTACGAACACACTTTTTTTCAATCGCCGAACTCTTGCTCGGCAAGGGCTCGCGCCGCCCACGACACTGCAGGATTTGCACCTGGTGGCCGCCGAGCTGCGCGCCCGGGGTATCGTGCCCTTCAGCATTGGGTACAAGGACCCATGGACGCTGACCATGCTGGCGTTCGAGAACGTCATGGTGGCCGTTGCGGGGGGCGACTACTACCGCGACTTTTTCTCCGGCAAGCGGAGCGCCGATGACCCCGAACTCTACGCTACCCTCGGCCACGTCGCGCGCATCCTCGATCATTCGAACGCCGACGCCGCTTCCCTCGGGTGGGATGGCGCCGTCGAGCGCTTGAGCACTGGCGGCGCGGCGATGACGATCATGGGGGACTGGGCCAAGGGGTATCTCATCAACAGCAGGGCACCACTCGATTTCGGAGAAATTCCCTCTCCAGGGGCGGGGGGAGCATTCGTCTTTGCCACGGACACTTTTGGCTTGCCCAAGCGGGCGAGCCAGCGCGCTGGCGCCATCGACCTGCTGAAAGTATTTGGGTCCAAAGAGGGCCAAGACGCATTCAACCCCTTGAAGGGCTCGATTCCGGCTCGCACTGACGCGGACCTTTCGCGCTACGATCCCCTCGCGCAGGCAACGGCTCGGGACTTCTGGGAGAGCCGCCGCTACCCGAGCCTCGCAAGCATTGCGTCGAGCACCTTTACCCAAGCGCTCGACACGGCCATGGCGATGTTTGCCCGGGACCGCAACGCGGACGCCGTCGTCGACGCCATCCGCGCGCACTACGATCTTCTCTCTCCGTCGTCGGGGCGGGGCTTCGTATTGTGAGCTTTTGCGCGCCCCCCTGACGTCCATGCAAGGACGTAGATGGCTCAAGCGCCGACTCGCCACGTGCTTCGTGCGGTCTTCCCGAAAGACTTCGTCTGGGGGTCGGCTACGTCGGCCTACCAGATCGAGGGGGGCGGCGGCGAGGACGGGCGCGGCGAATCGATCTGGGATCGCTTCGCGTCGATACGCACGAACATCGCGGACGGATCGAGCGGGGCGGTCGCTTGCGACCACTATCATCTGTGGCGAGACGACATTCGGCTCCTCAAGGAACTCGGACATCGTGCCTATCGATTTTCGATGGCGTGGCCTCGCATCTGTCCGAACGGCAAGGTCCCCATCAATGAGAAGGGGCTCGAATTCTATTCGAGACTCGTCGACGGCCTCCTCGAGGCCGGAATCGTGCCCTATCTGACGCTTTACCACTGGGATTTGCCGCAAGCGCTCCAAGACGAAGGGGGGTGGGCAAACCGCGCGACGGCGCATGCCTTCGGCCATTACGCCGACATCGCGAGCCGACGCTTGGGGGATCGCGTCAAGCATTGGATTACACACAATGAACCGTGGTGTGCCAGCATGGTCGCCTACGAGATGGGGCGTCATGCGCCCGGCTTTCGTGACGGGCGTGCGGCACTGGCAGCCAGCCATCACCTGCTTTTGTCGCACGGTCTCGCCGTCGAGGCGATCCGAAGCCACAGTCCTCAGGCCGAGGTCGGTATCACGTTGAACCTTTCCCCGACGGAGCCTGCTTCGTCAAGCGCCGCGGATGCCGAGGCGCGCCGCTATTACGACGGCTACATGAATCGATGGTTTCTCGACCCTATCTTCAGGGGGGAGTATCCGTCCGACATGGTTCGCGACTACGTCGCGAGCGGGTACCTACCACCGGAGGGGCTCACGTTCGTTCGGCCCGGCGATCTGCGCACCATCGCAACTCCCACGGACTTTCTCGGAGTCAACTACTACAATCGAGCCATCCTTCGACAAGGGAGCACCGCCACGGCCCCTGTGATCGTCGTGCCCGAGACGCCGCGGACGGAGATGGGGTGGGAAGTGTATCCAGAGGGCTTGTTTCAAACTCTCATGCGCGTCCATCTCGAGTACCGCCCCAAGAAGATCTATATCACCGAGAACGGCGCGAGCTACGCCGACGCACCTGACCCGAAAGGAAGGGTGTCCGACGCGAATCGCGTCGATTTCTTGCGCGAGCATCTTCTTGCGGCGCACCGTGCCATCGAATTGGGCGTTCCTCTCCACGGCTACTTTGTGTGGTCTCTGCTCGACAACTACGAATGGCAACACGGCTATACCCAGCGTTTTGGCATCGTTTGGGTCGACTACGCGAGCCAAAAGCGCATCCCGAAACATAGCGCCCTGTGGTACCGGACGATCGTTGCCGAAAACGCCGTTGGTTGAATAAAAAAAGCGACCGCAGGCCTCTCATCGCACGACACTCGCCGTGAACTCGAATAGCTCCGGGCTCCCGGACGCTACAACGAGCCCCGGCGGAAGCCTGCGCAGGTACCAGATGACTTTCCACGACGCCGACGCACCGGCGTCGATTCGCGCATAGGGCCCCTGGACCTCGATCTCGGCGTAGCGGTTATTCGCGTAGATCTCGATCTCGCCCTCGCCGGGTGCCTGCAGTTCGGGAGGGACGTCCGCGAAGCTCTTGAGAAACAGAAGTCCGCGGCTCGCGTGCGCAACGAATCCACCAGCGCCGTCCGCGGTCGATTTTTCGCCCACGTCGTGGAGGACGCTCGGATCGTGGTGAAACCAGGTGGCCGTGGCGCAACGCTGAACCCGTAGGGAGCCCGCCGACCAGGCGCCCGTCGGAAAGAACGTAAGCCCGTACGAAGGGACCCTCGACACTTCCCACGGGGCGTAAAGCTTGGGCGTCGAGCTGACGTTGTGGATCGAGTATTCGAGGACGACCGCTCGGTTCGCGCGGTCTGCGGAGAATCGTTTCGTGACACAGATTCCGAGCGAGCCTTGGGGCGCGCTCGTCAGCGTGAGAGCATCGCCCTCGGCCAAAACGCCATACGGATTGCAGTCGACTTCGGCGGGGGGCGGCCAGCCCCAGTCGCTTTGAGGGCTCGTCCAGAAGGTCGAACCATAGTTACGCGAGTCGACGTCCGGGCCTGAAAGCACGTCGAGATCGTCCATTCGAAATGAGGTGACTCGTCCGCCAACCTGCGAGTCCACCTCGAATGAAACGTTGTCGAAAGCCAGTGTGTGCTTCACCTCACACCTCGCAATCGATGACGACGCGTGAGCCCGCCGGCGCGTAGGCGACCAAATCGCCGTGGATGGCCGTCCCGTCGACGGTAAGCCGTGGCGCCCTATCTCCGGCGCCACGGTTGCTTACACGAATCACGTACTCGGCACCGCGACACCTGCGTGTGACCGTGAACTTGTCGATCTCCCGTCCGATCACGGGGTGTATGCGAAGTCCCTCGAAATCCGGGCGAACTCCTAAGAGGTGCTGCGATAGCGCGACGAAGTTCCAGGCGGCCGTCCCCGTCAGCCACGAGTTTTTCGCCTCGCCGTGACGGGGAGCATCGCGGCCAGCGATCATCTGCGCGTACACGTAGGGCTCGAGTCGGTGAACCTCGCTTCGCTCCTCGACGTACGCAGGCGCGATCTTCTTGTAGTACTCGAACGCCCGATCGCCGCGACCGAGAGTGGTCTCGGCGATCATGATCCACGGATTGTTGTGGCAGAAAATCCCGCCGTTCTCCTTATACCCAGGGGGGTACGACGTGATCTCTCCCAGCTCGACGTGATATTTCGTGTAAGCTGGCTGGTTGAGCACGATGCCGTATTGGGTGTCGAGTAGCTGCTTGGTCGCATCGAGCGCCTTTTTCGCATGCCCGGTATCCTTGCCGATGCCCGCCATGACGCAGAAACCTTGGGGCTCGACGAAGATCTTGCCCTCCGTGCACTCGTGGCTTCCGACCTTCTTCCCGAAAAAGTCGTAAGCCCTCAGAAACCAATCGCCGTCCCAACCGTGTCGCAGGACCGTTTCGCTCATCTTCTCGGCCTGAGCCTTGGCGTCGAGCGCTTCCTCCTCGAACTCCGAGCGTTGCGCCAGGTAGGCGTAGTCCGGTGCCACAGCGACGAACATTCCCGCGATAAAGATCGACTCGGCGGTTCGCCCGGCCTGATTTCCGGAAGTCTGGAACGATTCGTCCGGCGTCTCGGAGAAGCAATTGAGGTTCAAACAGTCGTTCCAATCGGCGCGTCCAATTAAGGGCAAACCGTGGGGCCCGAGGCGGTCGAGCACGTGATGGAAGGCTCGTCTCAAGTGCTCGAAGAGAGGTGCCGAGTTCGCGGATTGATTGTCGAACGGGACGACCTCCTTCAGAATTCCGAAGTCGCCCGTTTCTTTTACGTATGCGGCCACCCCGAAGATCAGCCAAAGCGGGTCGTCGTTGAAGCCGCTGCCGATCTCGTTGTTTCCGCGCTTCGTGAGCGGTTGATATTGGTGGTAGGCGCTCCCGTCCGGGAGCTGCGTCGAAGCGACGTCGACGATGCGCTCCCGCGCTCTCGCCGGCTCGAGATGAACGAAGCCGAGGAGGTCCTGATTCGAATCGCGGAAGCCCATGCCGCGGCCGATCCCGCTCTCGAAGTACGACGCGGATCGCGAAATGTTGAACGTCACCATGCACTGATACTGATTCCATACGTTTGCCATCCGGTTGAGACGCGGATCGGGCGACTCGAGCTGAAATGTGGAAAGAAGCCGCCGCCAGTGCAGTTCCATCGCGAGGAGAACTGCGTCGACTTGGCCTGAGGTGGAAAAGTGTTCGATGAGCGAGCGCGCTCGCACCTTGTTGAGGACTCCTGGGCGCTCCCACTTCTCCGAGGTCGGGTTTTCGACGTAGCCAAGCACGAAAACAAGCACCTTCGTTTCGTTCGGCTCCAGCGTGACGTCGACGCAATGCGAGCCGACGGGGGCCCAGCCACTTGCGATGGAGTTCCCGGATTGCCCCTCGGCGACCGCCCGGGGCTCATGCATCCCGTTGTACAGGCCCAGGAATCTCTCGCGGTCCGTATCGAAGCCGTGGATGGGCGCGTTGACATGAAAGAACGCGAAGTGGTTGCGCCGTTCGCGATATTCGGTCTTGTGATACACGGTGCTGCCGTCGACCTCGACCTCGCCAGTGCTGAGGTTGCGCTGGAAGTTGGTCATGTCGTCGTACGCGTTCCACAAGCAGAATTCGACGTACGAGAAGAGCCTGAGAGACTTTTTGGCGGTGCTCGTGTTGGTGACTTCGACTCGCTGAACCTCGGCCGGATGGCCGAGCGGCACCACGAACGTCGAGCGCACGCGTACGCCTCGCCTTTCACCCGTGATCGTGCTGTAGCCGAGCCCGTGCCGACACTCGAAGAAATCGAGCTCGCGCTTGACCGGCAAGTACGACGGAGACCAGAAGTCGTCGCCGTCGCGCACGTATAGATAACGGCCGCCGACGTCGGTGGGAACGTTATTGTAGCGATACCGCGTCAGGCGGCGAAGGCGAGCATCGCGATAGAAGCTGTAACCCGCGGCCTGATGGGAGATGAGCGAGAAGAACTCTTCGCAACCAAGATAGTTCGTCCACGGGTACGGCGTATGCGGCGTCGCAATCACGTACTCGCGGCGCGAATCGTCGAAGTGACCGAAGCGCATCCAATTGCCTCAGCGGGGATAGTTGCGTCAGCCCGCCGGAACGGCGCGCTAAACGTCACTTGGAGAAGCAACTCTTTTGTGTGAGCCCTGGGCGCAAACACGCGCGACTATTGCCGCATGCCCGCATCCGGCGTGTTTCGCTCGTTCATTCTCGCAGGGGGTCTCGCTTTCTTGCCATCGTTGGCCCGAGCCCAAGCCGCCGATTCGGCAGCCCCTTCGCCGCGGCCTCTCCCTACCCCAGCGCCAGCGGTGGCTCCGCCGCCGGAGCCGGCAGGCGCGCCTCCGGCAAGCACGCCGGATACTGCGGCTGCCGGCTCTGCCGGAGAGTTTCATTTGCCACCTCCGGCGACGGCAGCAGGCCCGATGTCCGCAAGCCCAGACTTGGCGAGGGCCAGCACCCTCACCGGAACACCCGACCCCTCCGGGCTCGAGCCCAGCGGCGGAGACGCGTGGCGTTTCAGCTTTCACGGTTTCACTCGGGCGCCGCTTCGAATCGGAATCGGCAATCGTCCGCAATGCCCGGCGGGAGCTGCTGCGGGCACGGCGGTAACGCCTGGCGGCAGCCTCAATCCCGCTGCAGGCGCGGCTCAAGTGCCATGCGCCGGGCCCGGACAGAGCACGACAGCCCTCCACTCGCCCTTCGTACCGGACAGCCAATACCTCGATTGGCGCTACGACCGGCAACAAGAATACGACTGGACGGAGCTATTTTTCAATTACGGGAACTCCTTGGCTACTGCCACCGTGGCCATCATGGGCTTCGGCTTTTCCGACGCCGAGTACATCGCCTACAGCAACGCGTCGACGCAGCTTGGCATCGCCCAGGGCTTCGTCACGCTCCATCCCGACTTGGGGATGCGAAGCCTGCGTCTTCAAGCAAAGATCGGCTCTTTTTGGGACAAGTACGGGATGGCGGGCGAGTACGACGCCGGGGCTTACGACACGTACATGTTCGGCCGGACGCACCAAACCGGCGAGACGCTCGAAGCTACGTATACCCTCTCGGACGTAACGATCCGCCTTTCGCACGGCATTGGCACGCGCGCCGAGCAAATCGCTTTCACGCAGCTGCAAGCGGGCAACCCGACGTTGCCTTCCGGAAGCGAAGACAATTATCCCGGGTTCACGCTCCTGCAGCACCTCCACGCGGGCGTCTCCTACAAGAAGATGCTCGACGTCAATGCGCACTACATCTCGTCGTGGGCCCAAGACTATCGCGCCGTCGGGGTCGCCAATGGAGCGCTGACGGACGGGCAGATCCAAGTCTATGGGGCCGAGGCCCGCATCAAGCCCGGAGACATTGGGGGCCGTCTCTATGTCGCCTACTCGCACATTCAGGCCACCAATCCACAGGCCGTGGGACCCGTCGTCGAATCTGTCCACTCGCTCGGTGGCGGCAACTATGAGGCCGGAAATGGCATCCTCGACAACTTTCTCGGCTGCAGTGCCCCGGCCGCTGGGACGACCACCACCAATACGATCGGCGGGTTCTGCGAAACCACGCAGAACTCGCTCGGCGCCACGCGCGGCGCGATCGACACCGTGGAGGTCCAGTACGACTACAGCTTCGGCGCTCTCTACCGAAAGCTCGCCACGGGCGAAGGTTTTTGGGGAGAGGGATGGAATGCGACTTTGAGTCTCTTTGGCATGTACTCGGCGGTGTCGAGCTCGCTGACTACCCAACAGACGGGCTCGACGCTCCTAGGCGACGGAGTCAAGAAGCTCAAGTACGGAGGCGATTTGGTGATCGCCCCGTTGCCTTGGTTGGGCTTCGGCGCCCGCGCCGACTTCGTGCAGCCGACGAACATAGATTCGAGTCAAAACTTCTTCGTCATTTCGCCCAAGGTGATGTTTCACACCAAGTGGGTGACGCACGAAGAAATTACCCTCTGGTACTCGCACTACACTTACGGCAGCGGAGTATTGCCTCAGCCGCCCAACGGGGTCACGAACCCAAACATGGGCATGGGGGCCGCCGGGCCCTTTCCCCCCGACCAAAACACGGTCGGGCTCAAAGCGACGTTCTGGTGGTGAAGCCGTGAGGTCGCCCCGAAATGCGCTGGCGCTCCTGACGCTGCTGTCCGCGGCTTGCGCGGCCGATCCCGGAGATCCGCTGAAGGTCGCCTCGAACGCCAGTCAGGGCGGATCCGTTCCCGATGCGACGAGCGGCGGCGACAACGGCTCGGGCGCCGACGGTCCGTCGTCGTCCCAGGACGACGACGCAAGCGGCGACGACGTCGCGGCGTCATCGGACGTGGGCACGGGGCCGAGCGAACCTACGGAAGACGGGGAGTCGCCGGCCGACGCAGAGCTGTCTGTGGACGCCGACGCTGGAGCCGCGAATGGTGCGACCGCTTCGCCGTGCCCGACGTGCCCCATCGAGCTCAAGTACATGACGACGACGACCGAAGCCGTGACGTCCGACATTCGGCCTCACTACGAGATCTTCAACAACGGCTCCAACCCCCAAGACCTGACGGTGTTGACCGTGCGCTACTACTACACGGCCGACGGCAGCACTCAGCAGGCCTACGCATGCGACTACGCGCAAATCGGCTGCGGGTCGATCCAGGCGACCTTCGCGATGGTGACTCCGGCGACATCGAACGCCGATCACTACATTGAGCTTTCGTTCACTGGCGGCTCCATTCCTGCCACGGGCAGCACGGGCGAAATCCAGATCCGGTTCCACGACAGCGGCTACCAGGTGATGTTCAC
>Ga0209274_10001620_pt1 | contig 11412 bp, 8 predicted proteins | sample HubBroMetageREF1_FD_188343 | JGI IMG/M metagenome (GOLD analysis project Ga0209274, IMG submission 188343) | Reference soil microbial communities from the Hubbard Brook experimental Forest, New Hampshire, USA - Hubbard Brook CCASE Soil... | ecosystem: Environmental > Terrestrial > Soil >...
GGCGCGGAGGCTGAGGGCTACAGGGTGGAAGGTTTCGCGCCAACGTCCCGCGCGGCGCAGAAGCTCGGGGAAGCAGGCATGGAGACATCCACACTACAGAAGCATCTGGTACGTGGACAGCAGCCGGATACCGGCGAGAAACGGCTCTATGTACTCGACGAATCCTCGCTGGCGTCGACCAGGCAGGCGCATGAGTTTGTGAACCGGCTCCATCCTAATGATCGTGTGTTGCTCGTCGGCGACCGGCGGCAACATGAGGCCGTTGAGGCCGGGCGGCCCTTCGCGCAGCTCCAGGACGCCGGTATGAAGACGGTAAAGCTCGAAGAGATCGTGCGCCAGAAAGACCCGGAATTGAAACGGGTAGTCGAGCAGCTTGCACGGGGTGAAGTGCGCGAGGCGATACAGAATCTTGACCGGCAGGGCCGCGTCCATGAGATTCAAGGCCGCGACGAACGTATCGCAGCCATCGCGAAAGAGTATGCAAAATCGGCAGAGAACACGCTGGTGATTTCACCCGATAATCGCTCTCGTATCGAGATCAACGAGCGCGTCCACGCGGAATTACAGCGAAGTGGCCTCGTCAGCAACGAGGAGCACCGCATCTGGACGCTAGTACCGCGCCAAGACCTCACCGGCGCAGACCGCACATGGGCCGAGCGCTATGAAGTGGGCGATGTGCTGCGCTATTCGCGAGCATCGAAGGAAACCGGCATCGGGAAAGGCGCGTACGCACAGGTGAAGAGCATCGACGCTCCGAAAAACCGGCTGACGGTCGAGCTTCAGGACGGCACACAGCGCACTTACGATCCACGCCGACAGCAGGGTGTCTCCGTGTTCCACGAGGATATGCGGAGTCTTTCAGTCGGGGACCGCATTCAGTTCACTGCGCCGGCCAACGAACTGAAAGTTGCGAACCGCGAGTTGGGGACAATCGAGAGGATCGACGGTGACGGGCTGCTACGCTTGAACATGGACGATGGTCGCACGGTCGAGCTTGATCCGCGCAAGTGTCCGCATCTCGACTATGGCTATGCCATGACCAGCCACTCCAGTCAGGGACAAACTGCCGACCGTGTCCTGATTCATGTGGATACCGAGTTGGGTGCTAAGGATTTGCTCAACAGCCGTATGGCCTACGTTTCCATCTCACGTGGACGCCATGACGCGCAGATTTATACGAACAACGCACAGACGCTGGGGCAAGAACTCAGTCGCGATGTGTCCCATTCGCACGCAATTCAGCAAGAACCAGTAGCGCACAAGATAGAACCACAAACCACGCACAGGAATCAGATCAGTCAGGGTTTCGGTCTAGGTCTTTGATGCAGCATTCCCGAATGACATGCCCCGGATAGCCAGAGCATAGCCGAGGCCCGGCCAGTGTCAAGGCCGCGGTTCGCGCGCCGCGTTCGCGGTCACAGAGCCTTGACACTGGCCTTTGCGCCTCGGCTTATTATTCAGCTAATGGGATGATCCGGCGCTTCCTTCCTCAAGAAGCACGATAGATTCTGAACACGCTGCCATCTTGGCATCGACGGAGGATCCACATGAAGCTTCGCACAATTGGCATCGACCTTGGCAAGACGACTTTCCATCTGATCGGGATGGATGAGCGTGGCACCGTGCTTCTGAGGCGCAGGTTTTCGCAGGCGCAACTCATTACCTACATCTCCAAACTGGATACCTGCCTGATTGGCATGGAAGCTTGCAGCGGTTCCAACATCCTGGGGCGAGCCCTCAGAGCCCAAGGCCACACCGTGCGGCTCATCCCGGCGCAGTTCGTCCGTCCTTTTGTTAAGTCGAACAAGAATGATTACAACGACGCGGAGGCCATTGCCGAAGCGGTCCAGAAACCCAACATGCGTTTTGTTCCGATCAAGACTGAGGACCAACTCGATCTTCAAGCGATACACCGAACACGCGAGAGGTTCGTCAGTGAGCGTACGCGCGTAATCAATCAAATTCGTGCCTATTTGCTGGAACGTGGAATCGTGCTGCGGACAGGAAGACTGTATTTGCAAAGGCAAATGGCGTCGATTTTGGAAGATGGAGAGCAAAGACTATCCGGCTTGGTCCGCAGGCTCCTCAACGTGCTTTGCCAAGAATGGAAACATCTTGATGTACAGATTGCGGAACTGCAGCAGCAGATCGAGACCATTGCCGAACATGACGAAGCCTGTCAGCGCTTGATGGAAATTCCGGGAATCGGGCCGTTGGCCTCGACCCTCATGATCGCGACAGTGGGGAATGGATCGGCTTTTCGCAGAGGACGGGACTTCTCCGCCTGGCTGGGCATCGTTCCGGCGCAAGCCAAGCGAGGCAACAAATACCTCCGTCAGCTCTTTGTGCATGGCGCACGCTCCTGTAAAACGCATATGAATCGGGAGAAGCATCCATTTGGAGAATGGGTGACTGCGCTGGAGAAACGATCCCACAGCAATGTTGTCTCCGTTGCTCTGGCAAACAAAATTGCGCGAATCGCCTGGTCAGTGCTGGCCAGGGGAGAACGATACCGCGCCCACGGTCCGATGGTGCAGGTGGCCTGAAGGCAAGTCACTCATGGAGAAGGGTTTCTTTTTTGCTGGTGTTCAGCGTTGCGCGTTGTGCAGAACCCGTCAAGGGTCCGCTCCGCCGCGCACCGAACGCGCGCCCTTGACTGAACCTGCACAACGCGCGGAGTGTCCTTTCTGCCAGCAAAAAAGAAAATTAGTTGATGTCTTCCCGGCTTCCACCGAAGTCTGCGTAGCGAGAGAAAGAGATGGCAGAACAGTCAAACGGCGCACCCCAAACCCGGCCCCGGATGAGATCGCAAAGATCGCTCACGCTAAAAGGGAAGGTGCGCGCAGATTCCATATTGGCCAGGAGCAAATGCTCCACACACAGGCCGGATACATATCTGCAGACTGCTTCCACCATTTTCGGATTCCCGCTTGCAGTCCGGCGGCGGATCATACATATCCGGGGGATGTCAAATTCCTACTTCCACGAACCGAGCGCCGAGCCCAACCGCTCTCGGAGGAGATCTAGGACTTGAGAAAGACGTGTTCAAACAAGCATTCTCCTGCGACATGAGAATCATTACTTATAGCGACCTTCATCTTGAATTTGGCTCGGGCTGGATATTGCCGCCGGCGCTGAACGGAGATGTCATGGTCATGGCAGGCCATATCGTCTGCGGAAGTGGCAGAAACAGTCCTCTATGTTGCTTCGCTTCCTGCGCCTGGCTCACCTCCATCCCGCCGTACTTCGCCTTCCAGGCGTAGATCGTGTGTTTCGACACCCCCACTTCGCGCGCTCCGTCCTCAATTCTGTTAGCTGCGGGCCACTGCCGCACAAAAATCAGAACGCAGTGTACAGCACGACCGCTGTCAATATTAGCCCCATCACCCACGGTCCTCGGGTCACGATGCTTCAAAGCAGATCAACGCGCAGCAGACAATTACGCCACAGCAGGAAATCTCCACGGGGCGGCAACAAGAGCACGGCATAGGGCTTGGGCTGGAACTCTAGAAACCCTGCCTGTCCCGGATAATGGCAGCGTAGCGCGAGCACAAACCCTGTCAAGGCCGACCTGAAGGTCGCGGCTACGCGGGCACGCGCCTTGACAGGGTTTGCTTGATACGCGCCAAAATGCCGCCTCCATTCACGGGGCAGGCAGGAAAAACATTCCAACCCGTTTCTTACGATGCGTATGCGGCACTAGCGACCCGATACCGCACTGACCTCCGTTTCGCTTGATCCTTTTTTCTCAAATATGAGCGCGCGCTAGGGTCCGAAGATGTACGTCGCGCCCGTGCTCTTCGTGCCGCCCGTTACGCCCGTGGGCGCTCCGCCGACCGCCGTCGTCCCCAGCGCCACGGACGTGCCAAAATTGCTGCCTTGCGTACCGGCGCTGAACTTGCTCGCCGGTTGAGAGGTGGTGGCCCAGCCCGAGGGAGGCTTCTCGAAAATATAGGCGGCGCCCTGTGCAGTATCCGAGCCGATCTTCACGTTGGGCGCCCCGATGATAATCGCGTTCCCGCTGGCTGAAACGGAATAGCCGAACTGGTTCCCCGTTCTGCCCGTCGAGGTTGTCAATTCGGCTGTCTCGGTCATATCCTGCCAGCCGCCGACCGGCTCCACGAATACAAAAGTAGCGCCCTGTACGGTATTCGACCCAATAGTTTCAGCAGGCGCACCGACCGCGACGGTGGTGCCGCTTATCTCTACCGAAGCACCGAAGGAAGCATTGGCGACACCATTCGAAGCGGTGAGCTCCGCAGTCTGTGTCATGTTCGTCCAACCGCCCGCTGGCTGGACAAAAATATAGGCAGCGCCTTCATTCGTATTCGCTCCCAGCGCTCCGATCACCGCCGCAGTGCCGTCGAAGGAAACGGATGAACCAAACAAGTAGCCTTTTTGCCCGTCTGAGGGAGATAGTATGGCAGTCTGGGTCATGTTGCCCCAGCCACCGGAAGGCTCGACGAATACGTAAGCCTCGCCCTCCTGAGTGCCGAACACACTGGAAAGCCAACTTCCCGCGACAACAGTGTTTCCGCTCACCGCTATGGCGTTAAAACCTGCATCTATCGCCCCCTGGTCAGTAACCGTCAATTCGGCAGTTTGGGTCATGTTCTTCCAGCCGCCGCTCGGCCTTACGAAAACGAGTCCCACTGTTTGCGAGATCGTCGGATCGTAGCCGTTCGTGACGATAGTGTTCCCACTCACCGCAACGACAGATCCACATGGTATCGGGGTTGTCTCGTTCGAACAGGTGAGCTTCGCAGTTTGGGTCATGTTCGCCCAGCCGTTTCCCGGCTTGACGAAGACGTAGACCGCCCCTGCGCCTTGATTCTGCCCATCGTTTGCGCCCGGCGCGCCCACCACCACCGTGTTGCCACTGATGGCGACCGAGAACCCAAGCTGGTTCTTCCTCGTCCCATCCGAGGCAGTCAGTTCCGCCAGCTCAATAAACGAAGCTCCCGCCGAACCCGAAATTGACAGACTCGAGTCGAGTGAAGGCTTTCTGGCGTCCGATGCTACAGCGAACGAAGACAGGGCGGCAAACGATAGCAGGGAGAAGGTCAAGTTTCGGAAGGCAAGGTTTTTCATTAGAAGGCTCCTTCTTAGGATGCTGGCAGGTCAAGAGACCGTGAACTCGGCCGGTGCGGGGGGATAACTACTCGCGAAACCGCCTTATTATCCTCTTTGGTAGGCGCGAAATCAAGGAAAAACTCAGGGGTGTCTGCAAACCAGAATTTAGTTCCCTAGTAGATCGCGGCGCCGCCGGAAATAGCCGCCTTTCCGGCGGCTGAGCTGGTCGAATTGGGCACTCCAACTGCGGCATTGGCAAGCGCAGCTTGGTAGGAGAGGTCGGTGTTCGGATAACTGTATGGGCAGTAGGATTGGACCGAGCCATAGTAGGCACACATCCAATCCTGCCAGAATATTTCTAATGCCGTGAGCCGATTCGGGTTCTCCCCAGCGTGCATTCGAATGGTAGCAAAGGGTAGGAGGTTTACAAGCGAACCAGTCGGGCCGCCATTACACGTCGTGGGGTTGACCCAAGGCTCGCACGTTGGATCGCTAATCTTGTAAGTTTGCCAATCGAATATCGGAGCTGTCCAAGAATAAGTATTGAATAAGCCACATGCATCTCCGAGGCAAAGTTGGCCTTCGGCATACCAGATTACGTTCTCCATCCCCAGAGACTCCGCGCCGATCCCAGCTCCGCTGGCTACCTCCGAGGCCGCTTCGGCATCTGGATAGGCTTGGGTGATACAGGCACCGAAGCCGACGCCAATGCCACAGTAGGCCGGGTTCAGTACTGTGTTGCCGCCATACATGGGGCCTTGGACCTTGAACGTCGGGCTCAAGGCGGTGACCGAGGAGAAAAGCGCGGTGACGTACGCAGAGGTGACTGGAACCGTGAGGTTGTAGGACCCAAGGGTCGTAGTCGCCTCATAAGGGCATGGAATCGTGGCCTCGCCCCCAATGAAGAGTCCAAAGCGCACATAGCTCACTTGGCTCCAGTAGGACGCGGAGTGTCCGTCGTAATTTGTAAAGTGACGGACTACCTCCTGCGCCCAAGTTTGATAGGCTGCTATCCCCGCCGGCTCCCAAAGGGCTGGCTGCTGGAAGTATGGTGTCTGGCTTGTCCCCCCCACGCCGGAGGAGCAGGTTAGAAGGTCGATAGCATTTGTGACGTAGCCAGGTGTTACGGCGTTGGGGTTCGTTGGCGTGCTCGTGTCAGACGCTGGCTGCACTATGATTCCGATTTTGCAAGCGGTACAGCTGCCGATGATTCCCGTTACGATGGAATCGAAGGGGCCCCAGAGATAGGAACCATGCGTGCAATTCGTTGTGTAGGGGGAACAGTGGTCGATGGTAGCCCAGCTTATGGTTCCATTGAGACTTGTCGGTATTACGATTCCGGCGGCGTATCCGGGGATCAGAACCGAGCTTTGCAGATTCGACAGGTCGCTGCCCGAAGGCGGAGTGGTTGTCATGAAGGCATACAGTCCGACCGTCTGCCCAAAGCTAGCGCCACACAGCAATAGCAATAGGAGCGTATGCTTCATCATCCACCTCCCAGAATTACTCAGTTCGGGTTGCCGATGCAGTGATAATCGAAAACTACTCCTCCCGAAGGTGCATTTGCATGAGTGCTGATTACAAGGTTCGGATAATGCCCTCCGCTCGCCGTCAAGGTGATATACCACAAGTCGAATGAGGTTGTCCCATCTGTCTCTGGTGTAACTACACACACCGGTTTAGATGAATAGTTGGTAGTGAAGGTCACCGTGACAGTTTTGGTCCCAGAGCCTATGGTTGCTGTACCCGCGATGTCGTTACCAGCGGTGTTAGTCTGAATATGGCTCCCATTCGCGTTGAATGAAACGTTACTTGCGTTGATGCCACTGTTGAAGGTCTGCGCCGCCGTCCAAGTTTGGGCTGTGCCTATAACCGCCATCGTATCTGTGACCGCAGGCACGGTGATCGTGTTGCCGCTTGATGACGAGGGCGAAAGCGTGATGCCCCCGGAGCCTGCTGTGTTAAGCGTCACAGTATCCTGGGTGCCTGTCGGGCCGACAGTAAGATTCCCGCTCGTAGCTAGTGAAGTGGCTGCCGAATTTGTACTGAGAGTGTAAGCTGTTGCACTGCCAGACCCATAAATTCCCAAGGTTCCGGTGGTAGTGCTTGCCTGACCTAGATTTAGCTGTGCAGAACTCGTAGTAAAATTCGGACTCGTCTGAGTTCCCTGGCCTCCCGAGCCGAGTACGACGCTGTTGTTCGACAAAGAAGCGGCGCTGGTCACGCAGGTTGCACAAGCGACCAGTTCACTCTCCGCAGGATAGAAAATCATTGTATAGGTTGCTGCTCCTGTCCCGCCGTTGAGGACGCGACCTAACACCTGGTGCCCGTTACTTGGATAAGCTGTGCTTCCGGTATCACTGCAGTCTCCTGCCGTAGTGGTACTAGCCTGCACAAAATCTCCGGGTGTCGCGGTGCCGTCGAACTTGCAGGACACGACTCCTTCCCGGGCGATTTGGGCGCTACCTGAAGTAGAACAATTGCCAACGCACACGCCTACCACCCCGGTAGTACTGCTGGTTGTGGCGACCGTGACACTCGAGGTCGTTCCACTCCCGAAAGGCGTAGTAATAGCCAGTTCATTAGCGACTGGGGCGGTGGAATAGTTCGGGATTTCTATGAGCGTTGCATTTGCCTGCAGGTCAATGTTTTCTCCAGGCACAAACGCGTTATTGACCTCCGACGCGAGGGCACTTACAGGAACAAGGGGAGTCGAGCTACTTCCCTTGATGAGCGTGTTGGCGGAAATCGGCTGAAATAACAAATTCAACATGTTGGGGCTGCTACCCGAGGGTCCAAGGAAAGTCACTGTGGGTGCGGACGTATATCCCGATCCACCGCTGTTAACGGTTATTGTATTTAGCGTAAGGAAAGGGTATGTCCCGGTCATGTTTGCCGAGGCTGTCGCGCAATTGGGCGGACTGCAGCCTCCACCCGTGAGGACGATGATGGGAGCAGTTGGCATGTAGAGGCCAGCACCGCCGCTATTTACACTGATGCTGCCGACTGATGTTCCCGAGAGATGCGCTGTAGCGGCCGGAAGAGTCGATTGAACACCATACCAAAGACCGCTCCCGGAAGCATTGGGTACGACCACCTGAATAGCGTTCGTTATCGTTCCTGGAGCCTGAAGGCCAAATCCGGAACCGGGAGCAAGTTGGTCTGCGCCAGCAACGATAGACACTTGTCCCCCGGCAGCGCCTTGCGAGTTGAGGCCGTTCCCACTGACCGCACCCGTCGCGGTTACGTTTCCGCTGTTGTCAACAGTCAGGACCTGCTGACCGCTCATCCAGACGGTCGCCGTGAGTAGCAAAACTGCTGTAGCCAGCATTCGTTTCATCGAATTCCCTCCTTCGGATCGCGGTTAGGGCTTGGTGATGGTTCGAGAGAGGTCTCTGCGGTATCGAAACATCACCAAAACTACACTCCCGCGCGTTCCAACTAGATCCGACGGCCTACCTAAGGAGACCGCTTCTATTGTGCTAGAGCGCGCAATTTGGACATTCGCAGCCACCGTCTGGCCACATATGCACGGTTGAGCCTAGGCAGAAGGGCTCCCCAAGTCGAGGTGTTCCAAGGAAGCCTTTAGCTGATTGGACGCGACGATAACCCCACCCGGCTGTAGATGTCAACGAGAAAAATGGCCTATTGTCGTTAGCAGATGATAATCCGGGGACAACACTTTCACAAACCTCGCGGCGAGTCCGAGCAGTGGGTGTCGCATAACTCAGAACCAAGGATACATACCCATCCGACCTCAACCCACTTATGAACGAAGCTAGGAGGGAGTACGCGAGCCGTCGATTCTCATGGAAATCATCCACAAGTCCATTTGGGACAAAAGTTACATGGCAAGGTTTGTGTGCTTGTTACTATCTTGCGGCTCTGTTTAGATGAAACGAGGCAGCCAGTACGCTGATAAATGCAGAGAGCGCAACACACTAAGGAAACCGGCCGACAGTATTTTCGAGACTTACGGGAGGTAGCATGAAAACGCAATTCGAGCAAATGATGGATGGCCTTAATGATGTTGAGGCTTTTCTTGCGGGAGAGCAAGAAGGATTCAAGGCGCACGTGCCTGATGAGTTGATGTGAAAGCGATCCGCAATAGACTTGGAATGACACAAGCCAGGTTCTCTGTCACCTTTGGGTTCAGCCTTGATGCGATCAAGTGCTGGGAGGGAGGGCGGAGGACCCCGGAATCCCCGGCTCGCACCTTGCTCACTGCTCACCGCAATGAATCCCGCCGCGTTCGCTGCCGCTGTCGCCTCTTCAAAACCCGCCACTGTCCATGTCAAGGTTGATAGAAAGCGTCAGATGTCTAGTGGCGTTACAAAACGGAAGGCTAATTCTGCCGAGTTTGCGAAGAGAAACAGGAGTAGAAGGAAAGAGCTCCGATCACCGCGAAGATAGACGCGGAATCGGAGTGGAGCGGCCAGTTCTTGAACCCGCGATTTCAGCCCACGATTACAATGTCTCTACCGACTTTTCAAGGACTTAGGCGGCCACCCAGAGTCACGTAAGTCGTTCAAACTACAACATAAACAAGCCCTGAAAAAACTGATGCTTGATGGTTCGGCGAAATGAATCCTTCGCGTTACAAAGGATCCAGCAAACCGAAGTGACATTGTTTGAGAAGGCCGGATTCCGGGCACCCTCCGGGCACCCAGACCGATGTCTTGTTGGCATCTCATTGATTTTATTGTGTCGTGCATGGAGTAAGCTGGACGTGCAAGTTGTTGTTTGTAATTGGGTTGGCGACCCTTTTAAGGCATGGGTCGCAGGTTCGAATCCTCAGGATCCATGCGGCTTGCGCACAACCGGCCAGCATGGATGGGGAAACTGATACAAACAAGCTTACAAACGCACAATCTAGTTCGACCTCACCACACTGAGAGCGATCAACCGTAGCCCAAGATTCCGGCCCAAGACAACCGTGTCTCCCGTGAATTCTAAAACACTTATGCAGCCACCTAAGACCTGTTAAGTCGTTGTAAATACTCATTAACGCCACTCTGAAAAGGCTGGCGTCGGCGGTTCAACTCCGTCCCTGGCCACCACATTTCAAAGCACTTGTTCGGAATCCCTCGATTTGAGCTAGCCCACAATATGCCCACAAAACGAGGGTTTGCGCTAAACAACGAGGCTCGTTGCTGGTGCCTTCTCCATCCATGAGCCCTTTAGTAGTTGGCTCAGGAACGTTCCCTGTGCCTCCAGTTTGGCCGGTGTAATGGCTTGGGCATAGACGTCCAGGGTGGTCTTGATGTTCGAATGACGGAGTAGTTCCTGCACGAGTTTTGGATCGTAGTTGTTGGCCACCAGGACCGACGCCAGCGTCCGTCGGAACGTGTGAAATCCAAATGCGCGGGGCGGCGCTACAACACCGACCTTCAGGGCCGCAGGGCGAAGATGATCGGACAAGAGCATGTTCGCTCGCGGTGGCTTCCTGCCCTTCAGTTTGAAAGAGGGGAACACAAGTTCCTCTTCCTTGCTGTACGGCGTTTCCCGGCGCCAGTTGAGCAGATGTGCCGCGAGCAGAGGATGTAGCGGAACGGAACGCTTTGACGCCTTCGACTTGGGTTTGCCGAATCTCCCATAGACGTAAGCTCGACGGACGTAAATACATTGATTCTCTACGTCGATGTCCCTCCACTGTAGCGCGAGGATCTCGGAGATCCGTAGCGCGGTGGCCGCGGTGACCAACACAAGCGTGCGCAGCATCAACCCCAGTTGGTTGATGATCGCGAAGGCTTGAGCCGGAGTCAAAATGATTGGGTCGAAGTTGCTGGCTGTGGACTGGCGGACAAAGTGGATCGGATTGGCCTGTTCTGTGCGAGGCAAAAATCCGACACGCTGGGCGTGTTTGTAAACCAGACCGATGACCTGTCGGATCTTCGACCGGGTTTGGTTTTCGAGCCCGCTCTTCCTCCCCAGCTCTTTCAGCCAGCTCTCTAGATCGAGCGGTTTGATCATCAAGGCTGCCTGATCGCCCCAGCGTGGCAGAACCCACTTGCGGAGATAGCGGCGATAGGTTGTTGTCGTGGAATAAGCTTTCGGAGCGGATGCTTGGTTTTGATCTTCGGAGAGTTCTTCTTGGATGTAGTGACCCGCAATGTCGCTGAACGTCACGGGGCGGCCATTGTTGTTCGGAGCCGGGTGGTTGATTGGCAGGTAAAGCGACTTGACGAATTCGCGCGCGGTGGCGCGGGTTAACGTTTGAGCTCAAGGGCGGCACTTCGCTTTCCAAGGGCTTTGGGATCATTCAGCGATTCTCTGAAGACATCGACATTCGCATCGAACCCTTCGACGGACTTAACGTCGATACCAATCCAAATCACG
>Ga0209274_10001621_pt1 | contig 11402 bp, 10 predicted proteins | sample HubBroMetageREF1_FD_188343 | JGI IMG/M metagenome (GOLD analysis project Ga0209274, IMG submission 188343) | Reference soil microbial communities from the Hubbard Brook experimental Forest, New Hampshire, USA - Hubbard Brook CCASE Soil... | ecosystem: Environmental > Terrestrial > Soil >...
CTGGGCCCAGGCGGCCAAGGAGCCGCTCGCCGTAAAGCTCGCCGATAGCGTGGGACATGTCCGTGTGGCGACCAATTTTGCCTGGACGCTGAACACGGGCTACCTCGTTCTGTTCATGCAAGCGGGGTTTGCCCTGCTCACGTGCGGGTTGGTGCGAAAGAAGAATACGGCCCACTTGATGATGCTGAACTTCGCGGCGTACGTGTTCGCCTTCCTGGCCTACTACGCCGTCGGATATGCGTTCCAGTTCGGAGCGGTCGCCATCAATGCCGCACCCACGAATCTGGGTGGCATCCCAACGTTGAACCATTTCTTGATTGGGAGCGGCCAGTGGGGATTCGTCGGAGGTAAGGGCTTTTTTCTTACGGGTCCAGCCTATGACAGCAGCAGCAACTGCCTGACGCTATTTGAAGTGGTCTTCATGGAGACTGCGGGATACATCATCGTCGGCGCCATCTGTGAGCGGATAACTTTTTGGGCCTTCCTGCTTTGTGAGCTCTTTATCGGCGCCATTCTTTACCCCATTTCCGGCTGCTGGACGTGGGGTGGCGGCTGGCTCTCACAACTCGGATCGACGATGAACCTCGGCCACGGATATGTCGACTTTGCCGGATCCACCGTCGTCCACGCCGTGGGCGGCTTCTGCGCCATGGCTCTGGCGATCATTCTGGGTCCGCGCCTGGGCAAATATGGCAAGGACGGAAGCATTCGTGCTTTTCCCGCCCACAACATCGTGTACGTGGTGACGGGCACGTTCATCCTGCTTTTCGGATGGATGGGATTCAATCCGGGATCAACTCTAGGTGCGACCGATCTTCGCATTTCCGTGGTCGCCGTGAACACGAACCTGGCGGCCGTCGCTGGCTCCGCTGTAGCGATGCTCTTCTGGTATTTCATGTTCGGCAAACCCGACATAACGATGGCGTGCAACGGGATGCTGGCGGGCCTGGTGGCGATCACGGCTCCCTGCGCGTTCGTGTCGCCCACCTCCGCCGTTATCATTGGCACGTTGGCAGGAATCGTGGTTTGTGCCGGCGTGCTCTTGAACGAGCGGGTCCTCAAGATCGATGACCCCTGCGGTGCGATTTCGGTGCACGGCTACTGTGGCTGGTTGGGCGCTGTAAGCGTGGGCATTTTTGCGGACGGCGCCTACGGCGCCGGATGGAACGGCGTTGGGGCAACATCCTATCTGGGACGAGCCGGTCTGGGCGTGACCGGATTGATCCACGGCGATACGCGGCAGTTTCTGATCCAACTCATGGGAGCAACCTTGTACGCCGTCTGGGCGTTCGGTGCGACCTTCGTCGTCTTCTGGTGCGTCAACAAAGTTAAAAGCATGCGAGTGACGCCGGAGGTGGAAGCGGAGGGCCTGGATGTTCCCGAGTTTGGGATGCCGGGTTATCCAGAAGACGTAGTCACTTCAACGCCGTACTAAAAAACGATGGAAGCTGGAGTGGGCGACTTCGCCGCGTGGCATGGCCTAGCGTGATGATCCAGATCGCTTGTAGACGTGTACGTAGTCGACGAGCATCACCTGCGGGAAGACGGTGGTTGAGTCCGGGGGGCCCGGCCAGTCGCCGCCCACCGCGACATTCAGGATGATGAAGAACGGATGGTCGAAAACCCAGTGCATCCGTGCCGGAAGACGCGAAGGAGTGAACGTCGCGTAAAGCTCTTGATCGACGAAGAAGTGAACGACTTTTGGTTCCCATTCGATCGCGAAGACGTGGAAGTCGTCGAAGAATTGTTCCCCGCCGGGCAGCTCGTACTCGGACGTAAGCCCGAGGTCTCCTGAATAACCGGGGCCGTGCATCGACCCGTGGATCGAGAACGGTTCACGGCCGATGTTCTCCATGATGTCGATTTCGCCGCAGTCTGGCCAGCCGGTCTGCCTGAAGCTGCTTCCAAGCAACCAGAACGCGGGCCATAGCCCTTGCCCTCGAGGAATCTTGATGCGCGCTTCAAAGCGGCCATATGTTTGTGCGAAGAGGCCCTGCGTCGTCATTCGCGCCGACGTGTAGTCGCGCGTCACATGGTCGGATCCGGTGAAGGTTTCTTTTTGTGCCTGGATGACGAGGTAGCCGCCGCGAACGAAGGAGTTCTCCGGCCGGCCGGTGTAATACTCGAGTTCCTCATTGCCCCAGCCGTTGCCGCCGACGTCGAATTTCCATTTTGCAGGGTCCGGACGAGAGCCGTCGGGGCCGTTGAACTCATCGCTCCAGACCAAAGTCCAGCCGGATTCCGCGCCTTGAAACAGCGCATCGTTCGCAGTGGCTTTGCGCGTGCCGAAGTTCGCGAGCAACAAAGCCGCGAACATCGTTATGAACACCGCAGTGCGCGCAAGTCGCCGCCGGCAACGGTTCATTTGACTTCACCTCTCTGGGTGAGTATACAGCGACGCAAGACGCAGAAAGATGGCCCGCGACCCAGCCGGTGACCAATCTATTTGCGCATCTGGCTTGATTGAGGCGCGTAATTCGGTTAGCTTTCCGAGCGCGCGCAGAGGGACACGTGAACATCAACATTCGCAAAGCCGGCCGGGCAACGATCCTCGACCTCAGCGGAGCCTTGAAGCTGGGAGAAGCCGAGGAAGCGTTCCGCGCTCAGATCCAGCAATTGATCGATGCGGGTTCGCCGAACGTGGCCGTCAATCTCTCAGGCGTGACCGAACTTGATAGTTCGGGAATCGGCGCGCTGGTGCGTTCGTTCTCGACGATCAAACGCGCCGGGGGGAAGTGCACGTATTTTGCGCCGACGAAGCGCGTCCTGATGCTGCTGAAGATGGTCCGCCTCGATAGCGTTCTCGATCTCGCCGAAGACGAAGCCACTGCCCTCGCTCGAATTTAGCGGCAGATATTTTCAACAATGAGGCAGGGGCATCCGGGGCGGCACGCCCTGCCCGGAGCGCAAAAGCAGCCCAACAGAAGAGCTTCAGCGGCGATCGAGCGCGGGGTGACGGACGTCGCGGCCTGCGACGAAGTAGATGACATCCTCGGCGATGTTCGTGGCGTGGTCTCCGATGCGCTCCAGGTTTTTTGCCACCAGGATCAGCTCGAACGCGGCGAACACGACCGCCGAGTTCTCCATCATGTAGGTGAGCAACTCGCGGAAGAGCTGGTCGCGAAGACGGTCCACCTGATCGTCGCGCTGCATCACGCTTTGAGCCAGTTCTTGATCGCCGCGAACGAGAGCGTTCAGGCTGTCGCGGACCATTCCCTCCGCGAGTTCGCTCATACGCGGCAGGTCGACGTATGGCTTCACTTGCGGATGGCGCATCACGCGCATGGCGGACTGCGCAATATTCACGGCCTGATCGCCGATACGCTCCAAGTCGCCATTAATACGGGAAACGGCGAGCAGGAACCGCAGATCGGCAGCCATCGGCGCTTGCAGAGCAAGAAGCCGCTGAACGCGTTCGTCGATTTCGATCTGTATCTCGTTGATCGCATCTTCTTCGTTCAGGACGGCTTCGGCCAGGGGCTCTTCGGCGTCGAGCACGGCGTGAACGGCTTGATGGACGGCCCGCTCGGCGAGGCTCCCCATCCAGAGCAGCCTCTGCTTCAACTCTTCGAGATCGTGTTCCCAGTGGCGTTCCATGAGCTCTCAGTTCCTTCGATTCTCAGCCAAACCGGCCGGTGATGTAAGCTTCAGTTCGCGGATCGGAAGGCGTCGTGAAAAGCTTGGATGTTTCGTTGTGCTCGATCAGCTTTCCGTCCAGCATGAATGCGGTGAAGTCGCTCGCGCGGGCGGCCTGCTGCATATTGTGCGTGACGATTGCCATCGTACAACTATCTTTCAGCTGAAACATCAACTCTTCAATCTTTGCGGTGGTGACGGGATCCAGCGCCGAGCATGGTTCGTCGAGCAGGAGCACTTCCGGATCCACCGCCAGTGCGCGTGCGATGCAAAGCCGCTGCTGCTGGCCTCCCGAAAGAGCGAACGCCGACTTATGCAGGTAATCCTTCACCTCATCCCACAGGGCGGCCCGGCGAAGGCTGTGCTCCACGAGCTCGCTCAAACGGCCCTTGTAGCCGTTGATGCGAAGCCCGTAAGCCACGTTGTCATAAATCGACTTCGGAAACGGATTCGGCCGTTGAAACACCATGCCGACGCGCCGACGCAGCCCGACGACATCGATTCCCATAATGTCCTGGTCGTCAAGCAGGATATTGCCGGAAAAACGGGCATTCCGGATCGTGTCGTTCATGCGATTCAAGGTGCGGAGGAAAGTGGATTTTCCGCAACCGGAAGGACCAATGATCGCAGTAACTTTATTGACAGGGATGTTCAGGCTCATACCAAAGATCGCCTGCTTTGGTCCATAGAAGAAATCAAGATTGGAGATCTGAAACCGCACTGGCGTCTCCTTGCCCGAAACCGTCGAAGTCGTACCGATCGCCCGCACTCTGGGTTCTGGCTTTGGAACGACAGATTCCCTGCCCTGTGAGGCGGAAGCCATTTCAGACACCTCGTGCGGCTCCCCCTCGGCTCAGAGCCAGCCGCGTGCCAACGTTTGCCACCAGAACCAGCGCCAGCAGCACCAGCCCCGCAGCCCATGCCTGCCGGTGCCAGTCATCGTATGGCCCGCTGGCGTACGTATAAAGCACCACCGGAAGAGATGCAGTTGGTTGGCCCCATCCGGGGCTCGAATACATGTTGTTGAAAGCCGTGAACAGCAGCGGGGCGGTCTCGCCCGCAACGCGTGCCAGGGACAAGAGCATGCCAGTAATGATACCGCCCTTGGCCGCCGGCAGCACCACGGTTGCAATCGTCCGCCATTTGCTCGCGCCGAGGGCCATGGCGCCCTCGCGGAGGGTTCCCGGAACAGCGCGCAGGAACTCTTCGGTGCTTCGCACCGTAATGGGAATCACCATAACTCCCAAAGCGAAACCGCCCGCGAATGTCGAAAAATGCTTGACCGGCAGAACCGCCACAGAGTACGCAAAGATGCCGATGACGATGGAAGGAACCCCGTTCAAAAGATCGGTGGTGTAGCGCGTTATGAAGGAAAAGGTCTTGCCGCCGAACTCAGCGAGGTAGACGCCCGTGAGGAGGCCGATCGGCAAACCGATCAACGCCGCCAGAAGCAAGAGCTTCAAACTTCCAATAATGGCGTTCGCCATTCCGCCGCCCGATTCGCCAACGGGCTTCGGCAACTGCGTAAAGAATGCCCAGTTCAGGGACTTTCCGCCATTCCACAGCAGGTAGCCCAGAATCAGAAACAGGACGGAAACGACCAACAACGCCGCCACGCCCGTTAGGGTAAGCATCAGAACGTTCAACGACTTTCGCCAGATCAGGTTGAGGCGGCTCATGCGTGCTGGCCTCCCCTCTCAGTCGCAACGATGAGCAAACGCGCGAGACCGTTGAGAATGAATGTTATGAGGAATAGAACCAGGCCGAGTTCGATGAGGGCGCTCAAGTAGAGGTCGCCGCTGGCTTCCGTGAACTGGCTCGCGATTGTCGAAGCAATCGTATTGCCCGGTGAGAAAAGCGAGGCGCTAATGACCGTGGCGTTGCCGATTACCATCGTGACGGCCATCGTTTCACCCAACGCGCGTGCCAGAGCCAAAAACACGGAGCCCAAGATGCCGGTACGCGCCCAGGGGACGACCACTTTCCAGGTTGCCTCCCAGCGCGTCGCTCCCAAAGCAAGCGCGGCTTCGCGCTGGTCGCGCGGGACTGTAAGAAGGACTTCGCGGGAAACAGAGATGATGAAGGGGACCACCATGATGGAGAGCACAATTCCTGCCGTGAGAAATCCGACTCCGTAGTTGGGTCCTTGAAAAAACGGCAAGAACCCCAGAGTCCTCTTCAAAACAGGGCCAACAACTGTGCGCATCAGCGGCACCACAACGAAGATCCCGAGCAATCCGTAAATGACGCTGGGGACGGCGGCGAGCAAGTCAATGAGGAATGCGATCCCATCGCTGATCCGTCGTGGTGCGAGCTCAGCAAGGAATGTCGCGGCGGCGAGTCCTAGCGGCACTGCGATTACGAGCGCGATGGCGGAAGTTACGAGAGTGCCGTAAATATACGGCAATGCCCCGTAATTATCGAAGATGGGGTCCCAGACTCTCGTCCAAAGGAAATTCCAACCGAATTTTGCGCGCGACAGGTGAGAGTTGGTCCAGAGTTCGTACACGATCGTCGAGGTAACAAGCAGGATGCTGGCAGCAAAGACGAGCGTGATCGTGTGAGCCACCTCGTCGCCGTGGCGAAGCCTGCGGATAAATGCGCGCGGCCCCGCTTCGGGCGGGGCCGCAGAATCAAAGGTAGTGGCTGTAGAAGACATCTTCCCCAGTCAGGTTACTGTATCAGCGAAATCGCCTTCGATTCCTTTGCGATCACGTTCTGAGGCAGCTTCGCATACGTGAGACCTTCGTTGTAACCCTGTCCGTCGGCGAGCATCCACTTCAGGAACGCCTTGATCGTGTCGCGCTTCGCTGCATCCGGAATCTGCGCCGGAATCAAGAGCCAGGTGAAGCTCGAGATTGGATACGCTGCCGCGCCAGGCGCGTTGGTAATGGACACGCGGAAGTCATCCGGCATGTCCTTGGAACTTGCGGCAGCCGCCGTCACGCCCGCCAGGTCGGCCTTGACGAATTTCCCTGCCGCATTCTGCACCTTGCCGTAAGCAATGTTGTTCTGCACGGCGTAGACGAGTTCGATGTAGCCCAGCGAATTCGGGGTCTGCTTGACCAATCCCGATACGCCGTCATTTCCCTTGCCACCAAGGCCAACCGGCCAGTTCGGCGAAGCTCCCTTGCCGACTTTGTTCTTCCAGTCGTCGCTGACCTTCGACAGAAAATCCGTCCAGATGAACGACGTGCCGCTTCCCTCCGAGCGGTGAATGACCACGATATCGTCTCCCGGCAACTTGACACCGGGGTTCGCCTTCGTCAGCTCAGGGTCGTTCCATTTCGTGATTGTACCCAGGTAAATTCCCGCCAGAGCCTTCTGCGTGAAATTCAAATCGCCCGAAACACCGGCGACGTTATAGCTTGGCACGACAGCACCCAGAACCGTTGGAAAATGAAGCACCTTCACTTTTGACTGGGCCAGTTGCTCATCAGTCATCGGCACATCGGATGCGCCAAAGTCGACGGTGCCCGCCGCCAACTGCCGGATGCCGGCACCGGAGCCGACAGGTTGATAGTTAATCTGTGCGCTTGGGTGTTGAGTGTGATACACATCAAACCACTTCGTGTAGATTGCGGCCGGGAATGTCGCGCCAGCGGCGTTCAAGAGCACGGTTGAATCTGCTCCGACGGCTGCCGCCAGCCCGAGCAGTAAGCACACCAGCAGAATGTTCCTTTTCATGATCGATGACTCTCCCCCACCATTCTTTTACTGAATTGTTACAGATGTGTTACGCACCCGAGAATTCGGAGTGAAAACGCCCAAAACCCTGAGGAATCTCGGGGATAGGAGAGGCGCGGGCTCGGGGGTACGAGTGGGACCGCGCCTCGATGGCAGGTAAATCCGCGAAGCAGCCGTTCCAAGCAGCCGCGACTCGGAGCTGTGTCCAGGTCCTTGTCGCAGTCTCGAGTGCCAGATTACGGCTCTCGTTTGAACCGGCGATAACAACTACTTGAAGATTCAGCGACTAGCCGTTCGTCCCGGCGCCCTTCGCGTGCTCAGCGACTGCTTCCAACTGTTTGGCTCGCCCGTGCCGCACTTCCAGGCCGCGCACCCAGAACAGAACATCTTCGGCGATGTTGGTGGCGTGGTCCGCGATGCGTTCGAGATGTCGCGAAGCCAGAACAAAATGGAGGTTGGGTGCAGCGAGGGCCGGGTTGCTGGTCATCCCTGCCAGCAAGCCTTCGAAGACGCGGTCGCGATACTGGTCGACGACATCGTCACTTTCGAGCACCTGCGTGGCGAGTTCGACGTTCTGGTAGATCAGCGCCCCCAGACACTTCGAGACCATGGCACGCACGGCGGTCGTCATGGGCTCAAGCTCACCGGGAATCTGCACTTCGCCCATCCCAGCCAGTGAAATCGCCCGCTCACTCAGGTTCACTGCAAGGTCGCCCATTCGTTCGAGATCGTTATTGATTTTCAGCGTGGCTACAATCAAACGCACGTCGGTATCCTGCAAATCGGGCTGGCGCAGCATGCGAATCGCGTGTTCGTCGATCACCATTTCCATTTCGTTGATGCGCGGCTCCGTCAGGAAGACCTCGCTTGCCAGCCGCTCGTTCCTCTCGAGCAAAGCCCACAGCGCGCGGTTCAGAGAGGCTTCCACCGTTCTCGCCTGCGAAACCAGGTAGTTCACTAAAGCGTTCTGCAAAACCACTTCCGAGCCGATTTTCGTGGATCCCAAGTTCATCTTCCTCCGGCGGCCTGTGCCGCAATTGTCCCTTCCCACCCATCTTTACCATGATTTTTGCAGGTTGCAACCGCATGACGCGCGTATGAAGATTTCAAGACATCCGCGGTGGGATCAGTTCGCGAGCGGAATCGAAAAGGAAAACTTTGAGCCGCGGCCCACTTCACTTTCCACCCAAATGCGGCCGCCGTGCGCCTCGATAATGTGTTTGGCGATCGAAAGCCCCAGGCCCGTGCCACCTGCCTCGCGGGAGCGGGCAGCGTCTACTCGATAGAAGCGCTCGAAGATGCGCTCCTGGTCCACCACCGGAATTCCAATTCCGGTATCGTCAACGGTTACGACGGCTTCGCGATTTCTGGCCGCAGCGCTGACATGAATCTTGCCTCCGGGAGCGGTGTACTGGATGGCGTTGTCCAGAAGGTTCTGCAAAACTTCGTGCAGCAGGCTTGCGTCCGCCCGGACCGAAGGAAGGTTCGTGGGAACCTCGAGATCGAGAGCGATTTGTTTTCGCCTGCTTTTCAGAAGGCTGGTTTCCTCGCAGCCTTCAATTATGTCCGCGAGACTCACTGGGAAAAATTGTACTTCGAGTTTTCCCGCTTCGATGCGCGCGAGTTTCAAGAGGTCGTTCGTCAGCCGGGCGAGCCTCGCCGCATGGTCGCGGATAATTTCCAGGAAGCGGCGGTTGTTCTTGGGATCGTCGAGGGCGCCCGCGAGGAGCGTCTCCGCAAAACCCTGAATCGCGGTTAGAGGGGTCTTGAACTCATGGGAGACGTTGGCCACAAAATCCTGCCGCACGCGCTCGAGCCGCCGGAGTTCGGTCACGTCATGAAGAACAACCACGGCGCCCGACGGTTTCTTCAGGTCTGTCGAATTCTCCGGCGCCACGGTCGCCGGAGCGCCGGAGTCGTGCGGCTTCACCGGCGCGGCGGTGACGGAAAAGCTTTGCTGCTGGATGAAGCCCATTGCAATGTCAGTTTGAAGACCCTCATCGCCGCGCAGGGCTTTGCGAACCAGGCCCAGCAATTCCGAATTCCGAATTACCTCGATCACCGGCCGGCCTTCGCTTTTCGCCGCCTCCAGATTCAGAATGTCCAGAAACGCCTGGTTGCAGAAAACGAGCCGCTCCTGCGCGTCGATTACCGCCACGCCTTCCACCATGCTTCTCAGGATGGCGCTCGACTGATTGCGCTCGCCGCTGAGCGACCGAATCGTCGCGTCGAGCCTCTCCGCCGTTTCGTTCAAGGACCCGGCCAAATCGGCCAGCTCATCTCGCGGCCCGTCGAAGCGCAGAGCGCGAAAGTCGCCGCCGGCAACGCGGCGCGAGAAATCCTTCAGCTGTTCCACGCGCACGGCGAACGTGCGTGAAAACATCAGCGAAGCCAAACCACCGGCAATTAGAATCACCACGGACGCGGCCAGGAGTCGTTCGCGAAGCTCCCTGAGAGAAAAACCAATCCCGGTGAGTGGGAGGGCCATGCGGACGACGACCGGCGGACCGCTCGGCGGTTGATAGCGCACCGCGCGATATGCGAACCGAGGCCCAGTGGTCGCCGCCTGGCGAACCGAGGTTCCAGAGCCCGTCGCGAAGGCCTCTCGGACTTCAGGAGCATCGGACTGGTTTTGTGTGGTCTCCGGCGGCTGTGCCGAATCCGCGATGACCCGGCCATTCCCGTCGATTACGTTGACGCGCAGACCACCCTTCGAGATCGACTCGATCCACGATCGAAGTTCATCGGGATTATCCAGCTGCGGCGGACGCGCAATTGCGATCTCCAGCAAGGAAACAAGTTTGTCGTCCGCAGACCGGATGTAGTCGCGCTGCAGCACGCGGGCGGAGTAGAGATCGACGGCGAAGAGGACGCCCAACAGAAGGGCGAGGTAGGTGAGACCCAGTTTCCAGAAAAGCTTAGCTCGCACGAGTTTCGAAGAGGTAACCCGCGCCCCGAATCGTTTTCATGTACGACGGGTGTTGCGGGTCGCTCTCTATCTTCTCACGCAACCGGCGGACATACACGTCAACACTGCGCGGCGTAACGAATCGCTCGGTCCCCCACACGGCATCCAGCAATTGATCGCGCGTGAACACGCGATTCGGCCGCGCCGCGAGGAAGTAGAGCAAGCGGAACTCGAGCGTGCTCATGGCCACGGGTTTGCCGCCGCGCGTGACGCGATACGCGGCAGGATCGATTCGCAGCACGCCGATCTCGAGAAGTTTTTCCGATGGCGCACCTGGCTCCGCGCGGCGCAACAGCGCCTTGACGCGCGCCACGAGTTCGCGCGGACTGAACGGCTTCGTGACGTAATCGTCCGCGCCCAACTCGAGGCCCACTACTCGGTCTGCTTCTTCGCCCTTGGCCGTGAGAATCAGGATCGGCAGGCGATTCAAACTGACGTCCTTACGGATCTCCTTGCAGATTTCAAGTCCGGAAAGCTTCGGCAGCATGAGATCGAGGATGAGCAGATCGGGCGGCGCCTTGCGAATTTGCGCTAGCCCAGTCACGCCATCTCCCGAAGCAAGCAGTTGGTATCCGTCTTTCTCGAGGTTATAGCGAACCAGCTCAACGATGTCTTTGTCGTCTTCGATTACCAGGACGCGTTTCATTGGCCTCTCGTAGTTTTTGTCGCCCACACCATACGGGAAATTGCGCCTCGGAAGCAAGACGGCGATTGGGGTACGCCAATCTTGTAACGCAGCGTTCATCTGTGTTTCACAGTGGTGCGGTCGCCGGGCTTGGAACAGTTCTTCCGTTTGTACTCGATCACTTCCTCGCTTGCCGCCCCGCAGGTGATTGAGTTTGCAGCACGTTAGCATCCTCTCTCCCGTACCTCTTTGGCCGTGTTTCTGCTCGTTGAGTCTCTGTGGCGGATGGGGGCCCGTGTGGGTAGGCGAGGGATGGAGAGCGTCGGATGAGTGTGCCAGTCGAGAGGCAGTTAGACACCGGAAAGCGCAGCGCCGAGTCGCGCGATTTCGAATCGGGGCTTCGGCGGAAGATTGTGGGGCAGGACGAAGCGGTGCAGGCGGTGGTGGATTTGTACCAGGTGTTCCGCGCGGGTTTGAATTCGCCGG
>Ga0209274_10001623_pt1 | contig 11398 bp, 10 predicted proteins | sample HubBroMetageREF1_FD_188343 | JGI IMG/M metagenome (GOLD analysis project Ga0209274, IMG submission 188343) | Reference soil microbial communities from the Hubbard Brook experimental Forest, New Hampshire, USA - Hubbard Brook CCASE Soil... | ecosystem: Environmental > Terrestrial > Soil >...
TGGATGTGCACGCGCTGCGTCCGCCGCAGCTTACTGTAATTTTGGGCCGCCTGAAGCGGCGGTAAGTCCTTGCCGTTCGTCATCCAAATCTCCCCGGTAGCAGCCGCCCGATACAATTTTGAGGGATACGAGGCTCCGAGCCGGGCATATTCAAGCGAGCGGTGCCCAAAAGCGAAACCTAGGGTGTTTCGCGCGCCCCGCCTCGACCCCGCGCGCCCGCGGCATCCGCTCGGCACGCCCCGCGCCACCACCCGAGCCACCAGGGGAGTGTTACTACCTGATGAATCCTGTGCCCCCGCCTTGACCCTCCCGCTTTCCCGCGCTACGCTAATTCCAGCAATAGGGGTCCGGTCCAGGAGGCTTCGCTCCCGCGAATCTGAATGAAACAAACTGTCCGACTAGCAGGTGGCATCAATGAACTTTTCGGTACCCTCGACGAAAATCTTAAACTCTTCGAGTCCGCCCTTCACGTCACGACCCATCTGCGCGATCACGACCTGGAAATCGAAGGCTCGCAGCCGCAGGTAGAACGCGCCGCGCAAATCCTCGGTGAATACAATCAGCGCATACGCGACGGCCGCATTCCAGACAGCTCGGAAGTGAAATCGCTGCTGCGCATCGCGACAGGCGCCACCAGCGAACCCGCGGCCTCCGTGCGCGGCGCATTCGCCCTTTCCAATACGCGCTCCTTCGGCAAGAAGACCATCACGCCCAAGAGCGCCAACCAAAAGCGCTACATGGAAGCCCTGGAAGCCTATGACATGGTTTTCGCCATCGGTCCCGGAGGCACCGGCAAAACGTATCTCGCCGTCGCCATGGCCGTCACCGCGCTGCTCTCGAAGCAAGTGAACCGCATCATCCTCGCGCGCCCCGCCGTTGAAGCCGGCGAGCGCCTCGGCTTTCTTCCCGGCACGCTGCAGGAGAAAGTGGATCCGTACATGCGCCCGCTCTACGACGCGCTGCACGACCTGCTCGAAGCGGACAAGTTGGAAAGTTTCCTGGAGAAGGGAATTATCGAAGTTGCGCCGCTGGCTTTCATGCGCGGCCGCACGCTCAACGATTCCTTCGTCATCCTCGACGAAGCGCAGAACACCACCAGCGAGCAGATGAAAATGTTTCTCACGCGCCTGGGCTTCAATTCCAAAGCCGTGATCACCGGCGACGTCACCCAAATTGACCTGCCCGAATCGCGCCGCTCCGGCCTCATCGAGGCCATCGAAATCGTCGGCAAGATCGAAGGTATCTCCTTCACTTATTTCGATGAACGCGACGTCGTCCGCCACAATTTGGTGCAGCGCATCATCAAGGCTTACGACGAGCACGCCGCCACTCATCCCCACCACAACGGTCGCGGTGCGGGACACGCCGGCCATCCCGGCCAGCCAAATCCCCGGGATTAGTCCTCGCGCATGATCCTCAATCGCCAGCGTCGCGTTCGTGTTTCCATTTCCGGCCTGGAGAAATTCCTCGCCGCCGCGAGCAGACGCCTGCGCCTCGCCCCGCGTTCTCTCACCGTCGCGCTGGTCACCGACGCGCAGATCGCACGCTGGAATCGCGCCTACCGTGGCAAAAATCGCCCGACCGATGTATTGTCCTTCCCAGCAGATGGCTCGCGAGAAGAATCCGCAACCAGAAGAAAGCATCGTCACTCGCGTCGCGCGCGCGCTGCCCGTGTTTCCGCATCTAGGTCTGCGCCTGAATACCTCGGCGACATCGCCATCGCCCCCGCCGTCGCTCGCCGCAACGCGCAACGCTTCGGCCGCGCGTTCGATCACGAAATGCGCATCCTTATTCTTCACGGCATCCTGCACCTGCTGGGCTACGATCACGAGACCGACACGGGCCAAATGGACCGCCGCGAAAATCGCCTGCGCCGCGACCTAGGATTACTCTGACGATGCCGATCTTCCTCTACTCCATCGGCGTGCTGGCCCTCACCTCCGGCCTGGTGGTTTTCTCTTATTTCGATCGCACCTATCGCGAGCTAGGCCGCGTGCACCCCGGACGCATCCACCAGCACCTCGACACGTTCGAATCAGACGTCGAGCCGCGCTTGCACATGGAACGCCGCCGCGCCGCACTGGGCTTCAGCCTGCTCGCGCGCTTCTGGCTTGTCTTTGTCGCCGCCATCACCGCGCGCGGCGTGCTTTTCTTCGTTCCCGGCACGCGCGAAGCCGCCGTCGAGATGATCTTTTTCCTCGGCGCCGAAGTGGTCATCGCCATGCAGTTTTTCCCCGCGCTGCTGTTGGCCCGTGCGCCTGGGAATTGGGTGCTCCCGCTCGTTCCCGTGGTGCGCACGTTTCTCTTCATCATTTGGCCGGTACAGGCGGTTCTGGAATTGCTGATCTCCGTGCTGCACTTATCCGAAGGCTCGGAAGAATCGCAGACTCCCGCCGCGGAACAGCAGCAGGCCATCGAAGCATTGGTGGACGCCGCCACCGAAGAGGGCATCATCGAGCAAGACGAAGCCCGCTTGATCGAATCCGTTGTCGAATTCGGCGACAAGCGCGTGCGCGACGTCATGACGCCGCGTCCCGACGTAATCGCCATTCGCGCCGACGCCTCGCTCGAAGAATTGCGCGACCTGGTCGTCGAAACAAAATTCTCGCGCCTGCCCGTCTTCGAAAAGACTCTCGACGACATCGCCGGAATCGTCATGGCGCGCGACATGCTCGAGGTTCCCGATCGCGAAGCCGCGCATCGCACCGTGCGCGAGTTGATGCGCCCCGCGCTATTCGTCCCTGAAACGAAATTCGGCTCCGAGTTGCTGAAAGAAATGCAGCGCAAGAATCAGCAGATGGCCGTCGTGATTGATGAATATGGCCTGATGGCTGGTCTCGTCACCATCGAGGATTTAGTAGAAGAAATCGTCGGCGAAATCGGCGAAGAAGACCGCCGCCCCGCCCCCGACGTAGTCCGCGAACCCAGCGGCGCCCTGGTAATCCGCGGCAGCGTGCAAGTAGAAAAAGTCAGCGAACTCTTCGGCGTGCAACTCGATTCCGGCATGCAACATTCCGCCGCCACGACCATTGCCGGCCTGCTCAACAGCGTAGCTGGCCACGTCCCCCGCACCGGCGAAGTGATCGAAGCCGACGGCCTCCGCTTCGAAGTCATCGAAGCCAACCAACGCAAAGTCCTCCGCGTCCGCGCCAGACCAATCCCTAACACCGCCGCTTCTACCGCCCGCACCGTCTAATACCGCGGCACTAGCGGAAATTTTGTGGCTTCATGCACACAAAAAATCGGGCCCGCCGACGGCAGGCCCGATGCTTGAGTTTAAGTTGTGTAAACGCGTTGAAAGGCTAGCTATGCCCCGCCGCCTTCGCAAAAAACGCCGCCGCTCTCTTTCCAATTTCCTCCGGCGCCACGTCTTCCACGTGCGTTGCGATTCCCCACTGATGCCCGAACGGATCCGTCACCTTGCCGAAGCGATCACCCCAGAATTGGTCTTCCAGCGCCATATCTATCTGCGCGCCGGCGGCCACTGCACGCGTAAATACCTTGTCCGCATTCTCGACGTAGAGGAACAGATAGATTCGCGGCGTTCCAGGATTGCTGGCCGCGGCCGGTCCCATTTCGTCGTTTAGAAATATAATCGAGTCGCCGATCTTCAGTTCCGCGTGGGAGATTTTGCCATCGGGGGATGGCATGCGCATTATTTCTGCGGCGCCGAACACTTGCTTGTAAAAATCAATCGCACGTGCCGCGTCTTTACAGGTTAACGATGGACTAATCGAGTGATACCCTTCGGGGATTGCTCGCACCGGGTGTGCCATGGAAGACCTCCTCCTACCGTTTGAAAGTGCCGTGCAGTTTGTAGGCTGGGTCGCGGTACCATCCGCAGCATGGAAGCCGCAGCGAACCGCAGCGAACCGAAAGTCTACAACGATGCATGCCGAAGTCAAGAATTCAAAGCGCAAAAATCCGCGTCACACGAATTGTTCTTCGCTGATTCATCCACCCGTAATGTAATTCGCGCGGTTCAAGCAATCCCCCCGAAATTTCTTTGCCCTCTGTCTTTTTCTGCGTCCTATGCGCGTCTGCGGTAGTTTCTGCCTTCTCTGTGCCCTCCGCTTTTCTCTGTGCAGTCTGTGTTAAATCTTTTGACTTTCTGCATCGCGCCACACTTCGCCAAATTCGCGACCAGCTTCCGCCCCGCCTCTCAAAGGCGTACAATTCTTGCATCCATGCCCTTCAAATCCGGTTTCGTCGCAATCGTCGGTCGCCCCAACGCGGGCAAATCCACGCTCGTCAACACGCTCGTCGGCCAAAAAGTCGCCATCGTCTCCCCCAAGCCGCAAACCACCCGCAATCGCATCCAAGGCATCCTGAATCGCGAGGACGCCCAAATCGTGCTGATAGACACGCCGGGCATCCACCAACCCAAAAACGTCCTAAGCCGCATGATGATGGACGAACTCCAACACGCCCTAGAAGGCATAGACATACTCTGCCTGATCGCCGACGCCTCCGTTGACTACGGCCCCGGCGACCGCTTCTCGATCGAATGGATCAAACGCTTCCACGGCCCCGTGTACCTGCTGCTGAATAAAGTGGACCGCATCGCCAAGCATCTGCTCCTCCCCCTGATCGAGCGCTACAACAAGGAATTCGACTTCGCGGAAATTTTTCCCATCTCCGCGCTCACCGGCGCCGGCTGCCTCGATCTCGTCAATTCCTGGCTCACGCGCCTGCCCGAGGCGCCTCCGCATTTTCCTCCCGACCAATTCACCGACCAGCCCGAACGCTTCCTGGCCGCCGAAGTCGTCCGCGAAAAAGCCATCCTCCAGACGCGCTACGAAGTCCCGCACGCCATCGCCGTGCTGATTGATAATTTTGAGGAAACGCCCAAGCTACTGCGCATCCGCGCCACCATCTACGTCGAACGCGAAGGCCAAAAGGGCATTCTGATCGGCAAAAGCGGGGAAGCCATCAAGAAAATCGGCACAGCAGCCCGCAAAGAACTGGAATTCCTCCTAGGCGGCAAAATATTCCTCGAACTCTTCGTAAAGGTTCAATCCAACTGGCGGCAAAACTCCACGCTGGTCCGCCAACTAGACTGGCACCGCCAACTCGAACAACTAGCCCAATTCCAGGAAGCCGAAGAAGGGTAGAAGCTTCACAGGCGGCCAAGCGGCCGCATGCTCCTTCCCGCAATCGCTGTCAAATCAGGGGAGCCAGTACGGCTCTTTCCCTTCGCGCAGGTTTCTGTATGCTTTTCGCAGCGACTTCCCGGCGAGTGCAGCGCTCCCCGCGACCGGTCGGTGTACGCAGCACTGCGTCGGTGACATTTCCAATAGAACCGGAGGCCTCCGCGATCAATCAACAAGACACATCCGCACTCCTCGCTCGCTCTGCGGAGATGGCCACGCATTATGCCAGCACTGCTCACGAACGGCGCGTCTCGCCAGCGGCATCCGCCGTTGCCGCGCTGCAGAGATTTCACGAGCCTTTTCCGGAAACAAGCAGCGACCCGATAGATGTTCTCGAGATGCTCGATGAGATTGGTTCACCTGCCACCGTTACAACCACGGGCGGACGCTAGTTCGGTTTTGCCATCGGCGGCACGCTTTCCGCCGCAATGGTCGCCAACTGCGTCGCCGCAGCCTGGGGCCAGGATGCCGTATTGCGCGTCATGTCTCCCGTCGCCGCCGAACTAGAAGAGGTCGTAATTCGCTGAGTCTGCGAAGCCCTCGGCCTGCCGCCCGATTGCGAAGGCGGATTGGTGACCGGAGCGACCATGGCGAATTTCACCGCGCTCGCCGCGGCGCGCTATGCGCCGCTGGGGCGCGAAGGCTGGAACGTGGTTGAGGATGGCCTCTTCCATGCGCCGCCAATCGAAGTTGTCGCTGGTGCCGAAGTTCACGCTTCGCTGCTGAAGGCGCCGAACATGCTAGGCCTGGGCCGCAGTCGCGTCCATCTGGTGGAAGTGGATGGACAAGGCAGGATGCGCGCGGACAAATTACCCAAACTCTCCCGCAACGCGATCGTTTGTCTTCAGGCCGGCAACGTCAACAGCGGAGCATTCAATCCCGCCACTCCTGTCTGCGAAGCCGCGCACGAGCAGGGCGCCTGGGTCCACGTGGATGGCGCGTTCGGCCTGTGGGCCGCTGCGTCGCCGAAGCACCGTCGCCTGATGAACGGATTCGAGCACGCCGATTCTTGGGCCACTGACGCGCACAAATGGCCCAGCGCCAGCTACGATTGTGGCCTAGCGATTGTCAAAAATGGAGAAGCGCTGCGCGCGAGCATGGGGCTTTCCACCGCATACCTCGCGCCGGGAACGAAGCGCGAGCCCATGCACCGCACCCCGGAAGCCTCGCGCCGAGCTCGCGGCGTCGCGTTGTGGGCCGCGCTGAAATCCTTGGGCCGCTCAGGCCTTGCCGATTTGGTCGAAAGAACCTGCGCCCACGCTCAGAAGTTTGCCGCAGGCCTGCGCGCCGCGGGTTTTGATGTGTTGAACGAAGTCGTCATCAATCAAGTGCTAGTCACATTCAATGTCGCGCGCAGGACTCAAGAAGTCATGCGTCAAGTGCAAGACGAAGGTACCGGCTGGTGCAGCGGCACCGTCTGGCAGGGAAAAACCGCGATGCGCATCGGCGTATCTTCCTGGGCCACAACCAGCGACGACGTAGATCGCAGCCTAGCAGCCATCATACGCATCGCGCGCGCTACAAGCGGCGTAACGTAAATTCCTCGGCGCCTCTACTCCCTTCGGTGTATGGCCCGCCGTCGCAGTGCTGCGTATTCTCAGATCGAGAAAAGTCGCTATGCCTGCGCGACATAAGGAGGTCAACAACCAATGCCATTGCTAACAGTTGTGATGGTTCTGATCGTAGTAGGGGTACTGCTGTGGCTGGTCAACCTCATCCCCATGCAGGAAACAATCAAATCCATCCTGAACGCGGTAGTCGTGATCGCCGTAGTTCTCTGGCTGCTGAATATTTTCGGGCTCTTTAATTCCTTCGCGCACATCCGCGTCGGCTCGTAGTTGCTTCGACGTGTGCGCAGCGGCTGGGGAACTGAGCGTTGCATCTTTTAATCGATTCAGTCGCAGCGCACCGGGGACGCTATGAAGCGGAATGACGCAGTGCGAACTCCTGCCTAATGATGGTCGTTCAGCGTTGCCAGGATTTTGTCGCCCTTCAACCAGATCTGGCCACCAAGGTCGCAAAGAGTGCCGCCCTCGTATACGAGCTCCGATTCCGAAGCTGCGCGCTCTTCCTTCAGGAGACGGAAATCCGCCGATTGGCTATCGCCAGTATTGTCGTTCCAGATTGTGCAGTGATTCACGTTCTGAGTTTTATCCAGCGAACACTGAATGTACGCCCCTCCATCCGCGCCGCCCAGACGGCCGTTGGCGGAACGTTTGGTGGTCGGCGAGAAGGCACCAGTCGCGCGTCGTCGCATCCCACGCAACTCAGAACAGTCGTCGCGAATACACACAGCCCAAGATAAGCGCGAAGTTCCGTTGCGTTCACGTTCACACTCGCGTCGGCGCAATCCCCAGCGAACGCATCTTTCTGTACAAATGGCTGCGCTCTAGGCCCAGCGCCTGCGCCGCCTTGGTCATGTTCCAGCGATTTTCTTCCAGCTTGCGCAGCACAAATTCGCGCTCGTACGCCGACCGCGCTTCCTGCAAACTCTCATACGGCTTCTGCGGGCTCTTCGATGCGCCGCGAAAAAGTTCCGGCGGCAAATGATGCGGCTCAATCCGCGGCGAAGGACAAACGATCACCAGCCGCTCCACCAGATTTTTCAGCTCGCGCACGTTGCCCGGCCACGGATAATTGAGCAGCACGTCCAGTGCCGTCGGGCTGAACTCCTTCGCCTTCTTCCCATATTCCTGGCAAAATGCCGCCAAAAAATGCGCTGCCAGAATCGGAATATCCGCCACGCGCTCGCGCAGCGCCGGCACGTAGAAGGGAATCACGTTCAACCGGTAAAAAAGATCCTCGCGGAAAGCATTGCGCGCGATTTCTTCCTCCAGCTTTTTATTCGTCGCGGCAATCACGCGCACATCCACGGTAGCAGGCTGATTCGATCCCAACGGCTCGACCCGCCGCTCCTCCAGCACCCGCAGCACTTTCGACTGCGTCTTTAAACTCATGTCGCCCACTTCATCCAGAAACAGCGTCCCGCCGTCCGCCTTCTGAAATTTCCCCACTTTGTCTTCGCTCGCGCCGGTGAAACTTCCCTTGCGATGCCCAAACATTTCCGATTCGATCAATTCCTCCGGGATCGCCGCGCAGTTCACTTCCACAAATTGCATCGAGCTGCGCAAACTGCTGGCATGCAGCGCCCGCGCCACCAGTTCCTTGCCCGTGCCACTCTCTCCGTAGATCAGCACGCGCCCATTCGTCGGCGCGGTCAATGCTATCTGCTGCCGCAGCGCCTTCATCGGAATGCTGCTGCCCAAAATCTGGTGCTTTTCTTCAAGCTCCGCGCGCAGCCGGCGGTTCTCCGTCTCCAGCCGCAGATATTCCAGCGCATTGCGCACCACCAAAACCACTTTTTCCAGCGATAACGGTTTCTCGACAAAATCAAACGCCCCCAGCTTGGTAGCCCTCACCGCAGTCTCAATATTCGCGTGCCCCGAAATCATCACCACCATCGGCGCGCCGTCCCGCTCTTGCATTCGCTCCAAGGTTTCCAGCCCATCCATCTTCTTCAACCACACATCCAGCAAAACCAAATCAAAAGCCCGCGTCTCCAGACGCGCCAAACACTCTTCCCCCGACGCGACCGCGTCCACCTCATACCCCTCGTCGCGCAGCAAAGCGCCGAGAGACTCGCGTATCCCGTTTTCATCATCAACAATAAATATGGAAGCTGGCATGTTACCTAGGTCTTCTCTGCGTGCTTACCTCTGCGCCCTCTGGGTTAAATCTTTACGCTTTTCTCTGTGCCTCTGTGGCAGAAGTTGCCGTGGCCCTACGCCGGCGTAACCGGAATCTCCGCCGCCGGAAACCGAATCAAAAACCGGGTCCCGGTCGGCAAATTATCCTCCACGCGAATCGTCCCGTTATGCTCCGCAATAATCCGGCTGGCAATCGCCAGCCCCAGACCCGTCCCGCGCTCTTTCGTAGAAAAATGCGGCAAGAACAATCGCTCCTTATCCTCCGGCGAAATCCCCTGCCCACTATCCGAAATCTCAATTTCCACCGCGTCGCCCTCTCCATCCACCCGCGTAGCGACGCGCATCCGCCGTATAGCAGACCCCTCCATCGCCTCCGCCGCGTTATCAATCAAATTCGCCAACACGCGCCGCAAAAGCTCGCGATCCGCCTTCACCAAAGGCAAAGCAGCCGCAAGCTCCGTCCGCACCGTCACGCCCTCCAGCCGCCCGTGAAACAGATCCAAAGCGCTCGCCACGATCGTATTCACATCCTCCGGCGCCAATCGCGCGGAAGGGAAGCGCGCAAATTGCGAGAACGCGTCCACCAACGATTTCAAAGTGTGCACCTCGCGCTCGATCAACCCCGCGCACTCCGCCACTAATTTCTCCAATTCCGTTCGCAAAGCCGCAACTTGCTGCGTCCCACTACTCCGCTCCATATAACGCAGCAACCTCTGGGCGGAAAGCTGAATAGGCGTCAAAGGATTCTTGATCTCATGCGCAATCCGCTGCGCCACTTCCTGCCAAGCAGCGGCCTTCTGCGCGCGCAGCAAATCCGTCAAATCGTCAATCACGATCACATACCCAGGATTCGAAAGCCGCGGCCCCAGCGAACTCACCGTCACCGCCGCGCGCACCAGCCGCCCAGCCGTCGCAATCTCAATCTCCCGCGACGCCACGCCCATGCGCAGCGACCGCCGCATCAAATGCAACACCGCCCGCGCCGCCTCTTCACCCACCAGCTCCGGCAAACTCCGCGCCTCCCGCGCCGCATCTCCCAGAATCGCCGGCACCGCCGAATTCACCCGCGCCACTTCGCCCGAAGAATTCAGCGAAATGACGCCGGTCGGAATATTTTCCAGAATCGCTTCCATCAATTTGCGCCGCCGCTCGCGCTCTTCGATCGCCTGCTCCAGGCTCTGCGTGAATTCATTGATCTGCCGCCGCCCCTCGCCCAGCTGCTCGGTCATGCGATTGAACGAGCGCACCAGCATCCCCAGCTCGTCCTGGGCATTCACATCAATCCGGTAATCGAAATTGCCGCGCGAAATTTCCCGCGTAGCCTCCGCCAGCGCCTGAATCGGCACGGTCACCTGCTTCGACAAAAACAGCGCCACCCAAGTTGTCGAAAAGCCCAAAATCACGGTGAATAGAAACAGCCCCAGCAGCACGTCCCGCTTGTAAGCGCGCAGCCCTTGTTTCTGCCGCGCGTAAGTTTCCGTCTGTGTGCGAATTTCCGAATAACGCGACAGAAAATCATTCGGCAGAATCCGCGCCACATACAATCGGCCGCCATCGAGGGGCGCGCTCCCCGCGATGTACAAATGATCTTCGGTGTGCCATATTTCCGCGCCATTCGGCAGCGTCTGCACCAGTGTGGGAGCGATCGTCTCCATCTCGGGCACGGTCTGGTCGCTTGTGGGATCCTCGGGTTTCACATACGCCACGCCGTCGTCCGCTTGTCCGGCGTTATGCGCGATCCACGAAGCGTCCACTGACCACGCCAGGCCCAGCAGCGATTGATTTTCCTTGCTTGTTGCCGCTGCCTTCTCAGCGATCGCGTTCAAATGTCCCAGGTTGGCCTGGCCCATGTCCTCCAGCAGCCGCTGGCTCTGTTCGTTCGCAATTTCCAGTGGCCGTGGGAACCACGCAATCAATGTGCGATTCACAATTGCGTAACTGAAAATGAAAAAAAACGCGGTCGGCAGCAGCGACACGCCAATCGCGCCCAGCACCATCTTCACCTTGAACCGCGAGCCCATCTGCCCGCTGCGCCGCTCGATCCACAGCCGCACCAGGCTGCGCGCCAAAATCACCGCGAACACCAGCAACGCCGCCGTCAGCAGCGTGGTCAACGCAAAAAATACCGCGAACTCGCTGCCTTGCTCCGGCCGCAACGGCACGTCCAGCGAACCCACCATGAACACGGCCGCCGTCAGCAGCGTAACAACGATCCCGCCGATCCACGGCCACAACCGGTTCTTCCGCTTGGCTCGCTCCGCCTTCAATACCGTTCCTCCCGATCTCGCCCCATCCAACATCTCCCGCACAGTGGCTCCCGCAACTCGCGTACCGGTGCCAATCCGGACGTGCTCGCGGATTGGCCCGACGGAATATCGCGCCGTTGGGGCCCAAAACGCACCATTTTGGGTGAATTTGCCATCGAAAACCGAGAATACCGGGCCCAATCAGCCAAGTCAAGCCAACTGTTGCGCGGTTGCCACACTAGTGTGGCTCTTCGGTTATGGTCTTATCCGTAGAACATCGGTAGGTAAAGGA
>Ga0209274_10001624_pt1 | contig 11397 bp, 9 predicted proteins | sample HubBroMetageREF1_FD_188343 | JGI IMG/M metagenome (GOLD analysis project Ga0209274, IMG submission 188343) | Reference soil microbial communities from the Hubbard Brook experimental Forest, New Hampshire, USA - Hubbard Brook CCASE Soil... | ecosystem: Environmental > Terrestrial > Soil >...
TTGGGGGCCGGCCAGAACGCGGCCACGGCGATCCCCACGACGCAAGAACTGGAGACGAGCCAAAGGGTACGAGGAGGCGGAATTGATCGGTGGTGTCTGACGGCCGTTTTCGGCGTACCGAAGGACCCCTGAGCCATCGTCGCCGGGGCGGAAAGGACCTCGGGGGATTTGGACCCTCCGACGTCTAGGACTCGGCCGGGCACACTAGACGCCCCTTCCTCGCGACGTCAATCCGCGAGGCTGCGCCGGGAACTCACACCGCAACCCGCGCAACTGCGGGTCTCCCATCTCCCGGTGCGTAGCATCGGCCGGGTTTGAGCAACGTGGATTCGGAGGTTCCGATGGCTCGGCCCATCTCTGCCGTTCCGGCTTCTCGCTCGATGGTGCGGCAGACTACCCGTTGTCAGACAAGGGATTCTTCGCTGCTCAATCTGGCCTCCTCCAGGAGACCGGTCATCTGTCCTGTCGATTCATCCCGCGAGAGGTCCGTCCCGCGTAGACTTACCCCGTGATGACCTCTTCCGGCCGCAGCTGCTGGCGCACCCAATCGTCCACGCCCTCGTCGGCACCGGCCGGGATGTAGACATATCTCGCGCGGACGCCGGCCTTTCGCGCGGCCGCCTCCGCCCGCTGGAAGGCCGCCTGAGCCGCGGCATCGTCGGCGTACGGATCCACGATCTCGAACAAGCGCGGCGCGCGCGTCCGCGGGACTTCGCCTCGGAAGGCGAAGACGACCGGGCCCTGAGGCGTCCGGGCTAGAGCCCGGCGCACGACGGTGGCAACCTTCCCCGGATCGCTCGGGAGGAAGGCCAAGACCGGGGCAGGTTCAAGGCCTCGGTTTGCTCGCGTGATCACGGTCGGGCGGCCCGGCCAGTGAAGGTACGGAAACACAGTGTACTGACCGCGCCTCGCCTGGAGCCGAATCGTGAGGAACGCCACGCCGAGACCGATCAGGACGAGCGCGCTACCGTAGACCGTCGCGAATGGCTTCGCGAAGAGATTGGTTGTCCACGCGACGACCACCGCCACGGAGGTGGCGGCACCGAGCACGAACATCGGCATGCCGGTCCAGACGACCGGCTTTTCGGACCGGGGAGCACGCATCTCGCGCCATCGAATGACGTCGAGACTGACGCAAGTCACACTGAACGCGCCCAACAATCCGAACGCATAGAGATCGCCAAGGGAAGTGGTGCTCGCCCCCGTGAGGATCACCACCAGCACGGGCACCAGGGTCGCCACTCCGATCGCGACGTGGGGCGTCCCACGCCACCCGTTCACCCGTTGCAGGATGGTGGGCAGAAACCGCATCCGGCTCAGTGCGAGAAAGACGTGGTAGGATCCGATCAGCGCCGTGTTACACGCAAAAATGAGGAGAAGCGCCCCGCTCGCCGCGACCGCGTCCTGCAGCCATGGACCCGCCGCCGCGCCGCCGAGCAGAGAGATGGCTTGGTTCGTGTTGGCCCCGGGCGCGAGCAGGGTCGTAGACCAGAGTGTGAGCAACGGGCTCGTCACGAGCAGGCTCAGGACTACGTAGAACATCGTGCGCGGCGCGACCCGTGATCTCGGTGACTTCATCGCCGGTGCCAGCTGGGCGATGCTCTCGAGTCCGGAGAACGCGAGGAACGCCCCCGCAAACCCGACGATCGCGTCAGTGGGAGTCAAATGCGGCCCGGAGAACATCATCCCGAAATCCGCCAAGATCCGTGCCGGCCCGAACGCCACGATCACGGCGATCACGACCGCCATCTGGGTCACGGCGGCGGCAATGGCGAAGAATGCCGTGATCTCAGCGCTGGTCGCCACGCCGATGACGTTCAACAGGCCGAGCAGAAGGAGTGCGAGGATCGCAGCGACGATGACGAACAGCTTGAGGGGACCGAGAAGGACGCTCAGGTAGATCACGCCGCTCGTCGCGCTGATGCCGGCCGTCAGGAAGTAGTCGGCCAGAATGAGGAGCCCGCCGACCAACCCGACGAGGGGGTGGAACGCCTTGGTGGCGACGGAAACGACGCCGCCGCCCTCGGGGAACCGGATCGCGACCTCGGCGTACTTGACAGCGAGGAGTACAAAGACGACGAAGACGATGTCGACGAACAGCGCCGAGTGCGTGCCGAACCGCTGGAAGAGGATTCCGGGTGTGTAGTAGACCGACGTCCCGATGTCGGCGAAGACGACGGCCCAGCAGAGGAGGACACCGAGCGTTCCGGCCTCAGCGGCCCATGCAGAGGCTGTCTTCCCCGGCGGCGATTTTCGTTCCTCGGTGGACGCTCCTGTCATGCCCGAGTCAATTCTGGGTCAGTACGGCCGGGGTGTGAGAGGAAAGCGCTCATGGGCCGCCGCGGCCGACGGGAGCCACTCATCGCAGCCGCTTTCGACGCGCCACTCGGATCTCTCAGCCGCATTCGCCTGCGAGTCGGCAGGGGCCCGGACGCGCCGTCGGTCGTGAACGTTGCATCCGACTCTCCGAATCGGTTGAATCCTACCGGGGCCCTTCGGGGGGGGAGCCGATTTCCGGCGACGCCCTCGAGCCGCGTGAACCTCAAACTGGAGGATCCGATATGTTCCCTGCCGCTGAACGGCAACTTCTGATCCGGTTCTCCGGATTCGTTGCGATCCAATCGGACCTGCATCGGCAACCCATCCTTCGGACCATGATTAACCGTTCAACCCCGCCTCAGTCAAGTCGGGCACCGCCGCAGCCGTTCTGCCGCCCCAGCCCCGGTCGACGCCGGAAGGTCGAAAATGGACCCGGGGGGACTCGGACCCCCCGGGGGTTCGAGTCTGATCAAGCCCCCCGTTGAACAGGGGTCGTACCGATCGCCCCTAAGGCGACACCCGCCAGCTGCCGGTCCGTTCCCGGTTCCCCACGCGCGCTCCTCGCGGTGAGTTTTCGAAGTTTCGGGGAGCGTCTCGCCCCCCCCGCCTCGGAAGCCGGACGCGACGGAGGTCACGCCGGTTAAGTCGCCCAACATGTGTTCCAAAGTCATCGCGGTTTAAGTGGCCCCGACGTGTCTATCGGCTCGAGTGGATCAGATGAACGCGTCACAAAAGCCGAGCCCCGCGGACGCCCCTCCCCCATCAGAAGCTGACCCGGATTGCCACTTCTGCCAACGCATGGCGGACCCCGGCTCACTTCGGGACCGGCTGGTCTTCGAAGACGGACTTTTCCACGTGTCGCACCAATTGGAAGAGAACGGACCGAGCTACCTCGGGATTCTGCTTATCCAGACCACGCGTCACGCACCGGAGATGGCTGAGTTGACCGATCTCGAGGGGGAAGAGCTCGGGTCCCTAGTTCAGCAGACAAGTCGCGCGCTAAAGTCCTGTACAGGTGCAGCTTGGACATACGTATTCAGCTTCACCGAGGGGTTTCGCCACGTCCACGTCGTGGTCGCGGCGCGATATCCGAGCATGCCGAAGCAGTACGTCCGCCTCTCCCTCACTGACTGGCCCGACGCACCTAAGGGGGGGCGCCTCGAGGTCGTTGCCCTGACCCACAGACTGCGACAATTCATGCTCTCCTCCAAGCGTGATGCGGTGCTTCCGAACTAGATTCGAGGGACGGAGGCTGTAGGCCATCCGCGCCTGACCATCCCAGTCCGTCTCGCGTCACGCAGCGCTCCTCCAGTCGCACGCTGATCGCGGTCTCGTCATCGGTCGCGCGCGACCCTCATCGAACCCGAGTTCCCGCTTGCCGGGGCCCTCCTAGACGTTGGCACAGCGGCCCGATCCGAAGCGTGGCATCTCGGGGTTGAACTCTCGGTCCCTCTTCTGAGCGTGGGTGTTGTAACGGGGGAGTTCGGCGCATATTCTGAGATGGACACGGGGGGACTCGGACCCCCCGGGGGCACGAATCCATCCCAGAAACCCCCTTAGGGCCCAACGGTTCAGTTCCGACTCGGTTCAAGGCCTGTGCGGGTCCCCAGAGAACCCCCTCCTTCGACCAGGGTCGCGCCGGCGGATCGGGAGGGGCGCCTCACGCAAAGGGTGCCTTTCTGACCGCCGCAGGTCCTACGGGGGGTCGGGGAGGGAGCTTAATCTAACGGCCTTGGTCTCAGCGTCGTGGCCTCCGTCCGTCGCCTCTCCGCAATCGTATTCACCGATATGGTCGGCTCGACGGCTCGGGCCCAAGCCGATGAAGCGGAGGCCCTCAGGGTTCGGGACGAACAGGCGGGCCTTCTTCGGTCTCTCTTCGGCGCGCATCAGGGCCGTGAGATTAAGTCGATGGGAGATGGGTTCCTCGTCGAATTCGACAGCGCACTCCGCGCGACCCAGTGTGCGGTCGAGATTCAGCGGGGGCTTCACGAACGTAATACGAAGGAAGGAGCTACCCCGATCGAGTTACGCATCGGCATTCATCTCGGTGACGTCGAGCAACAGGGTAGTGACATCTTCGGGGACGCGGTCAATATCGCGTCTCGAATTCAGCCGTTGGCGGAACCCGGCGGTATCTGCGTCTCGATCGCCGTCCGCGAACAGGTGTGGAACAAGATTTCTGACAAACTCGAGAAGCTCCCACCGACGACGCTCGAGGGTTTGCGGGTTCCGATGGACATCAACCGGATCATCTTGCCTTGGACCGGTCGCGAGCCGTCGTCCGACACTACCGGCCCGGCTGGACTTGCCGTTCTTCCCTTCACTAACATCAGCCCCGATCCCAAGGACGAGTACTTCGCCGACGGGCTCACGGAGGAGCTGATCACCGTTCTCTCTCAGCTGCAGGAGCTGCGAGTGATTGCGCGCACATCGGTGACGGCGTACAAGTCCACTTGTAACCACTCAGCTTTCTGGAGTTCCTAAGGGAGCCCCGAACGCCGGGTAACCCCGGCCGTGGAGCGCGTCGCGGACCACTTGCAGGAATTCGAGCCCGCGCTTCCGACACGTCCGATAGACCGACAACAAACGTTCCAGCACCCACGCTCCTCTCCACGAGCGACGACCTCCGCTGATCTTACGGAACAGCACTCCCTGGCGGATCTGGGTCTCTGCCTCATTGTTGTGCCACGGCACTCCGGGCTCGACAACGAAGGTGAACAGCATCCCCCGACGATGCCTCCGTTCCTTGGCGATTCGTCCGGCGTCCGGGTCACTCCACGGTTCGTTCAGCAGTCGTGTGAGCACTCGCCTCGCTGACCGCTCAACCCGACGACGTAGGCGAGGTCGAGCCTCGGGATGTCCCTCCGACCAGAGGATGACTCCCCGAAGAATTCTCCGAACTCCGTTGGCGAACCGGAGGAACTCCTCCGGTGGACGGCCCGCACTTCTCAGTTGGGGCTCGACCTCTTTGAGGAGCGGGCGTGGCTCCACTCGATGGAGCCACTCCGCTCGCTCCAGCCACCGATTCACGTGGAGGAGGTCGAGCTGATGTTTCGCGGTCGTGAGGCCGTCGTAGGGATCCCACGCATCGCGCACGAGGGTTCCCTCGAACCCCTCGAGCATCTCTCGTACCACATCCTGGCCTCGACTCGGGGCGATCCGATCCACGACGGCTTGGAGGTGGGAGAACACCCACATCCACCCGTTCTGACCTCCGATACGGAACGAGGTCTCGTCCCCGTGGACCACGGGGACCATGTGCACTTGCTGCTTCAGTCCCTCGTAGAGCGGTCCGAGAGCTTCGGCGGCCGTGACGTACGATCAAGCCGACGGGTACGTGCTGCTGTTCGGGGGGGTCAACAACGTTGGGACCGTCACCTTCGATGACACGTGGACGTTCCTGGGCGGTGTCTGGACTCCCAACCTGAATTCGACCCCGCCGCCCGGCCGGTCGAACGCCTACATGACCTTCGATTCGCTCGATGGATACGTACTGCTGTTCGGCGGAAACAACGTGACCTCGGGGGTCCTGCAGGACACGTGGGCCTACCTGGGCGGAGTCTGGTGGGATCCCCTTCCCGCGTATACTTCGCCGGCCCCGGACATTCGGGCCGGTGGCGCCATGGTCTATGACTCGGGGGACGGCTACGTCCTCCTGTTCGGTGGAGCGACCAACCAAGTCGGCTACTACCCGCCGAGCACCTGGACCTACGCTTCGGGGGTCTGGACGAACATCACCTCCACGCTGTCCACCGCGCCGACCTATTGGCTCGGAATGGGGATGGTGGATGACGCCTTCGACGGGTACGTCCTTCTCTACGGGGGAGAAATCGGCGGAGGGGTCGACAATCAGACCTGGAGCTTCGCGAATGGTGCCTGGACTTTACTCTCTCCGGCCGCTGCCCCGGCCAACGACTCCTACCTGGGGATGGCGTTCGACCCGGTTGACAACGAGGTGGTTCTGTTCGATGGGTGGGCCGGATTTTCCTTCGTTTCGGGAACCTGGACGTACTGAGGCGAACGGACGGGGGACCTTTTCCGAGAGGGCTCGCCACCGACAATCTACCCCGTTCCAGAAGTCGCCCTGGCCCACCGGCTCGGGCGTATGGGCCTTCGTTCGGTCCGCTCCGTGGACCTCACCCGGAGCTAACCGCGGGACGCCTGTTTCTCCCCTTGTCGGTCCGATCATTCTCTGCCCGCAGTTCAGAACCTCGGACCGCCTAGCTCCCATCGCGTCGAAGCCACCCGGGGGCCCCGCACAATCGCCTGGTGGGGGAACCCCCGCATCAGGGGCCTAGCCTGCGACGGTCGGATCGGCGAGCTTGCCCTCAGCGACGGCGGGCCAATTCAGTAGGAGATGGACTTCAGTACCGTGCCCGTGCCGGCACGGGTCCCCGGGAAGGCCAAGTAGGAGGAGGCGAACGCGGAAGGCGGGACGCCGCTGGAGGAGCCGACCACGCCCCTCACCAACGCCCCCGTTTGGCACGTCAGCACGGTCTCGATCACGTAGGTGTTCCCAGCGGTCAGGTTGGCGACGACCGTCTCGACGACGGTCTTAGGGCCGACGGTGAAGACGACCGAACCGGCAGGGAGGGACAAGTAGCTGTAGTTTTGGTAAATGCTCGTGGCGCTCGTGGTGGTCGAAGTGGACACGTCGATCAGCCAACCGTCCAACTGCACGCCCGCATACGCGTAGCTGCTGCTGTTGAGTTTGGCATTGAACGTCGTGGCCAGATTGATGGTGTAATCCAACGACCAGCGAATATTGATGTGATCATTAACCGCACTCGCGGCCGGTGTGAATGCGCTGGTGTTCATCCCGAAGTATCCGGTGACCCCCGCGAACTCGGCGACATACGAAGTGCAGGGTGAGGCAGTCGAGGTCAGTCCGGCGGAGGCGTGACCGGTCTTGAGGACGAACGTCGGCGTGGTGAATACGGAGTTGTTCGAACCGAGGCAGACGCCGGGTCCGACGGAGGGGGGGTAGAGGCCGTCGTTGACCGTCCCGGAGTACGAAGGTTTCAGTACAACCCCTAGTCCCGAACCGAGAGCGAAGGGAGAGAGCGCGAGCAACGACAGGGCGAGCAGCACGCCGGTACCCGCCGAAACTCTGACTACGCGACGCCCCCATACGCGGCGCCGTCGCAGCCTTGCGACCCGTACCGTGGAAAGCTCCGTCCGGAGCTTCCGGATCGCAGGTGGGGGAACTTGCGGGTCGGGGGTCCGTGGTTCCATGGATCGGTCCTCAGCGGGTAGATGAGAGGCAAGATATCTACCTGCCTGCTCGCGCGCCCCGCGACCCATCTGATCGATTTTGTGTAGCAGCTCACGAATCTGGCACCCGCCTGTGAACGCCTGAGACGTTTCTTAGCGTACCCAAATTACAAATCCGGGAACCCATTACCTCGGTGCCCGAGGGCACCATGGCTGCTCGGGACCTACCCCTCCACCTGGCTTCGGACGAGGACTCCCTCGTCCTGGATCGGGAACAGCGCCGAGAGATCCTGCGGAAGTTCGAGCGCCTCAAGCAGGCGGAGGAAGAACTCCGTCAGGCCCGTGAAGAGATTCGCCGTCTGAAGAAGGAGAACGAGCGACTGCGGGCCTCGGCTCCCTTTCTCGCGGCCTCCGATCGCACCGCCGAGGCCGGGGGCATTCCCTCCAGTCGCACCTTCTACCGACGGCCCGTGCCCGAGGGCGAACATCGCCCCTCGGGCGGCCAGCCCGGGCACCCGGGCCACGGGCGGAGGCGGCCTACGCCCAACGCTCCCTCGGTCCGCGTGACCGTCGAGCGGTGCCCCAACTGCTCCCGGAAGCTCGGGGAACCCTGCGACTCCTTCCGACGAACGATCACGGACCTCCCGCTCCCCCAGCTCCGGGTCTTCGAGCTCGAAGTGCTCCGCTACTGGTGTCGCGGTTGCCACCGACGGGTCCACGCCGAGCCGCCGTTGCCTCCGCACCAACAGTTCGGCCCGGTGCTGGCCGCCTGGATCGCCCACCAGCGGATGCTCGGGCTCTCGGTGGAGAAGGTCCGCACCAGCCTCTCGGAGAGCGTCGGGCTTTCCGTGAGCGAGGCGTCGATCTTGGCACTCGAGGCGTGGGTGGCAGACCGACTCGCGCCGGAGTATGCAAAGCTCCGGGCCGAAGTGAAGGAGGCCTCGGTGGTCGGAGCCGACGAGACCTCCTTCCGCATCGACGGGAAGAACGGCTGGATGTGGGTGTACGAGCACCTGGCCGCCACGGTCTACGAGATCGCCCCGACCCGGGGTCGGGCGGCGGTGCTCGAGGTGTTAGAGGGGTTCGAGGGGACCCTCGGCCACGATGCGTGGGACCCGTACGACGCCATCGACACCGCGGACCACGCCTTAGACCCGGTGCACGTGAACCGGTGGCTGGAGCGGGCCGAGGTGCGGCATCGGGTCGAGCCCCGGCGGTTGTTAAGCGAAGTGTCGGCGAAGCTGACGTCGGCGGGGCACCCCCCGATAGAGTTCCTGCGGTTCGTGGACGGAGTGCGGTCGATTTACCGGGAGGCGATCCTCACGGTGAAGGACCGCCCGGAGGTCTCCCCTTCCGAGCGGCGCCACGCCTATCGTCGGGCCACCGCGCGGATGGCGGGGCTGCTGCGCGAGGAGTGGAAGGACCCGGACGCGGCGCGGATCGCGAAGGAGCTTCGGAAGCGGCGGGGGATGCTGTTCACGTTCCTGCGCACCCCGGGAGTGCCGTACCACAACAACGGAGCGGAGAACGCGATCCGTCAGGGGGTGCTGATCCGAAAGGTCAGCGGAGGCCGTCGGACGTGGGAAGGCGCCCGGATCCTCGAGCGACTCCTGACCGTGTATCGCACCTGCCGGAAACTGAGGGTGTCATTCCGGGACCGAATGCTCAACGTCCTGATGGGGTCAGGTCCGCCGTTCCCGTCAGCCCGTCCACAATCGTGAGCTCATACCGCAAGAAGAGGTTCCGCGACACCCAGATGCGCAAGTGGAAGATCCACCGACGACCTATCGGGAAGCGGCACTAGCGGACTCAGGGGCCGGGCACTATCTGATCGGGCGTGCGCGCTTCCGCCAAATGAGTACGGCGGACAGGCTGCTTACCACGAAAAGCGCTAGTGCAGCAAATGTCAGCACGGCGATCAGCGGGCCAAGCGGGTTAAGGCCCACGTGGGACACGTCATCACAGAAGCCCTGACCAAATGAACAACTGTATGTATTGATGCTGCCCAGGACCTCGACTATCGCCCACAATACCGAACCAAACGCCGCGAGAAGCAGGCTTGGTAGATAGCGCGCGATTCGCGAGCTCACCGGATTAGCCGCTGATGCGATTGTAGACTGGGACTGCACGTTCGACATAATTCAGAGGCTGGATTGTGTTGAGTATGTGAGAGAGAATTGCCCATTAGAGCTTTCGGAGGGCGTCGCGAACTGATTGATGTCGTAAGGGAAGTAGTCCAACGCTTCGTCGCTCATAGTCTGCATGAAAATCGGGGCGGCTATTCCCGAGAATGTCTCCGTCCCGTCTTGATACCCCAGTCTTGAGAAGTCAATTGCAGGAAAATCTGGAACTGGCCAACTGCCGCTAGCTTCCACAACCCATTCAGCGGTCGTGGGATCTGGCGAGAATGCCATCCCCCACTTCGAGTAAACCCCGCAGGACCCGAACGAAACCCACGCCCCCGTGCCGTTTACTCCTACGTCTACGCCAAATGGCTCGTCAGTACAGACTCGGATTGATACGAAAACCGGCGCGGCGGGGTACAGCTCGTACCAAGCGGCAAACCGATCCCGCTCTGGCATCCCCCCGGTATGGTCATGGAGACGCCGGCTTGCAATAGATTCTGACCGTTGAACCCACCGACTCCCACCCAAGCTGCCATGCTATTGGTCGGGGTACACCCGCCCTGGGTCGTCCACGTGCCGCTCGGGACGACGAAATCTCCCCAGGCTTCGTTGATGTGTGAGCCGCCCGCCACATAGCCACCCCAATTGTTCGATCCGCCGTTGTTAACGCTAAGAACCAAGGTAATCGAAGCGTTGAGCCAAGCCGGATTTCCAGGCGTTAGTGTAGTCATCGCTGAGTTTACATTTGAAACCGAGCCGTCGACTATGTACCAGTAACTGAAGGCAACGGGAATGTAGCCTGGAGGACTATAGACGGACGCGGTGATTGTGTAAGGAATCGTAGAGCAAATGCCGACCGTGTTGCCATTGGTGTACTCGGTACCGTTAATCACGACGTACGCGGTATAGCCTCTCTCAAGCTCACTATAGATGTTGATTGTGTAAATCCCAAACGTGCAACTCGAACCTGAGCAGTTGTGACACGCCTCACATCCGATACAGGTATGTTCAGGTTGGGCGAGGCCTATTCCGGCGAGTAGCGGACTAGAAGACAACCCCTTGCGATGCTGGATGTGACGAAGCGTAGCTGCGACCGTCTGCGTGTGCGGGAAACGGAACCACTGCTCCCGGTCCCCCGCTGCTTCAGCATGCCGTTGCTTGCCCTTCTACCTTTCGCCGGGCAACTTGAAACGATGTATTGCCGCCCGGTTAAGTAGCAAGTGACTCCAGACGGGCCAGCATCCTGATCTCCGGAAAGGAGCAGTTCCAGTTCATTTGGGTCTCTGCCTACTCAACATCGGTATGATGCTGGAATGATCCTCGATGTCGTGCCCGCTTGTGCCGGGCTAGATCAAGGGACTGCATCCGAGGCAGCGTCGCTCTCTTGAGCGGAGGAGTCTCCCTTTCCGGCTCCTGGTCATAGAGGGTCGGCCCCTCGAGTCTTGTCTCTGGTTGACCGTCCCTAATCGGCGTCGTTTAGGGACGGGGTGCTCCCTCGGAAGGCGGACTGACCGTATTCGAGGGGTCCACTTTAGGGACGCCGCGCAGGATTCGATGGAGCCGCGTGTGCGGAATCTTGAGTGCCACCGAAATGTCTCGGATCGACCGACCCTCGGCTCGGAGTCGGCAGATGTCAGGGAGTATGTCTCCCGTGCGGATGCAGAGTGAATGGACACGGGGGGATTTGAACCCCCGACCTCTGCTTTGCGAAAGCAGCGATCTTCCGCTGATCTACGTG
>Ga0209274_10001627_pt1 | contig 11392 bp, 8 predicted proteins | sample HubBroMetageREF1_FD_188343 | JGI IMG/M metagenome (GOLD analysis project Ga0209274, IMG submission 188343) | Reference soil microbial communities from the Hubbard Brook experimental Forest, New Hampshire, USA - Hubbard Brook CCASE Soil... | ecosystem: Environmental > Terrestrial > Soil >...
AACAAAATCACGGAAAGAAGAAAGCAAAAGTGTGCCTTGACATCAACCGGCCTTTTCAGGGAAGAACCTAAGCGGTCCTAGGAGACCACAAAATATTGGGCTCCCCCCGCCTCGTGCGTTTTGTGAGTGTGCCAGGGCATCGTACCTCTTGCGTTGCACTTGCGCGCGTGCCTGTGGCGCTGGTTGCGCATGCCACCTAGAATGAACAAAAGAGCTGCATCATTCCGCGGCTCACGAACTATGTTTTCGATTCGCAGTGTCTCGGGAGTTCTGCTGCTGTTCGCGGCCTTCTCTGTAGGCCGCAGGCAAGCGCCGCAGCGCAGTACCATACCGCAAAAACCCGCGCGCGCCGTGGCGGGCAGCGCTTCCGTGGCGACGCAAGCCTCCTTGCCGCAGCGTGAATCGCCAGCGCCAAATATTCAACAAGTGAGCCAGACGGCGACCCATTCGTCCGGAAAGCAGGAACTTCAAGACGTCGAGGAACGTAAAGGACCGTTCACGTTCGGCGGCCAGACGTTCACCGTTGTGGCACACAACAAGCGCGTAGATGGCAAGCAAGGTGAGTTTGCGCTGGCGCTCGCGTCATTGGATATTGCTGACGCCGCCGGAGCGGTCCTGCATCACGAAGAGTTTCCCCATCCGGTCGAAAACGGCGAGTTCACGGAGACCTGCTCGGTGAGTGTCAATCCGATTACCGGAAGCAACGGGGCAGGCCTGCTCCTTGACACCGGATGCACGCCGTCCGCCCCGATGAGCGGCGGCCCTTGGCAGATTTTCGGCATTGTGAACGGAAAGCTTTCCCCCATCGGGAAGCCCCTTCACGCGGAAGGCGAAATGGGCGATTTCGTTCCCGGCAAGGTCAATCATATGGGCAACCTCACCCAGATTCTGCCCGACGAACTGAGGATCCGCCTATTCACCGGCTACTTTTTCGTCTCCGTGCCGGTCCGGGTGAACTGGATGGAAGGCAAGCTGGCGTTGGCGCAGCACTGTCTCTATCAAACCGGCCACGGGATGGCCGAGGGCGGCTGTGAGATGCCCATCGAAGGAGTTGAGCGACATCCAGGCGAACAGGATCTGACTTTCGTGCGGATGTTTACTGAATCCAACGAGCAAATCGGCCCGCCGGCCCACGTTGTGGTCAAGAAAGATTCCCGAGTCGAAATCCTCGCCGGAAAGGTCCTGGTGACGTGGGAAGAAGGGAAAGACGGAATCGGGCTCGGAGTAGCCGACGACATCTGGGTAAAAGTCCGCATCGACGGCAAAGAAGGTTGGATTCACAGCGACGAAGACTTGCAAGCCATCGGCCTCTATCGAGCAGGCTAGGTGCTCCATGTGCCCCCTGTCATTTGCTGAACACAAGCCTGAATTGAGAATGACGCCGACCATTGCGGGTGGATGACGGAACTCGGAATAATCCAATTGGACGATTAACGCATAAACCGGGAACTGACTTAATTTCCGATACTCGCTGGGAACAGTAGTCGCGGGACCATCTCACGGAGTGCACCGCAACAATCGTGGTAACTGGGTGACTTCCTGACAGTCAGCCCGCCTACTCGTTCCGCTTTGACTCTGCGGTGCCGGTAGCGAAAGCGCTGCCTTCGGACGTTCGGGGCATTCTTTCCCGTTCCAGCCCCTCGCTGGCACGCCACATGGCCCAATTGGCGGCAGCCATGGCCAACGTGGCGTAGGAGGCTGGTGCAAGTGCCTGCACCCTCGTTATTGACGCTTTTCGCCGGCCATATTTGCGAATGCGCCGATGCGCATTTGCGCGGATGCGTGAACGCAAATGCTGGGGGAGATTCCGAATTACTCCCTAAGCCATTCGCTCGCATCTGAAAATGATTACAATTGTCGGCGATCTCGCTGACCGCTGATCAGGGCCGCTAGGGCCGACGCTTTTGGCCAGAAGCGGTGGATTGTGTAGGACTGGTGGAGGAGGAGGGCTTTTGCCTCTGGTTCACGGGCGGCGATTCGTAACCGTATCGGCGCAGAAAGGCTCCGATACTCACTATCACCAAGCTCATACCGTTCTCGCTTCCCAGAGCTAGATTTTATTTCTCACTGAATATCTCTATGCTTCTTCCTCATACTCTTACTGTGTTTAACAGTAGATAGTATTTGCCCCGGCCAGGACGCGACGACTCGCAACGCGAAGCTGTGCAGTCGTTCTAGATACCCATCACCACCCAGGCGGTAACCTGTGGCGGGATGCATGGGTTGCCAATAGGGAGGGATTCAGCCTCATGGCCGTTCAATGGGGCGGCAGCGAGAAAAATTAGTGTAGTAAATTCGTAGTAGTTATCGGTTCAAAACGGCGCACTTCGAAGATGAACGAGTCAAATCCTCAGCGTTGTATCGGTTCGAACGATATAGTAGAGTCCACAATTTTCAAAACCAGTCAGAACGGTCCCCTGTTTTATGAGTCCGCTGCTCTAACCAGCTGAGCTACGGGCCCGGCCTGGTCGAATCATCTTATAGCGAAACGTTTCAGCGGGCAGCAAGTGTTTGCGCTCGCTTCCGCCAGATTTCGGCGGGTTCGGTGTGAGCCACGATTATTCATAGAGCCTTGCGAAACGGGGTTGCAGCGGCCAGGCTTTCCAACGACCTGGGGCGGATCTGCAGTTCTGCGCGGCTCGTCTTTTCCGGCATTAGCGCGTGCTGCTTGAAGGATCGGCGGTAGGCACTCGGAGTCATCTGCCGAACACGGCGGAACTGCCGGTTAAAGTTAGCGAGATTGGAGAGACCAACTTCGTACGCGATCATGCTCACCGGCAGGTCGGTTTCCGCCAAACGCATGCAGGCGCGCCCGATGCGAAGCTTGCAGAGGTATTCGCTCACGCTGTCGCCGGTGTGTTTTACGAAAAGGCGGTGTAACGATCTCGGGGACATATTCGCGACACTGCAGAGCGCGGCGATTCGTATCGGCTCTTGAAACTGCTGGTGAAGATATTGCAGCACGCGCGTGAATTGCGTCGGCTCGCTGTCCTCGGCGGACGGAACGGTCATCGCGGTTTTCGAGAGATTGACGGCGTTCACGTCGGCGAGCGCCACAAGCAGATCGAGCGTAGCGTGCAGGCGTGACTGCGCGGACACCGAGAGGATCTGGTCGAGGCGGCTCGCAACGCGTTTGGCGATCGCCTGCGGAAATTCCAGGCCTGTCGCGGCGTTTCGCAGCAAGCGCCGTATCGCCGCATATTCCGGACATACTTGCGCCATCTGCAGCGCCCAACGCCCCGAAAACCAAATGACAATCGCGGTGTGCGGTTCGTTTCGACGAAGGGTCGCGGTCGAGGCCCAGGTGTGCGGCATGTCGGAGGGCACGAGCGCCAAATCCGGCGACCGGTATTTTCCGATGTGATCACCGATGAATCGCCAACCTTTGCTGTTCAACGTCAAGGTGAGCTCGTATTCCGGATGGTGGTGCCACTCGAAAGGGATCTCCACTACGCGCCGGTGGTAGACCCGCACCGAGCAGCCCTTCGGAAACGTAACCGATTCGAATTGAGGCTTCATAGCGTCGTCCAATTGCGGCCAATGGACGCTGGCCGAATTGTATCAGTAGTTGGCTGTTCTGCATCGCTCACCAATTCTGGGCTTTGCTAGATTCGGCGTCGCGGCTTCTGGCTTGAGCCCTCGCCGCCAGATCGAGTTCTACAAGGAGCAGAATTTCATGAAATTCGAAATCGAAGACCTGCCAAAGCTGGTGCGCGAAACAAAAAAATCCCTGCGCGCAGCACTTCCGGGCTATGCCGCGGCTTTCCAGAAAGTCGAATCCGAAATGCGTAGTCGCGTGGACGCGATCGTCAGGGAACGAGAGTCGGGCCAAGCGGTTGTCCCGATCGTGCATTACGCGGATATCGCAGGCGGCAGCGTGCCCGCCGAGATGATCGCCAAGATCAAGCAGCGCGGCGCGTGCGTCATCCGCGAAACGTTCGATCCGTCGCAGGCAAATGCATGGAACGACGAAATCACTACCTACGTTGAAAAAAACGGGCTCGACGCCAAACTGGCCAATGCCGCCGAAGATAAATACTTCGGAACGTTGGCGTCGGCAAAACCGCAGATTTACGGAATCTATTGGTCGCGCCCCCAGGTGCAAGCTCGCCAAGCCGAATCGCTGACTCGCGTCCGCGTTTTCATGAATAACCTGTGGAAAGCGGAAAGTGAAGGACGACGGCATTTCAATCCGAACGACGTGCCCGTCTACGCCGATCGTATTCGGCGGCGGCCACCCGGTTCCGCATCGCTGGGCCTATCCCCGCACGTTGATGGAGGCTCGGTGGAGCGTTGGCTTGATGAAAACTTTCGCAAAGTATATCGCCATGTCTTTTCCGGCAACGTGCAGCACTACGACGCATTTGATGCCGCTTTCCGCCCCGAGGTCCGTGAGGTTCCGTCCCCGGCTGTTTGCTCGATGTTCCGGACCTTTCAGGGATGGACTGCGTTGACTCGCCAAGGAAAGGGCGACGGCACTCTGCAACTGATTCCAATCGCCGAGTCGATGGTGTACGTCTTGCTGCGCGCGCTGCAGGACGATGTTGCCGCAGACGATCTCTGCGGAGCGCAGCCAGGCCGCGCGCTCTCCGTGAATCCGCAGTTTCACAGTTTGTTGATCGAAGCTCTTTCCTCAATTCCATTGATGCAACCCGGCGACACCGTTTTCTGGCATTCCGATGTAGTACACGCCGTTGAAAACGAACATCGTGGATCGGGCTACAGCAACGTGATGTACATCGCTTCGACGCCCGGTTGCTCCAAGAATTCGGCTTACCTGCCGCAGCAAGCGCAGGCCTTTCTAGCGGGAAAAACTCCACCGGACTTCGCGTCTGATGATTTTGAAGTCGATTTTATCGGGCGTGGAACAGTTGGGGATTTGACCGAACTGGGGCGTTCACAGCTCGGAATCACCGAGGCGCTCGCGAAGGGGACTCAGGTTGGCCGCTCTGCCTGATCCTGAAAAACAAACGACCAGCAAGCCCCGACTGTTTTCGCCAGGCAACACGCTGCCCTTCGTTCTGGTGACGACGTTGTTTCTCCTTTGGGGCATCCCCAGCAACTTGAATGACGTGCTGATCAAGCAGTTCATGAAATCGTTTGAGATGAACCGCTTTCAGGCCGGCCTGATTCAATCCGCTTTCTATTTGGGCTATTTTCTGCTGGCCTTACCGGCCGCGCTCGTCATGCGCAAATACGGCTACAAGACTGGTCTGGTGATCGGGCTGCTGCTCTTCGGCACTGGCGCTCTGCTCTTTTGGCCAGCTGCCGTCGTGCAGCGTTACGGATTCTTTTTGTTCGCGCTCTTCGTCATCGCCGGCGGCTTGTCTTTTCTGGAAACCGGCGCGAACCCTTTCATCTCCGTATTGGGCGACCCGCGGACGTCGGAGCAGCGCCTGAATCTCGCACAGGCATTCAATCCATTGGGCTGCATCGCCGGAGTCATCGTCGGCACCATTTTCATTTTTTCGGGGATCGAACTGAATCCGGCGCAGGTTGCAGCGCTGAAAGCTGCCGGGACGTATCAATCATATCTGCGGCACGAAACACTGCGGGTCGTCACGCCTTACCTGGTGCTAGGCTGCATTGTTTTTTTCTTTGCAGTGGTGATCATGAGCACAAAGTTTCCGAAAATCGCTGAGGAATCCGACTCAGTCGGTGACGCGCCGAAGGGAAGCTTCCGCGAGCTGCTCAAATACCCGCACTTCGTTCAAGGTGTGCTCGCGCAGTTCTTTTACATCGGAGCTCAGGTGGGCACCTGGAGCTACTTCATCACCTACGTTCAGGACTACACGCACCTTCCTGAAAAGACCGCGGGGTATTTTCTCACCGGCACACTGGTCATCTTCACCATCGGCAGATTCCTCGCGACGTATCTGATGAAGTTCATCGTGCCGAGCAAACTGATGGGAATCTACAGTCTCGTCAACGTAGTTTTGGTCGCCATCGGAGTGCTGTTGCCGGGCTGGATCGGGCTTTGGGCGGTTTTTCTGACGAGCTTTTTCATGTCGCTCATGTTCCCCACAATTTTCGCGCTGGGACTAAAGGGGCTGGGGCCACATACGAAGGTCGGTGGGTCGCTGATCGTGATGGCCGTCATCGGTGGCGCCATCTTCACGCCCATCATGGGGCGGATATTCGAAGCGACGCACAGCATGGCCACGGCCATGATCGTTCCCCTGGTCTGCTACTTATTCATAACGTATTACGCTTTTATCGGCTCGAAAGCTCGCGTGCCCGAGCCCGCTCTCATGATTAGCCGCTGAAAAGATTCAACGCCCACGCATTCACTTCTGCGGCTAAGCGACAATACAATACCCCTGCTCTGAAATTTCGCAGCGAGCGAACCTGGAGCGCGAGCGCGAAGCAGGCTTATAATGCGCGTGGCGCGCCCGTTGCCCGAAGGCCGCGCGAACGTTGCGAAAACGCAGGAAACGAGGAGGGCAATGGCTCGACTGGACTCTCCGCGGGTCGTCAACATCGAGGATTTGCGCCAGCTGGCGCGCAAGCGCCTGCCCCGCGCCGTGTTCGACTACGTGGACGGCGGCGCGGGCGACGAGGTGACCTTGCGGGAAAACTGCCGCGCGTTTCAGGAAGTAGTTCTGCGTCCGCGTCACGCGGTGGCTCTCGAAAAGTGCGACTTGCGCACGCGTGTGCTGGGGCACGACATTTCTTTTCCCGCGATTCTCGCGCCGATTGGTTACAGCCGCCTGCTGCATCCCGATGGGGAACTGGCCGCGGCACGCGCCGCCGGCGAGTTCGGCACCGCATTCATCCTTTCGACAGTTTCCGGGCACAAGCTGGAAAAAGCGAAGGCTGCTTCCACCGGCCCAGTCTGGTACCAGCTGTATATGATGGGCGGGCGCGAAGTCGCCGAAGCCGCGATCGAACGTGCACGCGTCGCCGGATTTTCCGGGCTCGTGATTACGATTGATACCGCCATCGCCGGGATGCGCGAACGCGACGTGCGCAATGGCGTGAAGGAATTGCTGGGCAGTTCGTTGCTCGCGAAAATTCCGTTCGTTCCAGATGTGCTGATGCATCCGCGATGGCTGGCCGCGTTTCTGCTCGATGGCGGCGTCCCGCGGCTGGAAAATGTGGTGACGCGCGACGCAGGCCCGATGAAGATGACGCACGTAGGCGCGGCGCTGGCGAGCGCGGTGGTCACTTGGGAGGACTCGCGCTGGCTGCGCAAACTGTGGCCCGGCCCGCTGGTGGTGAAAGGCGTGCTAACGGGCGACGATGCGCGTCGCGCGATTGACGGCGGCGCCGACGGCATCGTGGTATCGAATCACGGCGGGCGGCAACTCGACACCGTGTCGGCTACACTGCGCGCCCTACCGGAAGTGGTCGCGGCCGTAAACGGACAGGCAGAAGTGCTGATGGATGGCGGCGTGCGCCGAGGCACCGACATCGTGAAAGCGATTTGCATGGGCGCGCAGGCGGTTCTGGTGGGGCGCGCGTACGCGTACGGACTGGGCGCGGCGGGGCATGCGGGCGTGGTGCGAGCGCTGGAGATTTTGCGCGATGATTTCGAGCGCGTGCTCCGGCTGATGGGCTGCGAATCTATGGCCGAGCTAAATCCGTCGCTGGTGGATGTGCCGGACGCGTGGCGCACCAAATCACGCGCGCGCGAATCCGAGCCAGCCCGGAAACAGTGACGCAATGAAGCAAAAAGAATGATGAATCCGGCCATGGCGACGATCACCGGCGATCGCTTGGTGCGTTTGGCGCCGGTGGATCTGGTGATTGTCGTCTTTTATTTCGTGCTGGTGCTGGCCATCGGTTTCTACTTGAAGGGCCGCTCGAACACCGGCGAAGATTTCTTCCTCGCCGGGCGCGAAATGACCGCATGGATCGCCGGCCTAAGTTTTCTTTCCGCAAACCTGGGCGCGCTGGAACTGATGGGTTGGGCCGCCGCGTCTTATCAATACGGCATCCTGGCGGCGCACTGGTATTGGATCGGCGCGATACCGGCCATGTTGTTCCTCGGCCTGGTGATGATGCCGTTCTACTACATTTCCAAGACGCACTCGGTGCCCGGATATTTGAAGTTGCGTTTCGGCGAAGCCAGCCGCGCGCTTTCCGCGATTTCTTTCGCGTTCATGACTGTGCTGATGAGCGGCATCAACATGTACGCGATGGCGCTGGTGATGAAAGTCGTCCTGGGATGGGACATCAATTTCAGCATTTGGATTTCTTCGATCACCGTCGCGATCTATGTGACGCTTGGCGGCCTGCGCTCCGCGATTTTCAACGAAGTGCTGCAGTTCATCCTGATCTGGGCCGGTGCGCTACTGATTCCAATTCTCGGATTGATCGAAGCGGGCGGCTGGAAAGCCCTGCAACTGAAAGTCGCGCAGAATGCATCCGTCGAATACACGCATCTGTGGTCCACGCTAGGCTCGTTTAAAGACAATCCCATGGGAATTCACTGGACGGGAATCGTCTTCGGCCTGGGCTTCGTGATTTCGTTTGCCTACTGGACGACGGACTTCCTCGTCGTGCAGCGCGTGCTGGCCGCGAAAGACCTGCGCGCCGCGAAAATGGCGCCCATCATCGGCGCGGCCTTCAAAATGTTCGTGCCCTTCATCGTGATTCTCCCCGGCTTGCTGGGTCTCGCGGTTCTGCCGATGAAACTGACTGGCGAAGCCGCGGCGGTCGCGAGCCACGGTCACAGTTACAACGAAGTATTGCCCCTGATGCTCGCGCGCTACTGCGGCCCCGGATTGCTCGGCCTGGGAATCACCGCGCTCATCGCCGGCTTCATGTCCGGCATGGCGGGCAACGTTAGCGCGTTCTCGACAGTCTGGACCTACGACATCTATAAAGCGTTGATCAAGAAGAAAGCCACCGACGCGCATTACGTGCTGATGGGCCGCTGGTCCACAATGTTGGGAGTGCTGATCAGCATCGGCACCGCATATTTGGTAATGCAGTTCCTCAGCATCATGGATTACGTGCAGGCGCTCTTCAGTTTCTTCGTCGCGCCGCTTTTCGGCACCGTGATTCTGGGCATGCTCTGGAAACGCGCCACGGCCGCGGGTGGGTTTGGGGGCTTGCTGGCCGGCACCGTCTCGTCCATCGGAATGTGGGCGTGGGTTCGCCATTACCCTTCCGCGTTGCGTTTCGTGGCGCTTTCCAGCAACGCGAAAGACATGGCGGAAAATATGTATCGCGGCCTGTGGTCCTGGATCATTTGCGTCGTCGTCACCGTAGTGGTCAGTATGGTTACCACGTCCAAGCCCGAAAGCGAATTGGTCGGGCTGGTATATGGTGCGACGGAAATAGCATCGGAAGCACAAGTTCCGCTCTATCACAAACCGGTATTCTGGGCAGTGGTCGTGACCATCGTATTCGTTGCACTCAATATTATTTTCTGGTGAGGCCCATGCGATCTGACGGTACGATTTCAATCTGGTTCTTCATCGGCATCTCGCTGCTGGTCAATGGCTTGCTGATTTGTGGCGCGGGGCTCTACCAGCTTTCCCATCCGCCCGCCGCGAAGGTAGTGCTCTACGATCTGCACGCAAACGTCTGGTGGGGTGGCATCTTGTTGGTGATCGGACTGCTCTACTGCGTCCGCTACAATCCCGCCCGCCGGTGATTTTGCGCGTGGCCGCCTTTCGTAGCGCCGCTGCTTTCGCCGTTGCCTTCGTTGTTGCTGTAGTAGCGGCCGGTTCAGGTTCATCGAACCGGGCAGCCATTGCTTCCGGTTTTGCCTCTGTCGTTGCCGTTGTAGTTGCCACCTTTAGGGGGGCGCGTTTGACTTCGACTTTGCATTTGACTTTGTAGCGGCCGCCTACTCTTTAGGCGGGCGTAGTTGACTTTGCTCTGTAGGTCGTGGCTTTAGCCACTGAAGTACCGATATTTCCGATGTCGCCCAGATTCTCCAGCTCTCACGATGCGGCTTTGCGCATTTTTTCGCCCACCGCGCGGCGATTCCTCACTCCACATTCAGTCGCCACGTAGTAAAGTAATCCGCTGCTGCATTCGCGCAATCGTTCTGTAAATTCAGGCTCGAAGGATGGCTGATGGCGATTCTCGTCACGGGAGGGGCCGGATACATCGGCAGCGTCACCGTGGAACTATTGCGCGCGGCAGGCGAGCGCGTGGTGGTGCTGGACAATCTGCTGCGCGGCCACCGCCCGGCGCTGGACGCGGACATCCCATTTTATCAGGGGAAAATTGGCGACCGCGCCCTGCTCGAGCGCATTGCCGCCGAGCACGAACTCGAGTCCTGCATCCATTTCGCCGCGTTAACCTACGTCGGCGAATCCGTGAAGAATCCCGCGTGGTATTACGAGAACAACGTCGAACAGGGCATCACTATGATGAACGCCCTGGTCCAAGCCGGGGTGCGCCGCGTGGTTTTCTCCTCCACCGCCGCTACCTACGGAGCTCCTCGGCACGTCCCCATCTCAGAAAGCGAACCGCTGTGGCCGGTGAATCCCTATGGCTGGTCGAAATTATTCATGGAACAGTTGCTTCATTCCTTCGACGTAGCCTACGGGCTGAAATTCGTTTCCTTGCGCTACTTCAATGCCGCCGGCGCCACGGAAAAATACGGCGAGCACCACGATCCCGAACCGCATCTGATCCCCAACATTTTGCTGGCAACAGAGAAGGATCCGCCGGAAGTTCCGGTGCTTGGGAATAATTATCCCACGCCGGATGGCACGCCTATTCGCGATTACGTCCACGTGGAGGATCTCGCCGATGCGCACATTCGCGCCCTCGGCCACTTGCGCCGCGGCGGCGCCTCCGATTATCTGAATCTCGGCACCGGCCACGGCTATTCCGTGCTCGAAGTCATCGAAGCCGCGCGCCAGGTCACCGGACGCGAAATTCGCGTTCGCGTCGAACCGCCGCGCCCGGGCGATCCGCCAAGCCTGGTAGCCGATCCCGCAAAATCGCAGGCCGTCCTCGGCTGGGTCCCCACCCGGTCCGATCTGCACACGATTATCGACTCAGCCTGGCGATGGCACCAGCGCCATCTGCGCGGCTACGATTCGTAGCATTCAGCTGCTGCGCCGCGCACAACTCTGGTGCGTCCGATGAATCGCGCGAACGCGCGATTCACCCTGAGATCCCGCGGTGCGGGATCGAAGCGCCGAGCCTGGCCGGCCCCACGACCGGGTTGTCATCCGAAAGCAAGCACAGGGTAATTAGAGCGCGCCGATCCGATCGACATATCATCACTGCGGAGCCAATTAAAGCGACTTAGTTCACTTAGATACGCTTTGACAAAATGGTTTAATCACGTAGGATTCCGCCGTCTATGCCCTGCCTCACGCGTGGTCCTCAAGCCCTTTTTGCGTGCATTCTTCTGACGGCGCTTGCCGCTTGCGGCGGGAGCTCGAGCACTGGGGGGCAAGGAGGCGGCGCGGGT
>Ga0209274_10001628_pt1 | contig 11389 bp, 5 predicted proteins | sample HubBroMetageREF1_FD_188343 | JGI IMG/M metagenome (GOLD analysis project Ga0209274, IMG submission 188343) | Reference soil microbial communities from the Hubbard Brook experimental Forest, New Hampshire, USA - Hubbard Brook CCASE Soil... | ecosystem: Environmental > Terrestrial > Soil >...
GACCATCGAGGTTACGGAGTTGCCGCCGGTGGTCAGCACCGAACCTAGCATCAACACTTCCTTCACCAGCACGGAAGTGGCGCAACTGCCGAGCGCCGGCGGCGACATCACCAACATCGCCGACACAGTTCCGGGCGTCGTTCTCAATAATACGATGGGTTACGGCAACTTCACCATCAACGGACTGCCCGCCACGTCGAACCTCTACACCGTGAACGGCGAGAACGATATGGACCCGTACTTCAATATCAATAACTCCGGCGCCACCAACTTGACGCTCGGCCAGAATGAAGTGCAGGAAGCCACGGTCATCGCCAACCCGTACTCGGGCCAGTACGGCCAGCTGGCCGGCGCGCAAGTCACGCTGGTTACGAAATCCGGCACCAACCAGTATCATGGCAATGCCAATTACTACTGGAACGGGCGCGCCATGAACTCCAACGATTGGTTCAACAACTCCGGTATCTATGGCTACACTCCCCGGCCGTTCGCCAACGCCAACCAGTGGGCGGCTTCCGTGGGCGGTCCCATCCGCAAGAATAAGACGTTTTTCTTCGTAGATACCGAGGGCCTGCGCTTCGTGCTGCCCAACGTCGATTCCGAGACTATTCCCACGCCGGCCTTCGCCACCGCGGTGGAGAACAACGTCGCGGCCACGCAGCCCAACGAAGCCGCCACCTATACCAAGATGATGAACCTGTGGCTGAATGCGCCGGGGGCCGCCAACGCGGTGCCCATCGCCAACACCGCCGATTGCAACGCTCTAACTCTGCCCGGCTTCAACCCCGCCGCGCAGGCCTGTGCCGCCAAGTTCGAGGCGACCCCCACCGCGCTCGCTTCCGAGTATATCCTGGCCTTCCGCATCGACCAGAAAATTGGCAATAACGACAACGCCTACTTCCGCTATAAGTTGGACCATGGCGTGCAACCCACCACGCTCGATCCCATCAGCTCCAACTTCGATGCCATCTCCAACCAGCCCGCCTACGACATGCAATTCAACGAGACACATATTTTCGGCCCCAGATCGACCAACCAGTTCATGGCGACCTTCAGCCACTATGTCGCGCAATTCCAGCAGGATCACACGGAGGCGGTCGACACGTTCCCCTACCAGGTCGTCACCGAGGGAGATGTGCCGTTCTCCGGCTACAACCAACTGGGAAGTTTTCCGCAGGGACGCAACATCTCGCAATACCAGTTCATCGACGACTTCACCCTGATTCGCGGCGCGCACAACCTGAAGTTCGGCATCAACTTCCGCCGTTACGACGTCAGCGATCATAACTTCTTCTTCAATTCGCCCGCGGTGTATTTCGGCTACACCGGCGCCGGCTTGCAGCAGTTCGCGGACGGCGTGGCCTTCCAATACCGTGAGAATCTGAACCTGGCCAGCGATGTTCCGGTGGCGCTGTGGGGCATGGGCATTTATGCGCAGGACGAGTGGGCCATCCGTTCCAACCTGAAGCTGACGCTGGCGCTGCGCGCGGAGCACAATTCCAACCCGGTCTGCCAGTTCAACTGCTTCGCCAACTTCAACGCCCCCTTCGCGAGCCTGGCCAGCGTCACCAGTTCGGATCCCGGCAGCGTTCCCTACAGCAGTGACATCAGTTATGGCCAGCATGCCGCCTATCCGGGCATCGACCGGATCAACTGGTCGCCGCGGCTGGGCTTCTCCTGGTCGCCGGGCCACGATAGTAAGACGGTGGTCAACGGCGGCATCGGCATCTTCTACGACAATCCAGCGGCCGGCCTGGTGGATAATCTGCTGGCCAATCCGCCGGTCTCGGTGGCCATCCGCGTGCGGCCCGCCAACGGCGTGCTGCCCTTCGATCCGGGCCCCAACGGGGGCGCGCAGATTTGGGCGAATTCCGCGAACGCGTTCAACGTCACGGAGAGCTACAACCAGATCTCGACGGAGTTAAGCGCGCTGGGATCGCTGTTTGAGGCGCCCAGTATCACGGCCATTGAGGGCACCATCCACTCTCCGCAATGGCAGGAGTGGAGCCTGCAGGTGCAACGGCAACTTACCGGATCGACCGCGCTGATCGTGGCCTATGCCGGCAACCACGGGATCCACATCCCTTATACCAACCAATGGCTCAACGAATACGACGGGTATGGCCTGTACACCGCGGTGCCCCAAGTACCGCAAACCCCGGCAGTGCCCAATTATGGAACCGTGACGGAGATCCAAAGCGGCGCGATTTCGAGTTACAACGGGTTGACCGTCACCTTCAAGAAACAGTTTACGCAGGGATTTTCCGCCGGCGCCAACTACACCTGGTCCCATAACCTGGATGAAGCCTCCAACGGCGGTATTTTCACTTACGGCGACTCCATACTGGGACAGCTCAACCCCACCAACCTGCGGCTGAACAACTATGGCAATTCGGACTATGACGTGCGGAACCTGCTCAACGCCTACTGGGTCGCCAATCCGACGTTTCACCTGGATAACCGGTTCCTGAAAAGTGTAGTGAATGGATGGGAGTGGTCGGGCAAGTGGTTTTGGCGGTCGGGATTGCCCTTCTCGGTGACGGACAACAACACGGCGCTGATCAACTATGCCGGAGTGTTTCTGGCGGAGCCGATTGCCGGACAGGCAGGGCAGCCGAACGCTTGCAACGAAGCCGCCGCGATTACGCCTTGCTTGAATGCCAATGCATTCGTGAACGGGGCGGCCTCGACCTTCACCGGTTACACGGCGCTTTCGTCGCAGACGCGCAATCAGTACCGTGGCCCGCATTATTTCGACATGGACATGAACCTGTACCGGACCTTCCGCTTTGGGGAACAAAGGAAGCTGGCTATCGGGGCGCAGGCGTTCAACGTGTTCAACCATCCGAATTTCGCGAATCCGGATAGCGGGATGGGCGACGCGACGTTTGGTCAGATCCTGGGGATGTCGCCATCTCCGACGAGTCCGTATGGCAGCTTCTTGGGCTTCGACTCGTCGGTGCGCGTGGTGCAGCTTTCGGCTAAGCTAACGTTTTAGACTGTGAGATCCCCATCCTTGACGCAGGTTGAAAAGGGAAGAGACTTTCGCGCTCTCCACAGGCGCGACCGTGCATTCATCATTCCCAATCCGTGGGATGCCGGCACGGCGCGGCTGCTGGCGCAATTGGGTTTTGAGGCGTTGGCCACCACCAGCGCCGGCTATGCTTTCTCGGCTGGGCAACCAGACAACACGATTAATCGCGACGAGATGCTGGCGCACGTGTCCAGGATCGCGGCCGCCACTGAACTGCCTATCAGCGCCGATCTGGAGAATGGCTATGGGGACTCCCCGGATGCCGTTGCGGAAACCATTCGCCTGGCGGCGGCCGCGGGAGCCGTAGGCGGGTCTATCGAGGATATGTCCCGGCATCCGGGGCATTCCATCTATGCGCGCGAGCATGCAGTCGAGCGAATCCGCGCGGCGGCCGAGGCGGTGCGCGCCCTCCCCTTCGCGTTCACCCTCACGGCGCGCGCCGAGAACTACCTGGCCGGCCGGCCCGACCTCGGAGACACGATCAAGCGGTTGCAGGCTTATCAAATGGCGGGCGCCGATGTGCTCTACGCGCCGGGCCTCACCAGTAAGGACGATATCGCCGCCATAGTCAACTCCGTGGACCGCCCGGTAAACGTAGTGATGGGGCTCGCAGGCGTTCCATTGAGCCTGGCGGCGCTTTCGGCGATTGGAGTCAAGCGCGTCAGCGTCGGCAGTGCGCTCTCCCGCGCCGCTCTGGGAGCCTTCCTTCGGGCTGCCCGTGAGATGCGGGAGCACGGCACCTTTACGTTCGCGGATGAATCCGTGAGTTATCGGGAACTCAACGCCATGTTCAAGCCGTGACTCCCTTTACGCCGGACCAGCGTGTGGTGGATGCGTCAGGCAGGATGCACAGGTGCTTGGCGATCGCGATGTGGAACTCCGCATAGCGACGCTGGAACTGCGCTACGGAAGTACGGAGAATACCACGCCGCCGCCGCTGCTGCCGCCAAGACTGGCGGTGCCATAGATCTCTCCATCTCTGCCGTGTACCAGGTTGGAAAGCGGCTGGTTCCCATCGGCGCCGTCGAACGTGTGCAATACCCGTAGCTCCCAGGTGCCTTCCGGGGAAGCCGAGGGCTTGAGTTCAAACACCGCGCCCATGCCACCGGAGGCGCCGCGTACCGTCGAGCCGTAAATGGCCGGGCTGTCCTCCGAGAGCGTCACGCCACCAAGCAGTCCATATCCCGCCGAATCGTCCGCGAACGGACGGAGCGTGGCCTCGTCCCAGGAACTCCCGCCGGTTGCCGGAGGGGTCAGCGAGAAAACGCCCTCATCGCGGCCCGTTCCGTTACCCGCGGCCGTGCCGTAGAGCACGCCGTCCTTGATCGCCATGCTGCCCTCCGGATGTTGCGGGTTCCCGCAACAGGTCCGGTAGAAACTCCAGATCAGTGCTTCCTGCCACGCGCCGCCTGAGGATTCCGGAGGGGTCAGCGAGTACACCGCGCCTTCGCCGTACGCTCCGCCCTCCGATGTTGTGCCGTAGAGCACGCGTCCCTTTCCGATAATTACACCTGCGTCCGGTAAGGCCCCGTCGCCAGGAGTTCCGAAGTTCCATAGCAGCTTCTCCGTCCACGAGCCATTCGGGGACGCGGGCGGATCCAGTTCGAAGACCGCGCCCGAGCCGTTCGCCGGATTGCCGCCCTGGCTGGCTATCCCATAGAGTGCTTCATCCTCGCCGATTGTCAGTGCACCCACCGGCACGCGGCCATCGCCCGGATTGCCGAACGTCCAAAGCACTGTGCGCGTCCACGGTCCACCAGGCGACGCAGGCGGCGATAGAGAAAAGGCCGTGCCCAGGTTCAGGCTTCCGCCGGCACCGGCGGTCCCGTAAAGCACGCCGCCGCTGCCGAGCGTTACCCCATTCGGAATTGCTCCGTCGCTCCAATCGAAGTTCCAGAGCACCGCTTCGGTCCAGGCGCCGCCGGAGGCTGCCGGTGGAGTTAACGAGTACACCGCGCCGGCGCTGGTGCTCCCGTTGCGGGTCACGCCGTAGAGCACGCCGCTCGAATCCATCGCGAGATTGCCCTGCGGGAAGCCTGCGCCGGTACCGCCTTCAAAGTTATAGAGGATCGTGTACGTCTGCGCGCTAGCCGGAGCACAGGGGGACGCTAGACATAGAGATAGCAGACACAGTCGGGACGTTGGGAACATTTCTCAAGCTTCCCACATTTGGGCGCTTGCTGCGGTGTTGCCGAAACTTCGGCGTTCGTCGGCGGCCTTTTGGTTTTCTGGGTTCTTCGAGTATGATGGGGTTTTCGGATATGGCTTGGCCGCGATCCACCGGGAACGGTGGTTTTCAACCATTCGCCCGGCCCGATAGACCGTGGCAAGTGACTGCTGGATAAGGAGGTTGGGGTTTGGTCCGCTGCGTGCTTCGCAGGATATCGACACCCATTGGAGGTGCATATGACGAATAAAAGAGTTCAGTCGATTGTACGCCGGGCGCTGGGCTTGGTTTGCGTACCGCTTATTGCGGGCGCTCTCTTGGTCGCGCAACAACCGCCGCCCCCGGCGGCACAGCCTTCCGCGCCACTCCTATCACCGCAACAATTGGACACGTTGGTCGCTCCGGTAGCGCTGTATCCGGATCGCTTGCTTGGCCAAGTTCTAGTTGCATGCACCTATCCGCTGGAGATCGCAGAAGCGGCCCAGTGGCTGCAACGAAATGGCAATCTCCAGGGGCCGCAACTGGTGGATGCCGCGCGCCAGCAGAATTGGGACCCCAGTATTCAAGCTCTGGTGGTCTTCCCCGACGTGCTCACCCGATTGGCCTCCGACATTCGCTGGACCACGGATATCGGCAACGCGTTCCTGGCCCAGCAGGCGGACGTAATGGGTGCCGTGCAGCGCATGCGCGCGCAAGCTCAGGCATCCGGTAAACTCCGGTCCAACGGACAACAGACGGTCACCACCGAGATGCAGGGCGACCAGTCGGCTATTGACATTCAGCCGGCCAATCCCGAAGTTGTTTACGTGCCCTATTACAATCCGCAGTACATCTGGGGACCCCCGGCCTACGGCTACTATCCTCCATGGGATTACGCGGACATCGGCTTTGGATTCGGATACGGATTCGGCCCGGGAATTTACATCGGCGGCTTTTTCGGCGGCTTGGGATGGGGCGGCTGGGGCTGGGGACCGAACTGGTTCCGTGGCGGAATCTTCTTGAACGCCGGCTTTTTCGGCCGGTTTGGTTTCGGCGGGTTCGGGTATGCTCGGGGCGGGCTTTGGGCGCATAATGCAGCACATCGGTTGGGCGTGGCCTATCCGAATCGAGCTCTGAGTAGCCGCTATGGAGCGGCTTCGGCCGCCAGCGCCAGATCCGCATATGCGGCGTCGGCCCATTACAATGCAGCGTCCCGGGCGAGTGCGGCGCAAGCCGGCGGTTGGAATCGCTTCGGCCAAACTGGGTCTACTGCCAACCACGGTGGGCAAAGCTACGGCTCCAGCCGAGCCTCTGGTGGCGGCACGTATGCTGGCAGCAGCGGATATCGCGCCAGCCCGTCGTACGGCGGGAACTATGGCGGAAGCCGCGCGGGTTCCGGGTATCGATCCAGCCCGTCATACGGCGGCAACTACGGCGGAAGCCACGCCGCGCCCAGTTATCGCTCCAGCCCCTCGAGCGGCGGAGGCGGTGCACACTACTCCAACCCTTCGCACAGCTCCAGTTCTTCGCACAGCAGTGGTGGCTCAAGCCATTCTGGTGGCAGCTCTCATAGCAGCGGCGGCGGCCATGGTGGCGGCGGCCACCGCTAAGAGCTCGGATCAATCCCAACGGAGGCCGGCCGGCGCCGGCCTACCAACTTGCATCCTGGTACTCAACTCCCCCGCAGCGCTTGCTTGCCACGCCGTGCCCTCCTTATACTTAGGAGACGCTTCCGCGGGGTGACCATTTAATGATGAACGGTCTGGTTCGGCGCAGTTGGATCTTCCTACCTGGTATGGCTTTGGCGCTCGCCGCGCCCAGCCGGGCGCAGACCCTGTCCCCCCCTTCTTTCCCCAATACGGTTGAGGGAACCGACAGCGCGCCCCAAACCGCGACGCTCAAGAATACCAATACAGCGGCGCTCACCATCACCAGCATTGCAGTCACCGGCGATTTCGCGCAGAGCACTGGCGGCACGTGTCCCATGAGTCCGGCAAGACTCGCCAAGGGCGCAAGTTGCACCATCCCGATCACTTTCACTCCCACGGGAACGGGCACATTCACCGGAAAAGTCACCGTTACCGACAACGCCAGCAACAGTCCCCAGACCGCCAAGCTTACCGGCGTGGGCGTTTTGCCGGTCACCCTCTCGCCCACAAGCTTGTCCTTTGGCAGCCTGCCTATAGGCGAAACCAGCGCCGCCATGACCGTCAACCTCACGAATAACCAAAGCTCTGCCCTCACCTTCAATAGCATTATCGCCGCGCCTTCTGCCAGCTTCGCCATCGCCAGCAACACTTGTGGCTCCGGTATCGGCGCGACCCTTTCCTGCACGGTGGGCATCACATTCTCACCCAGAACTACCGGCAGCAAAACGGGCACGCTCACTTTCTCCGATAGCGCGGCCACTTCGCCCCAGACCGTGGCCCTCTCCGGGACCGGTGCCGCCGCTGTACTGGTGTCCATCGCGGTCACGCCTGCCGACCCCTCCATTTATGTGGGCAGCACGCAGCAATTCACGGCCACCGGCACTTACAGCAACAACACCACCAAGAATTTGACCACCAGCGTCACCTGGACCGCGCTCCCGCTCGGATTCGCCTCCATTAGTACCGGCGGATTGGCCACCGGCTTGGCGGCGGGCAGCCCCACGATCACTGCCGCTTTGGGCAGCGTCACCGGTTCCACGACCTTGACCGTCGTTGCGCTATTCGTTCCCACCGACAGCTTGAACAACGCGCGCTACTACCACACCGCCACACTTCTCACTACGGGCGTGGTGCTCGCGGCGGGCGGCATCGGCCCCGTGCCCGGAGGCACGGGCGCCTTGGGTGAGTTGGCCAGCGCCGAATTGTACAATCCGGGTACCGGGATGTTCAACTACACCGGGAGCCTGAATACCGCGCGCGACGAGCATTCCGCCACGCTGCTGGACAACGGCTCCGTGCTGATTGCGGGCGGCTCCGGCGGCGATGGCGAATTGGCCAGCGCCGAAATCTACAACCCCGGCTACGGAACCTTTACTCCCACCGGCAGCCTGAATACCGCGCGCTACGAACATACCGCCACAGCGCTTCCCGATGGAACCGTGCTGATCGCCGGCGGCTATGGCAGCGCCGGGGTCCTTGCCAGCGCCGAGATCTACAACCCCACCTTTGGGACCTTCGCGGTCGCCACCGGCAGCCTGAACGACGCCCGCTTCGACGCCACGGCCACGCTGCTGTCGAACGGCATGGTGCTCATTGCCGGCGGCGCAAACGCCGACGGTCCCCTCGCCAGCGCCGAGTTGTACGATCCCCCTACCCAGACCTTCACGCCCTCGACCGACAGCCTCAACGTGGCCCGCTCTGGCGCTCTCGCCACGCTGCTCAACACCGGCAATGTGCTGATCGCCGATGGTTATAACTATTTGACAACCGGCCCCCTGACCAGCGCCGAGTTATACAACCCCTCCCTGGGGACCTTCATTCTCACCGGCAGCCAGGCGAGCACGGCGTGGCTGGGAACCGCGACGCTGCTCGGCAACTCCAATGTGCTGATCGCCGGCAGCGTGCTCAATTCCGCCGACCCCGAAATCTTCAACCCGGGTACAGGGACGTTCTCCGTTACCAGCGCAATGGTCACGCCGCGCGACCTGCCCACCGCCACGCTGCTCCCCGATGGCGCGGTCCTGATCGCCGGCGGCCACAGCAACGCCACCAACTCCGTGCTGGCCGCCGCGGAACTCTATGAACCGCCAACGCTCGCGCCGGCTGGTCTGAGTTCGATCGCCATCACGCCCGGCAGTCCCTCGCTGACCGTGAGCGGCAGCCAGCAACTCGTCGCCACCGGCACGTTCAGCAATAACAGCACCCAGAATCTCGCGTCGGTGACATGGAATTCTTCCAATCCAGCGGTGGCCACCGTCACCGACGACATCACCAACTCCGGCGTGGTCTATGGAGTCGCGGCAGGCAACGCTATCATCAGCGCGTGCACGGGGACCATCTGCGGTGCTACTCCGGTGACCGTCACCGCGCCCTGAGCGCCGGTCGTTGAACAACCGCCGACTTACGCTAAGTCAATACCGGCCGCCTGGACAAAACGGCATTCAATTGCGAATATGGGTCCCAGTTTCAGGCTCAGGGTTAACAGTGCTCCACCAGCGCGCCCCATTCCGCAACCACGTAGCGCAGAGTTCGTCAATCGAGGAATTCACATCGTGGTGGCCAAACTCGGTTCCGCAAGATGGACACAAGATGGACAGATGTTGTAGGCAACCGGAGGATACTCCATCTCGTATCCGCAAACGGGGCAGATGTGTTTGATCGCCATTTAGCGCACTCCTCTTGAAAATACGCAACATTGCTGCTTCTGGGCGTGGGGCGGGCAATTCTGCCATGATGCCACACACTTTTCCCAATGTCGGGAAATGCTGCGGAATGTTGTGGGGCGGACCTCCAGGACCCGCTCTTCGCGCAACGGAACAGGCGGGCGTGGACGCCCGCCGCAGGCCTGGAGGCCCGCCCCACAATTAATGCAGGCGTTTGGTTGCGGGAAAAGCATGCGGCATCGGGCTGAATAGCCAGGCAATTCTGGCCGCCCCACATTCTTGTCGGAATTGTAACCGTATTAGGTAGATCGTTAGCAAAACCACGCGTGTGCGCGCTCGAAACGCTAAATCGTAGCATCAGGACGCCGCCGGGCCTAGCTTCTTGAGTAAGCCGTGATCGACCTTCGCCTTCACAGTCCGGCGGTCGAGACCCAGGCGGCGGGCGGTCTCTTCGTAGCTGCCGGTACGGCTGTAGACAATCGTGACATAGCGGGTTAGCAACTCGTCGGCGGAAAGGCGTCCGGCGCGGACATCCAGCGCAAACTGCTCCACGGTGTTGCGCGCGCGTGGTCGCGAGGGCCGGTAGTTGCGGCGAATCAGCACGTTTTTCACGCACTGTTCGAGTTCGCGGTAGTTGCCGGGCCAGGCGTAGTCCGGCGGCAGGTTGGCGGCCACCCATTCCAGCACTTCTTGCGCCAGTGTTTCGGCCTCGTCTCCGGCGATACGCCGGGACATATAGAACACCAGCTCGCGCAGAACGGCTGGAGAATCGGCCAGTTGCTCGGCGAGCGCGGGCGTTACCACCTGGTCGGAGCACAGGCGGTAATAGAGGTCTTCGCGGAATCGACCCTTGGCGATCAGCGCGGCCAGATCGCGATTGGTGGCGGTGATCAGCTTGCCGCGGAACTGGCGGCCGGCGGTGTCGCCGACCGGGTGGAAGGTGCGGGTTTCGATCACGCGTAGCAGCTTCACCTGAATGGCTGGATCCAGATCGCCGAGTTCGTCCAAGAATACCGAGCCCAGTTCGGGGCAGGTTTCGAGGTACCCTTTCCGATCGGCCACCGCGCCAGTGAAGGCGCCCCGACGATGGCCGAACAATTCCGACTCGACCAGGGTGGGGGTGAGGGCGGAGATATTGATGGGGAAGAACCCGCGGTCGGCGTCAAAGGCCAACCGCCGATCGTCGAAGGGGATGTAGCGGGATTGCGCGATGGCTTGGGCGACCAGTTCCTTGCCAGTGCCGGACGGTCCGGTGATGAGCGTGGCGAACTCACCCATGCGCGCGTAGAGCGTGCGCCGGAAGCGGCGGATATCGTGGGTAAAGATGGATTGCCAGATTGAGGCGCGCAGACGGGCGGCCGGCATGGAACTGCCGATAATGTCGCGGAACACCTGTTCGAAGGCGCACTGGATCTGGCGGAAACACGCGAAGGTATGGCGGGGATCGTGGCCAGTAGGGAAGTGCACGCCGTCGATTTGAAAAAAAAGCCGCCAGTCGGCCAGGAAGTTGTTGTAGAAGCGCCACCGCGCGGGGTCGTTTTGAGACGCGGCCGGTCCGAAAGCGGCGGCGAAGAAATGGCGGTAGTAGCGCTGATAGAGCAGGTGCAGGAGCGCGTCTTCATAGAGCACCAGGTCCGCCGGGGAGGCATTCGCGCCCTCGCGGAGGCGGGCCTGGAGCTGCGCGGCCAGCCCCTCGAGACGTTCGGCGATGCGCCACACGTTGGCGCGCGGTTGTTCGGGGTCGTGGACATGCCGGCTCCAGACCGGTTCTCCGGCAACGAAGGCATCGCCCAGCGCGGCGCGCTCGAATTCGACCCATTCGGGCAGGAACGGGTTGGCGTAGGCGAGTTGGGAGACGGCGGTGAGGAACACGCGTTGCTGCGGGCCGACGAAGGGC
>Ga0209274_10001630_pt1 | contig 11386 bp, 7 predicted proteins | sample HubBroMetageREF1_FD_188343 | JGI IMG/M metagenome (GOLD analysis project Ga0209274, IMG submission 188343) | Reference soil microbial communities from the Hubbard Brook experimental Forest, New Hampshire, USA - Hubbard Brook CCASE Soil... | ecosystem: Environmental > Terrestrial > Soil >...
TCACACGCCAGAGCCGCGGGCGGACCTCATCGCTGAAGACAGCATTGACGCCGCGGACGAGACCATCGCGCAGCTCAATGATAGGTTCAGGCGCTTGGGGCAGACGCCGGGGATGGGCCAGTACCGAGCGGGTCTGGCCGACTCGTGGCACGGTTTCTGGACGGTTTACTCCTAAGTCATCGCCTATCGCTGGGAAACGACACCTCTACAGATCGTAGCCATTGTACATGGCGCGCGGCACGGATGTGTTCTTTTCAGCGGCGGGTTCCATGAGGCTCCGGCGGCCCACGCACTCGACACGTGGGTTGCCAGCTTCCCCATAGAGAAGGCGGACGGCCGAATATGTCCAAGGCGATTACCGCCGCCAGAAATGTTGTGTGGGAACGCGCCAGAGAGCGCGCCAAACAGCTCCCAGGCGCCCTTGCTCCTCAAGCAGGTGGCGAGCGAGCACGGAAATGCCCGGATCGCACCCGGCGATGAGGAGGCGGCTCCCAAAATTGCCATGGTGATAGATCTACACTGTCGTCTTCTGGCGATCAGTCCGCGATTTGCTTGTCACAATCGCATCTAGGCTGGGAGATACCGGTGTACTGGCGATGGAACAGACGCTACGAGGCGTACATCCATGCGGCATGACGCCGTCATCGGAGCTTGGCCGCGACGGCGCGCTGGAGAACCATGCGACGAGGACTATTGAAAACAACCTGGCGTCTCTCCGACAAAAGCGAGGATTGTCCGTGGCTGGCTTGGCCACGACCGTGGGTATGGATTCCGGGGGACCGCCGATCCGGCGGCGATCTGGCGATTGAGGACGCACAACCCCGAGTATATCGTTTACCTAAACATCCCGGAATGCGGTAGTATCTTTTAAAGGACGCTTAACTTTTAAAAAGACAACATTATGATTTCTCGGAAGCTACGTTGGGGCCTATGCATCAGCGTCGTCGAGACGGATTCTCAGGAAAGGCGATCCATAGTGAAGCGCTCTGACCGCTCGCAGATCCTCTTCCGGCACTGGAGGCGATGGAAAACTTTGACGCGCGCCGGCTACGCTCCAACGGCTGCCTCACTGCCGCTGGCCCAACCCTTCTTGCTGCTTTTGTGGCTTGCGATGGGGGCGTTCCCGGCGTGGGCCCAAACGGGAGCGAGCCTTTCCGGCGTGGTGACGGACCAAACCGGCGCAGCCCTTTCCGATGTTGCGGTGATAATCAGGAATGTCGACACAGGTGCAACGCGCACGATCGCAACCGACGGCGGGGGGCACTTCCAGGCACCCGGCCTACCTCCGGGGCGCTTCGAGATTCGAGCGGCAAAACAAGGGTTCGCCAATGAAACGCGCACGGGAATCGGCTTGGCGTTTGGCCAGGACGCCACGGTCGACATTAAGATGCAGCGGAGCACCCCCGACGCCTGCGCGAGCGGCCACGAGTTCGCCACCACGGATTGCACGCTAACGTTGCACGGCATCACGCTGTACGGTGCGTATGACGTCGGCGTCGGCTGGGTCAGCCACGGCTTACCGGAAAACGCCACTAACTATGAAGGCGAATCTCTGGTGAACCGAAATGGCTATCAACATCGATTCGTCGTGGCACCGAACAACCTGCAGCAGACGGGCCTGGGCATCAGGGGCAAGGAAGAGTTTCTGCCTGGCTGGTTCGTTGTGTTCAATGCTTCTACTGGCATCAATCCGCAGTCCGGCCAGCTCGCCAACGCATCAGTCACCGACATCGCCAACAACGGCCTTCCAAGGCGCAGCTATTCGGAAGCCATCGACGGCGCGCGCGCGGGCCAACCCTTCAATGACGAATACTATGCCGGTATATCGTCCGCGCATCTCGGCACGCTGACCTTCGGCCGTCAGCGCGCTCTCGGTACCGACGCGATGCTCGTTTACGATCCGGCCGGTGGCAGCTATGCCTTTTCGTACATCGGGTATAACGGCACGATGGCCGGCGGCGGCGACACCGAGGACACCCGTTGGGACGACGCCCTGAAGTATCGCCTCACCTATGGCCCGGTCCATTTCGGTGCGATGTATAAATTCGCCGATGGTTCCGGCGGCTGCTACTCGGCCTCCGCAACCTGGACTGCCGCCACCTGTACGCCGGAAGCGGCGCATAACAACGCGTATGGATTCGACCTCGGCGGGGACTACGGCAAGTTCTCCGCCGACGTCGTCTACCAACGTTACAACCAGGCGATCAGCGTATTGAACCCCTTGCTGGGGCCTCAGAGTCCGACGCAGTCGTATCAGTCGACCACCGACAGCATCGATACAAACCCCATCAACGGGGCCAATCTGATCGGAACGACCAACACCTTATATGGCATCGTGACCGACAACCGCGCCATCATGTTCGCTGCCAAGTATACGTGGGACCCGTTTAAGCTTTTTGCCGGCTACGAATACATCCGGCAGGATAACCCGTCGAACCCGTTGGGCGTTGGCGCCTTGGACCAGGGCGGTTATCTCCTGAGCGGCGTCGAAGACAACAATCTTGATTCTCCCAAGCACGTGCAGATCTGGTGGACGGGCTTGAAATATGCCATCGACGGCAAAACTGACATCACTTTGTCCTGGTATCATCAACTGCAGAACGACTTCCGTGTACCGACGACCTGCTCGCCCGAAGCCGGTTTCCGCAGTTCCTGCGCGGGCACCCTCAACGAGGAGTCGCTCTATGTGGATCATCACTTCACCAAGCGTTTCGACGGTTTTGCCGGAATTGCGTATTCCTACGTGAGCGGCGGTCTGGCCATCGCCATTCCTCATGGTCCCGGCGTCCCCTATAACTACGACAACAACCTTGCTCCGACAGTCGGTGGTCGTTTCACCTTCTGATCGTTTCAACCGGGGTCGACCGGGTCGCCGTGCGCGCCGGCACCGCTCGTACTGGCTGCCGGGGAACTGGCCATGGTGGGCCTACCGACAGCTTGGTTAGTGCTGCCACTTCGTCTCCGAACCCTCGCCCGGAGCCGGCCAGTTCTTCTCCAGCACTAACTCCTTCTCCCTTTGCGCCTTCGGCACCAGGTCGATCTTCAAGTTCTCGAAGAAATGCACGCCCGTCGTGCCCGCCGTGGCGATGTCGATATCTCCGTCGCCGTCCAGGTCCGCCACCACGAACTGCGTTCCGGCGCCGGCCGTGCCACCCAACGAGATCGGATATCTGGAAAATTCGCCGGTTTTGCGATCGATCTTGTAGTAGTAGATCACCAGCGGATCGTAGGAGCCGGGGTCGCCGCCATTGTGTCCGCGGTAGCGCTTTCCGGCCAGCAGCTCCAGTTGGCCGTCGCCGAACAGGTCCACCAACTTCAGCGCATGCACCTGGGAGAACGATTCGTCGATGGTGTGCCCCACCCAGCGGCGGTGGGCGTCGTCAGGACTCCTCGGGGACGGTGGTCTGAAAGACGGCCGGCGCACATGGACGGCAATAGTGAATTCGGCATGCGTTCTGGTAAAGTAGTGCTGAGATCACAATGTACGCAACCGGCCAGAACGGGTACGGACCGCAGGTGGGGCAAAGCCCCGAAGGATACCCCATCTTCCTGTATACGGACCCGCATTCAAAGGTCAGGTCATACGTAGTCGTCCGGCCTGATGGCAGTGCCTTCTATTCCGACGCGCGGGGCAGAAATATTGGCACGCCCCATAGTGACGCAGACGCCGAGGTTGCCGCCGCTATTGTCGGCGGAACGTTTGGCGCCTTTGCGGGCGGGCCGGTCGGCGCCACAGATTCAGTACATGGCCAAACCTCGAAGACTGCGTTTCCGTCTGCACTACCTGTCTGGCCATGATCGGCGGCTTTATTTGTCGCCGGCGACCGAGCAGTGAAGTCGGTTACCACCCGATAATGTTCTCCAGCGAACACCAATAAACATTGCGAATCGCCATAGGTCCGTGGCTCCCTTGCAGCGCGATCGGATTCTTGGCAGCCTGTGGAATATTATTCGCGGCGCGCATGGGCTCATTCACTTCCACATTTCGTGGCTCTTTGCGGCCCGCCTCCCGTTTGGAGACGCTCCCGCTTATTACTGCGACCGCGCGTGCCCCTCCCGTCTCAGTGCTGCCACTTCGTCGCCGAACCTTCGCCCTCGAACGGCCAGTTTTTCTCCAGCACTAACTCCTTCTCCCTTTGCGCCTTCGGCACCAGGTCGATCTTCAAGTTCTCGAAGAAATGCACGCCCGTCTTGCCCGCCGTGGCGATGTCGATGTCTCCGTCCCCGTCCAGGTCCGCCACCACGAACTGCGTCCCGGCGCCGGCCGTGCCATTTAACGAAATCGGATATCTGGTAAATTCGCCGGTCTTGCGGTCGATCTTGTAGTAGTAGATTACCAGCGGATCGTAGGAGCCGGGGTCTCCGCCGTCGTGTCCCCGGTAGCGCTTCCCAGCCAGCAGTTCCAGTTGGCCGTCGCCGAACAGGTCCGCCAACTTCAGCGCATGCACCTGCGAGAACGATTCGTCGATGGTATGCCTCACCCAGCGGCGGTGGGCGGCGTCGCCCTGCTGCTCCAGCCAGTAAAGGCCGTAACTGTGTCCGCGGCCGTAGATGATGTCTGTCTTGCCGTCGCCATTCACGTCGTAGCCGATAATCGGGAACCCGGCTTCCTCCAGATCCCAATCGCCGTGCCACTCCCACTGGTCGCGATCGGCGTCGATATTCTTGAACCAGCCATGCGGCGTGAGAAGATCCATCTTGCCGTCGCCATCGATGTCCGCCATCCCGATGCCGTGGCCATCCTGGTCATGGCCGCCCACGTGGTGGACCTTCGGCTCGGGGCCGGCGAAGTCCACCCAAATAATTCCGGAGCGGCCATAATGCGCCAGCGCCAAGTCCGGCTTACCGTCGCCGTTGAGGTCCGCCATCCAGCCGCCCTCCGTCTCGACCGAGTGGGTGATGAAGTGGCGCTCCCACATGACTCCCGGCTTTTTCGGGTTCTCGTACCAAAACAGTCCATCCGTCATCCAACCGGCGGTCACCACGTCCGGCGCGCCATCGTGATTCACGTCCACCACCCACTCGCCGCAATCGGACACAAATTCTCCGACGATATCGACGGTGCGGTATTGGTGGCGCCTCCATTCGCCGCCCTGCGGCCCCGGATTCTCGTACCAATAGGCACCGCTCAAGATATCCGGCCGGCCGTCGCCGTTCATGTCCAGGGTGGTGATGCCCTCGGCGTGATCGGCACTCAACCGATGAATGGAATAAGTGGTTTGCGGCACGTCGCCCGGGGCGTTGCCCCGCACTTGATTCAGTTGCCCATAGACGGCGCCCGGAAACGCGGCCGAGGCCAGCGCGGCCATTCCGGCCAGAAAAAGATGTCTCATCGAAAATGCAACTCCTCACCGAAGAGTGTAGTCGCTAGCAGGAGCGTTGGGGAAGCCCCCCGCGATCGCGTATACTTGGTCCTCATGAACTCTGCCGGAGCCCCGCCGCTTCCGCCGCTCACGGCCAACCAGATCCGCAGCTTCCTGGCTGCCTGGGGAGGCTGGGCGCTCGACGGCATGGACTCGTTTATCTACGCGTTGGTTCTAATCCCCGCACTGAAGGATTTGTTGCCGCGCTCGGGAATTCCAGGCACGCCAGCCAACATAGGTTTCTACGGTGGTTTGCTGTTTGCGATGTTTCTGGTGGGATGGGGCCTCGCCTTTTTGTGGGGTCCGGTAGGCGACCGTTTCGGGCGCGTGCGCACGCTCACTTTGACCATCCTCTGTTACTCGTTTTTCACCTTTCTTGGGGCGGTGTCCACCACTGTCTGGCAGCTTGGGAGCTTCCGCTTGCTCGCCGGATTCGGCATTGGCGGCGAATGGACCTTGGGAGGCGTCCTGATCGCCGAGGAGTGGCCGGAGGCGCGCCGCAAGACCGGCGCCGGCTGGATGCACACGGGTTATTATTTCGGCGTCTTTCTGGCCGCGATCGCCAATGCGATAGTCGGCGTTCGGTTCGGCTGGCGGGCGATGTTCGTGCTCGGCGGCGCGCCCGCTCTGTTAGTGAGTTACATCCGGCGGGGTGTCCGCGAACCTGCGCGTTGGACGGGGCGGGTCCACGCGGTCCGCAGCTCCAGCGCCTTTGGCGCGCCGCTAAAGGAACTATTCTCGCCGGAACTGCGCCGCCGCACGATCCTGAATACCACTTATCTGCTGATCTCGATGACAGGTCTGTGGGCGGGATCGGTCTATGTTCCGTCCTCGGTGACGCAGATCGCTACCCGTGCCGGGCACGATTCCCTTTCGGCGGCGCACCTGGCTTCCTGGGCTACTATGCTGCTTTCGGCCTGCACCATCCTGGGATGCCTGATCATGGCGCCGCTGGCCGAGCGGATCGGGCGCCGCGCGACGCTCGGCTTCTATTTCGCGTTGATGTTCATCGCCATCGTCTTCGGATTCGGCTACGCGCTCTATCTGGAGCGCGGCGCGCTGGAGTGGTTTCTGCTCTCGCTGGCATTGCTGGGCCTCGGCGGGGCCAACTTTGCCGTTTACACGCTGTGGCTGCCTGAGCAATACCCTATCTCATGCCGGGCCAGCGCCTTCGCCTTTGCGACCTCCGCTGGGCGCTTCGTGGCGGCCGGGGTCACCCTGCTGGTGGGCGCGGCCATCGCACGCTTCCACACGCTGGGCATGCCGGTGGCCTGGACTTCGGTGGCGTTTCTGCTCGGCTTACTGGTGATACCCTTCGGAGAGGAGACCCGCGGCAAGGCGCTTCCGGAATGACTCTGAACCAGCTTTTCGATCTCTCCTTCTGCCTACGCCGCGATGATACCGGGCTTGAGTGGCAAGGCCGCAGCTTCACCTTCGGGGAGATCGGCAGCCGCGCGCGCCGCATGGCGAATGCTCTTCGGGAACGCGGCTTCCGTCCGGGCGACCGCCTCGCCGTCCAGCTTGCCAACCGCGTGGAGTTGATTGATCTGTATTTGGCCTGTCTGCGATTGGGGGTCATCTTCGTGCCGGTAAACGCGCTGTACCGCGAGCGCGAAGTCACACACATCCTGCACGATGCCAAGCCGCGGTTTTTCGTCACCCGCGACAATCTCGCGGAACTAATCGCCGATGCCGGGGCCGCGAGCGCCGATTGCGCCGCCGCAAGCCTAGACGGGAATTCGCCGGCCGCGCTCGTTTATACCTCCGGGACGACGGGCGCTTCGAAGGGCGCCATCCTGACCCACAATAACTTCGCGGCAAACGCCGTCAACCTGCTTGCCTGCTGGCAAATCACCGCCGCCGACCGCTTCCTACTGGCGCTGCCGCTGTTTCACGTGCACGCCTTGGGCAACGGCTTGCACTGTTGGATGCTCAGCGGCTGCCGCATGCGCCTGTTGGAGCGCTTCGAGCATCAGCGAGCCGTTACCGAGTTTACGGACTTCCGGCCGACACTTTTCTTCGGCGTGCCGACTATGTATACACGGCTTCTGGAGACGCGGCCGGAGATCGCGCGCACCATCGGGCGAAGCATGCGGCTATTCGTCTCGGGCTCTGCACCGCTGCCGCCGCAGGTGCTGGAGAACTTTCGCGCGCTGTTCGGGCACACCATTCTGGAACGCTACGGGATGACGGAGACGCTGATGAACATTTCGAACCCGTACACCGGCGAACGCCGCCAAGGCAGCATCGGCTTTCCGCTGCCGGGCGTCTCCGTGCGGTTGCTGGACGACGCGGGGGTGGAGGTCGCGCCGGGCGAAATCGGCGAGGTCCACCTAAAGGGTCCCAATGTTTTTGCGGGCTATTGGGAGAAGCCGGAGGCGACCATGGCCGCGTTTCGGGATGGATGGTTCCGCACCGGAGATCTGGCCAGCGTTTCGCCGGACGGCTATTACAGGTTGTGCGGACGACGCAGCGATCTCATCATCTGCGGAGGTTTCAACGTCTATCCGCGGGAAATCGAAGAGTTCCTGATGGAACAGCCGGAGGTCGCCGAAGCCGCCGTTGCGGGGGTACCAGATGGGCTCAAGGGTGAGGTTCCGGTGGCCTGGATCGTGGCGCGTGGCGACTTCGATGCGGCTGTGCTCGAAGCGCGCTGCCGTCGAAACCTGGCCTCCTTCAAAGTGCCACGGGTCTTTGTGCGGGTGGACGAGCTACCACGCAATGCTCTGGGCAAGGTGCAAAAGCATGTTTTGCCGAGGCATTAGAGTGGAGCGCCACTATTGGGTTAACCGTCAGGCAAGCCGCGGCAAGAGCAGCGGCGCGCACGGTCGAAAACCCACCGCAAACTGGGGAAAGGGCGGGTCTGGAGACCCGCCGCAGGCGTGGACGCCCGCCCCACGCGCGCGGCTTCACTTGGGTTTGGCGGCGGGTGCGCCGATCTCCTGTTCAATCGCCGCCAACCGATATCGCTCCGCAAGACCGTCGGCATCCACGGATGCCTCAAACTCCTTGCCGCGCATGTCGGCTGCCAGCCGCCGCAACTGGCGGACGTACTCGGCGCCTTTTCTGCGGGCGGCATCGTCGAGGCCTGCGCCGGCATCGTCCAGCTCAGCGATCCGGTCCTTCTCGAATTGATCCACCGTCGCCGAAAGCTTGTTGCGCCCCTCAACGGCGGCCGGACCGCGGGCCGCGAAGAACGCCCGATTGTCTGCCAGCATCTGCGCCAGATCGCCGCGAGCCTTGGCAACGGCTGCCCGCCAGTTATCGAGGGCGCTATTGGGCGGCTCGGCCGGACGCTGATAGGCCGTAGGCTTTGCCATACTCGGCGAATCGTAAATCGCGTTGAACACCAGCTTGTACGTGCCGTGCGATTGGCCGCGCCATTGCGGGCGGAAGCCGAAAAGGTACACGCGCCCGTCGCCCTCAAAAACCTCGACGGCCGCGGCTTTTCCCTGAATGCGTTCCGGGTGCAACAGATATCCGCTGGCCAGCGGGTTCCGCTCCTTGGAGTAAGCCGCAAGAATCATACCGCGGAAACCGCTCTTGGTGTCAAAGACAGGCCCGCGCTCGAACATTACAATCGGTTCGCGCGGCATGCCCCATACAGCCGGATGATGCATGTCGCGAAGCTCCACTCGCAAAAGCGATCCGGAGCAATAGAATTGGTCGTTGTTCAGGCCTTCGATGACATTCGTCACCGGCAGTCCCAAGCTGGCGATCGCCATGAGGGACGCATTATTGAAGGCGATCAATGTTCCGCCGGCACGCACGAACGCGCGTAACGCATCCACGCCCGTTTCGCCGATTCCGCCGGCATACTCTCCCGAGATGCTGCCGGGAGCGAAGCCGTCCATGATTTGCTTGGGGCCGGCATCCGGGATGATGATGGCGTCCAGGCGATCGCGCAGGTGCCCGGCCTGAATGTCCCCATTGCGGAGCGTCACGGGCGCGAAGCCATAGTTTTCGAGAATCCAGCGCGTCCATCCCTCGTCGATGTTCCCGGTCCAGGAGCGATAAAGGCCCACGCGCGGTTTCTTGGTGGAGACGGTATCTTGCGGCGGCTTCGCAATGGCCAGCGCTTGGACAGAGTGCTTCTGCGCGATTGCGGCCAGCCGCTCGTGATCCATGTCGGAGACGACGATTGCGCCCGCCTCCGTCCCGCTGCGCGTGGCGATCTCAGTTTTGGAAAAGCCGACCTGGCCCCCAGCCGCGAGAATCTCGTTGACGGCGGCGAAAGCGGCATTCGGCTGGTGGCTCAAAACGTATGCCGAACCCGTTCCCTCCACGCCTCCCGGCGGGGGCGTGACCTGCTCGATGCGCTTGAGACTGGCGCGCTGGCTATCCGTCAATGGCTCGGATACCACCGCGACCTCCACCCCCATCTGCATGGGCAGCGTCCAGCCGGCGACGTCGTATGGACGGATGGGCGGCCCGTTCGGAGTCTGGCGCAGATCGGGATACTGCTGCGTTTCGAACAACTCCTTCACCAGCGGGGAGAACGGCTGATCCATCAGGACCACCCAAGCGCCCTTATATTCGCGGCTATTGGCAAGGAAAGCCGGCTCGGCCCGATGCACCTCGATGCCATCGATCAGCAGCTTTTCCACCAGGGTCGCAGCGGTGGGAAGATCGCGCTGCTCCTGCGGGATTACGTACGCGTAGGGCGGCTCTTTGCGAAAGCGCGCGATGTTGTCGCGGGCCGCCTGATAGCGATTGTAAAGCAAGGTTTCGCGATACTTCGCGGCCGTATCGAGCACCGCCATGGACGCGCCTTCCATGTAGCGTACGGCATCCGCCAGGCGCCACCAGCCGCCTTTCCACGGGCTGCTGTAGAACACTTCCGAGGTCAATTGCTGACGATCCTTCGGAAACTCGTCCACGGTATAGAAGTGCGGCGTGGCGTAGTGGTACAGCGCGGTTTCGGTGAAGAACGAAATGCTGTTGCGGAAAATGTGCGTGAAGTCCAGGAATCCGGGATACCAGTTGTCGAAGCCCACGCGATGCACGGCGCCCGGCATCTGGTGTTCGTCCAGATAAGCCGCCATGTTGATGCCCAGCACGTTCAGCCAGCGCGCCATCAAGGGATTGATGTTCGAGGAGATCGGCTCGGTGAATGGCGGAATGAAGATGCGCGTGGGGAACGGCGCTGTCTGGTGGTGGCAATAGAAGATGACCGGATTCCAATCCAGCTCGGCGCGGGTGACGTCGCGCGACTCGAGCATATTGTTCATGTAACCGTCGCGATTGTTGTCGTGACCGACATATTCCTGGTAGAGATCGGGCAGCGGGCTGACCTCGTAGGGCGTGCCGACGTTCTTCCGATACCACGCCACCACTTCATTCTGGCCGTCCGGATTGAGGGTGGGCCACAGCATCAGGATGACGTTGTCGAGAATGGCGTCCACTTCCGGATCGCCCTGCGCCGCGACCAGCTTGTAGGCCAGCAAGATGGACTGCTGCGCACCCGCTACCTCGGTGGAGTGCAGCCCGCCGTCGATGTGTACGATGGCCTTGCCTTCGCGCGCCAAGGCCTTGGCTTGTTCGTCGGTGAGGCCGCGGCCTTGGGCCAGGCGGCCCGAGATGTCCTTATATTTGTCGAGCTGCGCCAGGTTCCGGGGCGAGGAGATGATGGCAATCTCCCAATCCAGGCCGCGCGTGGTTTTTCCGACTGGGATGATCTTGATGCGATCGGAGACTGCCGCCAGCTTGTGGAAGTAGTCGCGCGATTCGTCGTAATTGGCAAGGTAGAAATCGTCGCCGGGCTTGTGGCCCAAGACGGACTCGGGGGATGGAATCGTCTGCGCGGCGGCGGCAAGCGATAGGAGCAAAGCGGGAAGAGTTGACTTGGCGAGCATCCTCATTATGGTAGCTGGGAACCGGTTTGGGCGGCGGGCTTCGTGTGCAGGCAGTCTGAGCGCACCGGGCAGGGTCCTCGCTACAGGCGTAGGCGTTAAGGAAGGCTGTTACCACCGCCTGTGTTCTTAGTCAGGACGAGCAACGAAGTTAGGTGCGCTAGTTCGGAT
>Ga0209274_10001631_pt1 | contig 11385 bp, 7 predicted proteins | sample HubBroMetageREF1_FD_188343 | JGI IMG/M metagenome (GOLD analysis project Ga0209274, IMG submission 188343) | Reference soil microbial communities from the Hubbard Brook experimental Forest, New Hampshire, USA - Hubbard Brook CCASE Soil... | ecosystem: Environmental > Terrestrial > Soil >...
TGTCGGCTTTGCTTGCTCGAGTTTGCCCAGCGGAGGAGGCTGCACTTTCAATCCTCAGACAGTTGATCCGGTTGCTGGTGCAGTGTCCACAACGCTAACCGTGCAGTTGCCCGCGGCCGCCGGAACTACGGCACCGGCAACCGCGCTGTCATCGGGATCCCGGACAGCAACCTTATATATTTTTTTCCTGGCAATCTTGGGAATTGTGGGAGCGGCGGGAATCAAACAGTCCGTTACACGGGACATGAAACTCGCGCGCGCATTTCTGACGTCTGCTGTGTTTGCTGCGCTGCTGGCAACCGCTAATTGCGCGGGATACGTTGGCCAAAAGACGAGCCAACCGCCAACCTACGTCGTCACGGTCAGCGCATCGGGTGCGAACGCGCCAACTCACACCCAGCAGTTCACACTAACAGTGATGCCCTGAGAATTTTGATGTGCGGTGCATGCCAGCGATTTAGATTCGCCGCCAAGGGTGGTGTTCGAGCCTGCGGGTTTTGTGTGAGGAAGCTGACTCAGTGAGCCAGGCGCGACGTGCGGCGTCCATCGCGCTGAAAGCTCTGCGCAATCTTTCTCTCGCGCTTGCGGAGATGTCGCTGAGGGAGATCGTCCGCGCCCACTCACGCAGTTCTGCGATATTGAACGCCGTGTATCCGGCTACCACCGCGAGAACCAGCAACGAGAAACCGCCTGCGAGCGCCATACCTGCGATCGCCTCGGAAACTGGAGCGCGGCCTTCATCTCCTGTGACGACCATCACACCAATCACGAGAAACCCGAACGAGGCCAGCGCCAAGATCATCGCACCGGAAAACGTCAGCACCGCGGCAACAGTTACACCAGTTGGGCGATTCATGCGCCGTGCCTCACAATTTACCCGTGACTGCCAGAATCAACAGAATCAATAGCAGCAGCCCCAGGCCGCCGCTGGGATAGTAGCCCCAGCCCGCGCTGTAGGGCCACGTGGGTAGCGCTCCCAAAATCAGGATCACCAGGATAATCAGCAGGATCGTTCGCATGTGCTTCCTCTCTTGGAGCGCGATGGCCCGCGCTGCAATCGTGCTCGCTCCTAGCACCGTGAAATTCTTTTGGCTGCGGTCTGCTCAAGCGGGCGCAGTATTGCCGAATCGCGATGAGGGGACCATCAGGGGAACACCCTACGGTGTGAGGAACGTTGCGGTAGCGCGCGTATCCTCGGCGCTGGCGTCGCCATTCTGACCGTGTTATTTTTTTGAAGGCTGGAGCACCTATGCCCATGGGGGAACCACAGGGATGACCGGATCGAATTTCTGCAAGCGCGCGGCGCAAGTTGCGGTTTTTCTGGTGTTTGTGGCGGCGACGGTCTCGGGTTCCGCAGCTTGGCAGACCGCCCCTCCGGCTTCTTCTCCAGTTTGGCAACGGCCGCCCGCAACCGTAACAGCGCCCGCGCCCGCTCCAGTGACGCGCGCGGACATTTTGCGCGGGGCGTATGGGCCTTACCGCGTGAACAACGATTTGCTCTCTTACCATCTGGACGTGCGCGTTGATCCGGAAAAGCAAACCATCAGCGGCAAGAATTCCATTCGCTTCAAGATGCTGCAGGACAGCACGCGCATCCAGCTCGATCTGCATCCCCAGCTGAATATAGACAGAATTGTTCTCGGCGCGACTGCGCTCACCTACGTGCGCGATTCCGGCGCGGTGTTGGTGGATTTTCCAGAGACGCTGCACGCGGGCCAGGAATACACGATTGATTTTTATTACTCGGGGCATCCGCTGACGACTGCGCGTTTTGGCGGCTTTACTTTCGGGAAAGATCCGGCGGGGCGGCCCTGGATCTACACGGCGTGCGAAGACATCGGCGCGAGCGTGTGGTGGCCGAACAAAGATCAGTGGCGCGATGAAGTCGAGAACATGCAGATCAGCGTCGCGATTCCGAACGGATTGGTGGACGTTTCCAACGGAAAATTCGTGGGCAAGACCGATCTGGGCGACGGCTACACGCGCTGGGACTGGCGGGTGCAATATCCCATCAACAATTATGACGTTTCGCTGAACATCGGGAACTACGTGCACTTTTCAGATCAGTTGGGCGACCTGCCGCTGGATTTTTACGTGCTGCCAGAAGATCTGGACAAGGCCAAAAAACAATTCGTGCAGGCCAAGGGGATGATCGAGGCTTACCAGCATTATTTCGGCGAGTATCCTTTCAAGAAGGATGGCTACAAGCTGGTGGAAGTGCCTTACTCCGGCATGGAGCACCAGAGCGCGGTCGCTTACGGAAATCATTTCACCAACGGCTATCTGGGACGCGACTGGACGGGCGTCGGCGTCAGCCCGAAATTCGATTTCATCATCATTCACGAAAGCGGGCACGAGTGGTTCGGCAACAGCGTTTCGGCGGCGGACCGTTCGGACATGTGGATTCACGAAGGCTGGACTACTTATCTGGAAGTTCTGTACGTTGAATACACTTTCGGGCACGAAGACGCGGCCAAGTACGTCAACGGTTACCAACCCAAAGTGCAGAATCGCGAGCCCATCATCGCCGAGCGCGGCATCGCGGCCACTCCGCCGCAGGACATGTACTTCAAGGGCGCGCTTTTCCTGAATACGCTGCGCAGTGTGGTGAACGATGATGCGCGCTGGTGGGCGTTGATCCACGATTTCTATCAACATTTTAAATATCAGAACATCATGACCGAGGATGTCGTCGCATATTTCAACCAGCAGACCGAGATGTATCTGACGCCGCTCTTCGATCAGTATCTGCGGCACACCGCGATTCCAACGCTGGAGCTGAAATTCAACGAAGCGGGTGGGACCGTGGATTATCGCTGGCTGGCGGACGAGCCGGATTTCGCGATGCCCATTCGCGTGGGAAAGAAAACTGATTGGCAGATTATTCAGGCCACTACTTACTGGCAGACGATGAAGACGCCGCTGACGAAAAACGAATTCGATGTGGCCACGGATCTGTATTTCGTCAACGTTTCCAAGGAGTAGGTCCGCAGTTTGGCAGAAGAACCTTAGTGGCCGAGAATCTTCTCGATCTTGGTTATTTCCGCCTCCGCTTGTTCCATATATTTCTGAGCGTTTTGTACGTCGGCGATTTGCAGCGCCTTTTGCGCCAGCGCCAATTCGTTGCGGGCGCGTTGTTGCGATGCCGCGACGTCGGCGCCAGGCTGCTGCGGCAGCGCGGCGATGCGGGCGTTCACGGAGTTGTCGCGCGCGGAAAGCTCGTCGAATTCTTCGTGCTCGAGCGCCGCGAGTTGTGCGACCGACGCTACGGTCTTGCGCGCGGATTGCTCTGCGGCGCGACGGTCGGGCTGCGCGTTTGAAGGGGGCTGCGTTGCCGGAGTTGGTTGCTGCGCCACGGATTGCTGCGGCGTGGCTGGCTGTTGTGGCGTGTCCTGCTGCGGCGGCGTTGGATTCTGTACAACCTGCGGCGTAGTCGCGCGCTGCTTCCCGCTCGACACTTCAACCGGTTTGTTCGGAGTCGCTGCCGCAGGATCCGTCGCGGGCAGAGTCTGCACGGCAGGCATCACTGGCGGAGCCGTCGCGTCCGCTGCGGCGGTTGCCGCACCAGGCGACGGATTGTCAGCTGGCGTGGTGGCGGATCTCTCGGACGAGCGCGCGTCCATCCAACGCTTCGCGCCGAATCCAGCCGCAGCCAACACCAGAAGCACGATGACTACACTGAGAGTGATGTAAAGGGGGCGGCTGTTGGCGGCGCTCGCTTGCGCTGTTGCGACCGCTGGAGCTGGAACTTGTGCTTGCGGGTAATGCGACGCCGAGCTGCCGAGCGGAATCGTGGGCGCAAGCGGCGGGGCCGGAGTCGTGGGCGGCCGATGAAGCGGCGGCGCACCTACCGGACGCGCCGTGACCGGACGCGCGGTGATGGGCTGAGCGGTGAGTGGCCGCGAGGTCACCGAACGCGGAGCGCTGGGCGTTGCGGGGCGCGAGGTCTGCGGCGCGCCCACGTCGAGCGTTGATTCGGGAGGAATCATCGGCGCAAACGGAGTTGGTTCGCCGAGCACAGGCGCAACGCTGCGCAAGGCGCCGCGCATGGCATCAGCGGTCTGGAATCTTTGCGCGGGATTTTTGGCCATGGCCATGAGGATTAGTTGGTTCAGGCCGGGCGGAATATCCGGCTTCAAATCAATGGGCGCGGTCGGCGGCACCTGTAGATGCGCTTGCATCACTTCGAAGTTGTTGTCGCTGACGTAGGGGCGCTGGCCAGTGATGGTCTCGTACAGGGAGACGCCTACGGAGTAAAGATCGGAGCGGCCGTCGAGTGGTTCGCAGCGAACTTGTTCGGGAGACATGTAAGCGACGGAGCCGAGCGTAGTGCCAGTCATGGTGAGGCCCATGTCGTTGCCGGAGCGCGCGATGCCGAAGTCCATCAGCTTAACGACGCCGAAGGGAGCGAGCATGATGTTGGCGGGCTTGATGTCGCGATGCACGATTCTTTGCGAATGGGCGCAAGCGAGAGCGGCGAGCACTTGATCAAAGTAAACGAGCGCGTCGGCGTAGCGGACGTCGCCTTGCTGCAGGCGGGCGGCGAGCGTGGTGCCTTCGACATACTCCATGATCATGACGAGCTGATTGCCGATGGTCAGCGCGGTGCGCAGCTCGGCGATATTCGGATGGTGCAGGCTGGCGAGAACTTTTATTTCGCGCAGGAAGCGATCGGCGAGTTCCTGCTGCTCGGAAAGATCAGGCAGCAGAACTTTCATGGCCTCGACGCGGTCAGAAAGCGTATTGCGGACTTTGTAGACCTTACCCATTCCACCGGCGCCCAAAGTGCCGAGGATCAGGTAGTCGCCTTTGCGTGCGCCAGTGACGTCGTCGGTCATTTGGCCTCTGCGGTTTGAGAACGATCGGTCCAGGAGGCCCGAAAGCTGCGGACATAATACGACATTTGCGCCAGAGTGAAACAGCCCGCTGCAGGAGATGTTGCAGGGCGTGACTGGATGCAGCTAGCTGGCGAGGGACGAGCGATGATGAACGAACCGCGTGATTTTTCCGAGCTTGACAGTGGCGCGCGGCGGGCCTATGTTCTTCGACCATAGCTTCTAATTCGACCGGAAGCCGCCGGCAAGGGGCGTCCGCGAGGGTTGGGCCTGACCGTGGGTAGCGGTTCAAAGGCCATTGCGAATTAGCTGGCGGAGCAAAAAATCCTTCCCGGGTGTGACGGTTTTTCTGGTGCTTTTGCGCAATGCGAAGTGGAGGGCCGCTTCGGGGCGATCCGGCGCGGAGTTCATGCAGAGCCAGCCTATTATTCTCGTGGCAGAATGTAATCCTTCCGCACCGTGCTGGCGCAACCCTTGAAACAGTTATCGGAAGCAAAGGACAGCGTCTAAGCAGGCCGAATTCAGTACGGTAGCGGTGGCACGTCCTGACACAGCGGGCGTCGGGAAATTTTCAGGGAGCACCCGTTCTTGGCAGTGGAGTCACAGTCGAAATTTCACATCAGAGGAGAGTTACGATGAAATTGACTCGGCCCAGCACCACTATCGTGGCAAGGTGGCTGTTAATCCTAAGCCTGATCACGGTTCCCCGCCTGGCTTGGGGGCAGCAGAAGACCAAGAGTGCTCCGGCGCCTGCCTCGCATCCGTCGGCCCCTGCTTCGCACCCGAGCGGAGGCAGCACGGGAGGCTCCCACCCAAGCGGAGGGGGCGCAACGACCGCCAATCACGGTACGACGACCACGGCCAATCATGGCACCACAACGACCACGGCGAACCACGGCACGACGACGGCCAACAAGGGAACGACAACGACCACGGCCAACCACGGCGCGACAACGACGGCCAATAAGGGAACCACGACCACCACAGCGAACAAGGGAACGACGACCACCACGGCTAGCAAAGGAACGACAACAACGACAGCCAATAAGGGCGCTACGACCACGGCTAACAAGGGCACCACGACGACCACTGCGGGCAAAGGCGCGACGACCACAACCGCTGGTAAGGGCGCGACGACCACGGCTGGCGCTAAGGGCGGGACCACGGCTGCTGGTGGTAAGGGCGCGACGAATACAGCCGGCAAGGGCGGGACGACCGCCCACGCGGCACCTGCTAAAACCGTGACCACCAAGAGTGGCAACACGGCGCGCGTTTCTAACGGTCACGTCACTTCGATCCATACCGCGCATGGAGCAACAATCACACGTGGACCGCACGGCAGCACGAGGGTCGTGTCCACGCGTCCGGGCGGCGGCCGGCTGGTAAACACTGGGCACCACGGATACGGCTATGGCGAGCGTGGATACCGGGGACGCGACGGGCGCCGGTACATGGGGCGAACTTACTATCGTGGCGGCCACTACTACGCGTACGGATACCGTGGTGGCTATTACCATGGAGGCTACTACTATGGCTATGTGCCAGCCTACTACTACGGTCCGGCGTTTTATGGCTGGGCCTACAATCCGTGGGCGGCGCCGGTTGTTTATTCGTGGGGTTGGGGCGGAGCGCCGTGGTTTGGATATTACGGCTACTATTTCAATCCGTACCCGGCCTACGCCACCGCGGCATTGTGGATGACGGACTATGTAATCAGCCAAAACCTGCAGGCAGCGTATGAAGCGCAGGCAGCGGCGAATGCGAATGCCGCGGCTGCGCAAGGGCAAGGCGACGCCGGCGCACAACAGGATGCAAGTAACGGTGGTGGTGGCGGCGGTGTAGCGCTCACGCCCGAAGTGAAGCAGGCGATCGCGGATGAAGTAAAGGCCCAGCTGGCCGCGGAACAAGCAGCCGCGCAGGCACCGCAACCCGCAGCGGCGGCAGCAGCGCCAGCGGCAGCGAATACATCCGCCGACGCAAACCCGCCCGAAGAGGTTCCGGCGGCGCTGGATCCCAATCACCGGACCTTTATCGTCAGCGACGTGCTGAACGAGACGGGACCGGACGGGGCGGACTGCTCGCTATCGGCCGGAGACGTGGTGACACGAATTGACGATACTCCGGACGCGAACAAGAACGTGAAGGTGCTGGTCAGCGCGAGCCAGAAATCCGACTGCGCGTCGGGTTCGCAAGTGGCGGTGAGCGTCGACGACCTGCAGGAAATGCACAACCACTTCCGCGAGCAGCTGGATTCCGGGCTCAAGACGCTGGCGGACAACCAAGGCAAGAACGGATTGCCAGCAGCTCCTGACACCAAGACGAAGCCGAATCCCGATGGCCAGGTGAAGCCGGATACGTCGGTGAAAGACGAGCTCGCAGCGCAGCAGGCGGATGCCGACAAGGCCGAAGCTGACGTCCAGGCGGACCAAGCAGCGGGGGCCAGCGGCCAGGGCAACGACTAACACAGAGTAACGCGCACGGTCACGGTATCAACATCGCAATACCGTGAGCCGCGAAAACGGGTCGGAGCGTCAGTGGTGAAAGCCGTTGACGCTTCCGATTCAGCGGCGTTCGAAGCAAAAAGCGCAGTCACCGAGTTTCGCAATTTCCGAAGAAAACCGCAGGGCTAGCCACGCCCGAGGAGAATTTCTCAATGAAGGCCAGACTTCCGATTCGAATGCAAATTGCCGTCCTGGCGGTTGCGGGAATTTTGCCTTGGTTCACGGCGGGAGCGCAGGGTTCGCTGCAGAGCCAGCTGGAAGCAAAGTACAAGCTCACGAAGCCGACGGACGATAAGAGCGACATCGTCACCGCGGGCGCTGTATTGGTGCTGCAGAAAGATAAGCTGCTGATGTACCCCACCTCGACGCAAGTACCGCCGGTGAACACCTATAGCGGCGGCAGGCTCTCCGAGGGCGCGTATGGAGTGCATCAAAAGCTGCAAGGTTTCGGCAGCATGATCGGACATCCGCCGCCGCAGACCGTGCAGGGGCGGCAATTTGTTACCGGCGAGAAATTTTGGGTGACGAGTATCGCTGTGCAGCCCGACGGTGTTCTTTTCACTCTGTTCAGCGATCCTTATCAGGATATCCGGTATTACTCGCAGCTCAAATTCATTTACCCGAAGGGCTCGAACCTCAGCGCGGATCAGGTGCTGAGCTTGGTCGCGGAAGTCTTGACAGTTGACGCCGGCGATGCGAAGTCGGACGACAGCGGGAACCAACAGCAGGCGGCGGGAGGCGACGCGAATCAGCAACCCGCAGCGGCGGACGCTCCAGCGGCAGCGCCCGCGGAAGCAGCGGCTCCGGCTGCTCCCGCTGCTCCCCCCGCGACGGTCGAGATCGGGCAGACGACGGATCAGGTGACGGCGATACTCGGGCAGCCGGACAAGATCCTCAACCTGGGGACCAAACAGATTTACGTATACAAAGATCTCAAGGTAACGTTTGTAAAAGGAAAGGTTACCGACGCGCAATAAGCGGTACGCGGGCGTTCGCAGTAGCGGCTGATCCGGTACGGCAGCTGGTAGTTCGCGAACCACGCGGTGCCGGCGGGGTGCACAGCCGCGGTACGAACAGCTTCTAAACGAAGTGAGGATAAACGCAAAAAGGGCGGTCCCGCGTGGTGGGGCCGCCCTTTTTGTTTGTTCGTGCTAGCTGCTGGGACCTAAAAGCTGAACTGCAGTTTGGCCTGGATGATGCGCGGCGAGGCGTTGGCGCCCAACCCCGATCCGAAGGCAGTCGTAGGCGGGTTAACCGTTTCCACGATACTTCCGAAGAAGTTCGGGTTGCTGACGTCCGCGACCGGAGCTTGGAAATTGGGGTGGTTGAATACGTTGTAGAACTGCGCACCGAATCCAATTTGCCCTTTCTCCCAGCCCGGAATCTTGGTCTGCTTCATCAACGTAAAGTCGGTGTCGAAGTAGTGTGGACCGCGGAGCTGGTTGCGAGTGACGTTGCCGAAGCCCGAAGGCGAAGTGGTGAAGTCATTCTTGTTGAGGCAGATCTTCTCCTGCGGCTGGCCCGCCGGGCAGGTTACGTACAGGTCCGCGGAGGAGATCTGGTTGGCAAAAATCGTGCCGGGATAATTCAAGCCAAGGAGAGCTCCGCTGGTGCTGAGATCCACCGGGGTGAAGGGCAATCCGGTGCGGGCGAAGACAGTTCCGGAAACCTGCCATCCGTCGGTAAGCGGGTGCCAGCCACGGTCACCGAGAAGTCTGCGAATCGGCAAGGTCCAGACGTAGTCGGCGCTGAGGTAGTGCCGCACGTCGTAGTCGGAATTGCCGTAATTGAATTCGCGGGGATTGAACGGATTCTCCGGGAAGCTAATGGCGCTGTTGGAGGCACCGAAGGCAGTACTAACGAAGGGCACACCAGGATTGCCGCCGTTGGAGTAGTCATCGAGCGCGTGGCTATAAACATAATTGAGTTGAGCGATTCCGCTGCCCCAACGGCGGGTGAACGTCACCGCCAAACCATTGTAGTTGGAGACGCCACCGGAAATGGTTTGGGTGACGGTTCCGAAGCGTTGGTCGAGTGGAGTAAGAGGAAGGCCGTTGAAGCCGTTCGTGAATCCCTGAGTGCCGAGCGGCACGGCGGCGTTCAAGCCATTGTCGAAGAACAATTCGTGTATGCCGTGATTGCCGACATACTCAACGTCCAGCGACATGCTCTGGCCAAAACTCCGCTCCACTTCCAGGCTCCACTTCTGGTACTGGGGATTCAGCGGTCTTTGCGAGGCCGAAAATAATCCCGGCGGGGAAAATCCCGGAACAGAAGCGGCAATCTCCGGGAAAGTGGCGCCGTTATCGAAACCCGCAAGGAACGCGGTGTTCGACGCCGCGGCTGCCGCGAAGAGGTTACTCGCCGCCGCAGGAGCGATGTTGGGCGTGGCTAGCGACGAATTGATCGAAAATGTGTTAAAGGCCGGAGAATTCTGCGCGAAGTTGTCCACTACGATGCCCGGAAAGGCGTCGTAGAAAAAGCCGATTCCTCCGCGAATTACCGTCTCGCCTTTCATCCCGAATATATGCGGGGTGTAAGCAAAACCAAATCGGGGTTGCGGCGCGACGGTGGTCAGGTATGGCAATGCTTGCCTTCGCCCGGTCTGGATGGCCGCGTTGTAAGGCGTGTTCACGTCATGATCGAGCGAGAGGAAGGGTTCGACGGGAGCTGCAAAGCAATTCGTGGTGCAGATGGGATTGGAATTATGCTCGAGGCGCAAGGCCAGAGTGAGCGTCAGGTCACTCTTGATCTTCCAATCGTCCTCTACATAACCGCCTAAGTTGTAAAGCGCGGCGGGGAATTTGGTGGACTGGGTGAAGGCTTGCGTGAGGTTGCTGACACCGCCGATGGTTCCGGGATCAAAGCCTCCGAAGAAGAAAGCGCCAAGGTTGGAAGGCGTAACTACTCCGTCTGTAAACAAGCCCAGGTCGAAGTCGGTCACATCGTTGCGCCGGAACTTTAGCCCGACTTTCAACGTGTGCGCGCCGATGGTCTTGGAGTAGTCATCGGAGATCTGATATTGGGTGACGTTTCGTCCTTGCGGCAAGTTGTTGCCCAAGCCGAAAAATCCGCCAAGCGTCTGGAAGGCGCCGTTGCCGAAATTCAGGAGCGTTGGGAACGTGGCGAGTGTGGCGGTGCGATTGACGTTGTCAAATACGGCCGAGTACCACTGGCCGGAAGCGATGAACTGATTTACTGCGCTGCCGGCGAACGAGTGGGTCCATTGATACTGGCCCTGATATTCGGGCTGATCGCTCTGAGCGTTGAAGATGGGATTGATCGGATCAGTGACCGAAGCCTGCAATCCATGCTCTTTTTGGATGCGCGTGAACATTCGATCGCTGTTGCCGATGTTCCAGTCCACGCGGCCGGCGACCAGCCAGTCGTGGGTCATGTTACTGGCCACCGAAGTGAGCTGATTGGCGCAAGGTGTTCCCGGCGTAGTCGCAGTGCCGGCGAAGTGAGTGGTACCCGTGGCGGCGTCAATGTCCGCGACCGACGCGTCGCAGCCGCCACCGAGCAGCGTGCCGGTCTGCGGGTTCACTGTGGTGGCGGGTGCGGCCGCCGTGCCGGGGCCGCCCGGGGTTCCGGCGTACAGCGAGAGGATATTGTTATAGAACGTGCCTGTGGGAGAGCTGGAACCGTAGGTGGAGTTGATGAAAGCCTGGGTGGCAGCGGTAAATTGCGGGCTGGGAATGGAAATCGTCTCTCCGCCCGCGGGTATGAACAGGTACAAACCCTCGGTGTTGAAATATCCGAAGACCTTGTTCTTTAGAATCGGTCCGCCGATATCGGCGCCCCACTGATTGGCATTTACGAAGGAACGAGGAACGCCGCCGGCATTGTTGAACCAGCTGTTGGCATTGAGGGCGCGGCCGTTCCAATAGTAAGAATCTTTTCCGTGCCATTCGTTTGTGCCGCTCTTGGTGACGAACGCGACGTTGGCGCCAGCCAGCGTTCCGTATTCGCCGGAATAGCCGTTGGTGGTGACGGATACTTCCTGCACTTCGTTGTTTCCGAGCGTCAAGTTGGTGGCACCTGAGTTG
>Ga0209274_10001632_pt1 | contig 11380 bp, 12 predicted proteins | sample HubBroMetageREF1_FD_188343 | JGI IMG/M metagenome (GOLD analysis project Ga0209274, IMG submission 188343) | Reference soil microbial communities from the Hubbard Brook experimental Forest, New Hampshire, USA - Hubbard Brook CCASE Soil... | ecosystem: Environmental > Terrestrial > Soil >...
TGCCGGTCGAGTCCCTGGGCGCGTACGTCTCCCACCACGCCGACGATCTGGTGCCACACGGGATCCATACGGCCTTTCGGCCCAGCCTCGCAGCACGCGAAGCGCTTGCCGATCGGGTTTTCGCCGGGCCACATCGTGCGCGCGAGTGTTTCGTTGACGATCGTGACGAGCGTGTTGTCGCGCGTGTCTTGCTCCGTGAAGCCACGCCCGGCCTTCAGCGGCACGCGAACGGTGGAGAGGTAGCTCGGAGAAACGATTTGCAATCGAGCATCGATCAGGTTCGAAACGTCCAGTGCCTTGCCTTCCGCGAGAAGGCCGTTGCTGCTGCCTCCGCCGGCCAGCGGAGCGCGCGAGACGGTTGCCGCCGAGTCGACTCCAGGCAATGCCGCCGAAGACGCGATCATGCGCTCAAACGTCTGCCGCGCAACGCGCGGATCAGCATAGGTGACGTCGGGGAGTCCCACGCGGCCCACAACGAGATTTGCCGCATCGAAGCCCGGATTCAGATGCGATACCACTAGCGCGCTGCGGATGAGAAGCCCAGCGCCGGCCATCAGCATCAGCGCCAACGCGATCTCGGCGACCACCAGGACGCTTCGAACGCGATCGCGGCTGCCGCTGGTGGTGCCAATACCTTCCTTGAAGGCATCGCTCAGCCGGGTCGAAGCCGAGCGGAGCGCGGGCGCGAGGCCGAAGAGAAAACTGGACAGCAGGGCCACGCCGCAGGCAAATGCAAGCGTAGCGGCGTCCACATGCGAGAGGTCCAGCCGCGGGACGCCAGCAGGCCCGTTTGCGATGATCCACGAAACACCCCAGAATGCCATCAAAACGCCAACAACGCCGCTGGCCAGTCCCAGCACAACGCTTTCGGCCAGAAGTTGCCGCACGATGCGTCGCGGCGAAGCTCCCAGCGCCGCCCGGACCGCCATTTCTTTTTGCCGCGTGCGCGAGCGGGCGAGTTGCAGGTTCGCGATGTTTGCGCACGCGATCAAGAGGACAAATGCGACGGCGGCGAGCATCATCTGCATCACCGACCGCTGATCGCCCAGTAAAGCCGTGGTGAGCGGCTCGAGACGAAAGCCCCGATCTTTGTCATCGATGGAGTATTGCTGCTGCAACCTGAGCGCTATTACACTCGCTTCCGACTGCGCTTGCGCCAGCGTCACGCCGGGCTTCAGCCGGCCCGCCACGCTCAGGTAATGGTCGTCGTGATCGGCGAGCTGCTGCGGTGTGTACGCCGCCGGAATCCAGACATCGCTGTTCTCCAGCAGCGGATCGAATGTCCGGGGCATGACGCCAAGCACGGTATAGGACACGCCGTTCAAGTGAAGCGCTTGCCCCACGATCGAGGAATCCGCATGAAGGCGATTGCGCCACAGCCGTTCGCTGATCACCACCACTCGCGCGCTTCCGGGCTTATCCTCGTCGGATGTGAAGACGCGCCCCGCGATTGGCCGGACTCCGAACGTGGTGAAATAATCCGCGGTGGCGATTGCGCCAGGTATGCGCTCGGGGGCGTCTTCCGTGGCAAGATTAAAACTCGCATTATTCGAGGCGCACAGGTTTACGAAGGAAGTGCTTCGGCTCCGCAGGTCGACGAAGTTTCCCACCGAAAGATTCGGGAAAATATCCCGCCATTGTTCCTGCACGTACACCACGCGAGATGGTTCTTGCATTGCCAGCGGCTTCAGCAGGACGGCATTGACGACGCTGAAAATCGCGGTGTTAGCGCCGATGCCGATGGCCAAGGTGAGCACAGCAATCACCGTGAACCCCGGCGCCTTCGTAAGCATTCGACCGCCGTAACGCAAGTCCTGCCAGAGCTTTTCCACGGAACACCTCTCCCGCCCTCGCGAACCCACCAGTGAGTCTGGCAAGCCGCGTTCCAATGTGGGTTCGCTCAAGTGATTGATTCAAGCATGGTTAACATTCAGCGTTAGCACTGGATGGCACTGCGAGTGTCCGGTTGCAGGAAGGGTTTTGCGAAATCGCACAGATAAGCTCGGTGGGAGGACGCCCGCGAAGAGTCACTACGGAGCCAAGGTGGATCGAGACAACGAGGGCGAAGCGGATGGAGCCGACAGCCGCCTTAATCCTTGTCGGCTTTGGTGCTGCTCTTGTCCTGCTTCTTCTTGTCTTTCTTGCCGATCTTGTCCCAACGATCGTCGAGAGACTCCTTGGTGAAAAGCGAATCCGGGACGCTGGTGTTGTACTGGCACTTGTCGAAAAAAACCTGGTAGACCTTGAAGCCATTGCGCTCGCGCGTGATCTGGAAGGGAGTCTGGATACTGTCGATGGGATGATAGAGCGAGTAGTATTCGATCTCCTGGCTCTTCAACTGTGTGCTGGGATCGCGGATGTCGACGGTCTTGCGAATCGGCAGATGCGTGGAGCGAGCGAAAGCAATTCGAATGGTGCGATTCTCGTTGTCGATAATCTCGATCCAGTCCGCTTCCTTGAGGTCGACCACATCGGGGCCGGCATAGCGGAAGATCATGTTCGGCTCGTGGACGCGATGGCGCAGAATATTGTCGATGTCGATCTTGACGTCTTCCTCGAACCGGGCCACGTCGCTGGTCGCGGCTTCCGAGACGCCCCCACGATCGAGAACCCAGCCCTTGTCGCCATTGAAGACGTTGATGAGGTTGCGCTTCGGCATGTTTTCCTGACGATCTTTGAGGGGCGGCTGCTCGTAATCTATGAACTTCGCGAACCCGTTCAGATCGCCGGAATGGCCGAACTGGCTCAACTGGCCGGTGCAGGTGCTGTCATGCACGTTCACATACGCCTGGCCGCCCAACGCATCCACCGCCTGCTGAATGATTCCCTTGGCCTTGGCCGCGCTTTGCTCCGGCATCAGCACTTCATCTTGCGCCGTGGCCACGCGTACGGACGCGAACCACGCCGCCAGAACCAAAGCCGCAATCGAAGCCATGCGCCAGCCTATCCGCAAAGCACCGAACCTCCGTTAACATTGATTACTTCACCGGTGACGAAGGTTGCCAAATCGGATGCGGCAAACAGAATCGGACCCGCGATTTCCTCGGCCGTTCCCGCGCGCTTGAGCGGAATCGCTGCGAGCGCGCTTTTTTGCATTTTCTTGTCGTGAATCACGGATGCGGACATGTCCGTATCCACCCATCCCGGGGCAACGCAGTTGATCAGAATGTTGTGCCGCGCCAGCTCCGTCGAAAGTCCCTTCACCAGACTGATGATAGCCCCTTTGCTGGCTCCATAGTGCGTATGAAACGCCTCGCCCCGCTGGCCCGCGGTGGAACTGATAGCCACGATTCTTCCGCCATGTTGCGCGATCATATGTGGGACGGCAAAGTGGATCACCGCGTAGACGCTCTTCAGATTCACGCGAATCATTTCATCCCATTCGCGCTCGCCGAGCTGCTCGATCGGCTCCGGCTTTTCGTTCCAGATGCCCGCATTGGCCACCAGCACATCGAGCCGCCCGAGCCGTTCGCGCGTGAAATCCACCAGCTTCTTGGCGACGGCCATCTTTCCGAGATCAGCCTTCAAGGATTCGATGCGCGTTCCGTGCTTTCGGGCTTCCTGCTCGACCTGCGCCGCCGCCTCCTTATTCTTGTTGTAGCTAAACACCACGTCGGCGCCCGCCTGTGCGAAGAGCTTCACCGTCGCGGCGCCTATGCCTCGCGAACCGCCCGTCACGAGTGCCGCCTTGCCCGCCAGCGAAATCATGCGTCCCCCAAGTCGAAATAGAATCAGAACCAGATTGACAATTTCAAAATGAAAGCAGGAAAACGAGTGAAGCGTGTTGCCGGCTTGCCTTTTGGACCGTGCTCCCTACGCCCGCGCCGGCACTTTCCGCGCCGCAGTTACCAGGTCGCGAAACAGCGCCTGCGCCAGCCGATCTGCCTGGACCATTCGCTCCGGATGCCACTGAACGCCCACGATCCAATTCGTGTCTCCGGTCCATTCGACGGCTTCGACCACGCCGTCCGTCGCACGCGCCGCGATGCGCAGATTGCTGCCGGGCTCCAGAATCGACTGGTGATGCGAGCTGTTCACGCGCACGTCGGAAACGCCCGCCAAATTCGAGAGGCGTGATCCGACGTCTATGTGGGCGCCGTGAAACGGCTCAGGAGCGCCTTGCTGCCGTCCCACCCAATTATGCTGAACGCTCGTATGAAGTTCGCTGGGGATGTCTTGCACCAGCGTTCCGCCCAGGAAGACGTTCAAGCTTTGGATGCCATAGCAGATCGCCAGCACGGGTTTTTGGTCTCCGAAAGCCGCTTCAAGCAGCGTGAAATCCGTTCGCTCCCTGGCCGGATCGGGATCGGCACAGTGCGGGTGCCGCGCAGCGCCGAAAAGGGCAGGATCGACGTCCGCAGGGCTCCCCGGAAGAACGAATGCATCGAGCGATCGGGCGATTCCTTGGATCTCGGAGGTCAAAAGGTTCAATGAGATTTCGACGGGTTCGCCGTCCGCGCGCCGGACCGCTTCGATGTAGAGGTCATAGCGGCTGCGGTCTTTCGCAACTTCTTCCTTTTGTGTGCGATAGGGAATGCCAATCCGGGGGCGGTGAGCGGACTCGGAGGTCATGAGGCCCTCATCCTATCAACATTCAGCCCTTGCGGGAAGCCTGTTCCGCAGCCGGTGGGTCAGCAAACACCGACTGGTGCGCTGACCATTTCACGCGCGGCAGCGTTTGAGGGGCGTGAGGCCGGCTTTCTCGGAGGATGCGTTTTGGCCCAGACTTCGTAGTTCGCCTTCATTTGCTGAAGATGATGCGGGATGTGCCGCTCCTCCAGACCAATCCAGTGTTCGAGGCTGATCCTGCCGTCCCTGGGATGGTCCACTGTGTTGAGCCATATGCTGTCGGGAACCGTGATGAGCAGATGATGCGTCATTTTCCGGAGACGCCGGATGATCTCCAGCGCTTCGCGCGTGCTCTGGTGAAAGTAGCCGAGCGAGCCGGCCCAGCGCGCCGCGTCGATTCGGAAGACGAGGCTGCCGGGTTCAGCGATGAACCGGCGGCAGCGCACGTAAGAATTTGCCTCGCTGTCCGCAAGGTGAAGAATGATTTCGTGAATGCTCCATCGCTCGGGCATCGGTTTGTACAGCCACATTTTTTTGGGAAACTGGCGCAGCGCGGCGAAAAGCAAAGCGGGCGCGCGGCCAAACGACTCGATGATATGTCGTCTCTCGTCACGCGTCATGAACACCCTCCGGCAATATTTTCGTTAGACGTAAATACTTGAATTTGGCTGCTCACTCACAGTGGAATTTACGTAGAAACGGTGCCGATTGTTTCCGGATTCGCGCGATTTGTTTGCTCGAATCTCGTGCTTGTTCGGACGCGGGAATTTTGTTCGATGGTGGGACTCGAGCTTGACCGATTTTGTATCGAAAGCGAACAGGTGGGAAAGTCGCCCAACTCTTTACTACGTGCGCGAGGCCTTGGCTGCGCGCGATTTCCAATAGTGGCGCAAATCGCCGACGAGAAATAGCGAGCCCGTCGCAAAAATCACATCCTGGGGTGAAGCCATCGCCAACGTCCGTTCGAGCGCGTCCACGGGGTCCGGGACAATTATGCTAGTTGGGGCGAGACCGGCGGTCATCTCCGCGAGCAGCGGGGCGGAAATGGCTCGCGATTGTCGCGGCTGCGTGAGGACTACGCCCTGCGTCACGGGAAACAGCACACCCGCAATTTCGTCCACAGCCTTGTCCCGCATTGCGCCGTAGACGAGGAAAATGCGACGGCCCACGAAGTTTTCTTCCCAGAACTTTCGCAGCTCGCGCGCGGCGGCGGGATTGTGCGCGCCATCCAGATAAATAATGGGCTGGTCGGACAGCTTCTCGAGCCTGCCGGGCCAGCGCACTTCCGCAATTCCCCGCCGGATGGCGATGTCGTCCACCGGGAATCCGCGTTCGGCCAGCAGCTGCGCAGCGGTGGCGGCCGTCAACGCGTTTTGAATTTGGAATTTGCCGGCGAGCGCCGGTGCGATATCGATTGTGCGATTTGAGAGAGACGAAGTGGCAATCGCGCGATAGCAGCCGTTCCCGACGCTTGCCACTTCCTGTACGTGCCAGGCGGCATCGACCTCGACCAGCCGGGCATTGAGTTCCGTGGCTCGCCGCGTGATGACGCCGAGGGCTTCCGGAGACTGGGGAGCAGTGACGACCCAAGCCGCAGGCTTGATGATTCCCGCTTTCTCGCCCGCAATCTCCTCGATCGAATGCCCGAGAAAATTCTCGTGGTCGAAATCGATTGGCGTAAGAAGAGCCACCTCGGGCTGCACGATATTGGTGGAATCGAGGCGGCCGCCGAGCCCGACTTCGTAAACCGCGAAATCAATCTTGCTATCGGTGAATGCGAGAAAAGCAATGGCGGTGACGCACTCGAAAAACGTCGGATGCGAAGTGAGCTTGCCCGAAGCCATCAGCGATTCGATTGCGGCGTGGACGCGCGTCCATGCGGCGGCAAAGGCCGCGTCAGAAATCTCTTGGCCGTTAATGCGAATGCGTTCGTTGATTCGTTCGAGGTGCGGCGAGGTGTAAAGACCCGTTCGAAGACCTGCTGCTCGCAAGATCGATTCGACCATCGCTGCCGTCGAGCCTTTGCCGTTTGTTCCGGCGACGTGCACGCACGGGACCGCAAGATGTGGATCACCGAGTTCGGCGGACAGAATCCGAATGTTCTCGAGGCCGAATTTCTGGACGAGAGCCCCCGGTGCGGAGCTCAGCGCTGGTTGCCGTGGCGCCGCGAGTTCTCTTCCCAGGGCCAAAAGAGAGCGGACGGATTCCTCATAATTCATGAGGGTTCAGGCGGGGTTGAGGAAGAAATCGAGCGCCTGCGAAATGTAAGGCTTCAGTTGGTTTCGCGAGACGACGGCGTCGAGAAAGCCGTGTTCTAGGAGGAATTCTGCAGTCTGAAAGCCTTCGGGCAGCTTTTGCCGGATGGTCTGTTCGATGACACGCGGTCCGGCAAAGCCGATCAGCGCGCCTGGTTCGGCGATATTCAAATCGCCCAGCATCGCGTAGCTCGCGGTGACGCCGCCGGTGGTGGGATCGGTGAGAATCGAGATGAACGGAACGCGGGCCTCGTCGAGCCGCCCGAGCGCGGCGGCCACTTTGGCGAGTTGCATCAGGCTCACCGCGCCTTCCATCATGCGCGCGCCTCCCGAGCAGGAAACGATGATCAGCGGCCGCCTCTGCGCGAGCGAGCGTTCTACGGCGCGCGCCACCTTCTCTCCCACCACAGCGCCCATCGACCCGCCGATGAAACTGAATTCCATCGAGCAGCAGGTGACGGGGCGGCCGTTGATGGTGCCCTCGGCCGTGAGGATGGCGTCATTCATTCCGCACTTTTTTTGCGCGTCTTTCAGCCGCTGCGCGTAGGGCCGCGTGTCGGAGAATTGAAGGGGGTCATTCGAGGCCAGGTCGGCGTCATATTCCACCCAGTGCTCGTCATCGAGGAGAAGCTCCAGGCGGCGCCTGGCACCGAGGCGGAAATGACGCTCGCACTTGGGGCACACTTCCCAGTTCGTCTCGAGATCCTTCTTCCAGATAATCGCGCGGCACCCGTCGCACTTGGTCCACATGCCTTCGGTGCGGACGCGGCGCTCCTCGACGGGCGTCGGATTCTCGATCGATTTTTTGTCGCGCTTGAACCAGGCCATAGGGAAAAACCAGTCTAAAGTTGACAGTTAAAAGTTGAAAGTAAAAACGATCCGCGACGCCGGCTTGTCAATCCGTCGCTAATAATCGATGCCGCGCTGCGCGAGGATGCCTTTCGTATACGGATGCCTCACGTCGCGCATTTCCGTCACGAGATCGGCTGCTTCCACCAGTCTCGGATGGGCGTTCCGTCCGGTGCAGATCACATGCACGCGCTCGGGCCGCTTTTCGAGCGAGTCTACCACGCGTTCCGCATCGAGCATCTTGTAGCTGATCACGTAGTTGATTTCGTCCAGCACGACCAAGTCATACTTCTCGCTGTAAATCTGCTCGCGGCCATATTCCCAGGCTTGCTCGCACATGCGAATATCTTCGGGATCGGTTTCCGCGCCGCCGATTTTGACGAAGCCGCGGCCCATCGGCCGAATCTCGAACTTGTCGTCGCCGAGCATCTTGGCCGCGTCCAGCTCGCCGTAATGCCAGGAACCCTTGATAAACTGCACCATCAGGACCCGCAAGCCCTGACCCACAGCGCGAAAGGCCGTTCCGAGCGCGCAAGTGGTTTTTCCCTTGCCCGGCCCAGTGTAGACGATCAGGAGTCCCTTGCCCTCAGGCATTCATCGCCCCGCCACGACAATTCTCAATACTGGCCGCGCCGGACCAAAACGTCAAGACGCGCGGCGCAGCGGGCAGAGATCGGGCCGCCAATCACGAGAGATTCAGGTCTTCGCGAAGCTTCTCGGCGAGGGCGGTGACGCGTTCGCGTGCGGCTTCCGACATATCGCCATCTTTGCCGCGTTCCCGAACGACCAGCCAGATCCCCGGGCGATAGACGCTGACGTCGTGGCAGATGGCGCCCGTAAGCTGCGCGATTTCAAGGTTCCCGGCGCTAAGCTCGTTCGCGAGAATTGCGCGAACTTCGTCCAGCAAGTCCTTGAAGCCCTGGGAGGCAAGCATGGGATCGACTTCGCGCGGAACCGGCGCTTCCGCTTCCGGGAGGTCGTAGTCGGGCAGCGGCTTCTTGATCATCAGTTCGGCGGAAGCGGTGGGCTCGTCTTTGTCGAAACGAATCGTGATCGACATGATGAGCTATTGTTGCAGAAGAGCGGCTACTTCGGGTAGGGGTGGCCGGCAAGAATGGCGAACGCGCGATAGATTTGCTCGGCCAGGACGACGCGGGCAAATTCATGCGGCATCGTCAAAGTTGAAAGCGAGATTTTCTGCTTTGCGGCGGCGCGAAGCTCGTCAGGAAAGCCCTGCGCATCGCCGCACAGAAAAACCACTTCGCGCGCGCCGCGGTCGCGAAGATCGCCCAGCCAGCGCGCGAATTGCTGCGACGTGAACTGTTTCCCCGCTGCGTCCAGAAGCACCACCGTTGCGGCCGAATCGAGTTTCAGTTTGCGAAGCGCCGCAGGGCTGCCATCGCGAATCTCGTTAATTTCAATTTCAGCGTAGCGGCCGATGCGGCTGGCGTAGTCTTCCACAAGTGCGCGGATTTCCGGCCTCCGAGTCTTCCCGAGCATTACCAGCGTGAGTTTCATGGCGGTGATGTAAGGGCGCGTCGAGGCCCCGCGAAAGCCTCAGACCAAGCCGTACTTCTTGCGTTTCTCGAGGAGCGTTTTGCGGCTGATGCCGAGGATTTCGGCGGCGCGGCCAATTTTGTAGCGCGTGCCTTCGAGCGTCGCGACGATGGCGTCGCGCTCGAGATCCTCGAGCGACCTCATCGCGCCGATCCGCGCAGAAGCGTCGCCGGCATTGCTGAGAATTTGCGGAAAGTCTTCCGCGTGAAGCAGAGGCTCCTTCGCGAATATCAGCGCGTGCTCGAGCGCGTTCTTGAGTTCGCGGACATTCCCCGGCCACGGATACGATTGCAGCAACCGCAACGCTGCGTCATCGAGCGACGCTCCCTCGCGGCCATGCACGGGCGCGAGCCGCTCGAGAAGATGCGAGGCAAGCGCCTCCACATCCTCACGACGCTCGCGAAGCGCCGGAACGCCCAGGGCGAGAACGTTCAGCCGGAAGAAAAGGTCTTCGCGAAAGCGCCCTTCGGCCACCGCTTTATTGAGATCGGTATTCGTCAGCGCCATCAGGCGCGCGTCCATGCGCAGCGTTTCCGTTCCGCCGAGGCGCTCAAACGTCCGCTCTTCCAGCACACGCAGAAGCTTGGCCTGCATGCCCGGTGTAAGCGCGGCGATTTCGTCGAGCACGATCGTGCCGCCCTGCGCCATTTCCAGGCGCCCCGGCTTGCGCGCGACGGCTCCCGTGAAGGCGCCGCGTTCATGGCCGAACAGCTCCGATTCCACAAGCTCGGAGGGAAGGCTCGCGCAGTCGATCTTCAGGAAGGGAGCGTCGCGCCGCGGGCCGCGTTCGTGAATCCATCGCGCCAGCTGGTCCTTGCCCGTGCCGCTTTCGCCGGTGATCAGAATCGTGGTTGCGGTGTCGGCCAGCTTCTCGGCGATTTCAAGAACGTGCTTCGAGGCTGGATCGACGGCGACCCAGACAATATGGGTGGCGCTCATTGAGTGGGTAAATCGGTGCCAGAGTCTTCGTGAAGTCCCGGTGGCCGCGAAGGCGCGGGAAAATCGATGCGCTCGGCCGAACGCCACAGCCGTTCCAGGTCGTAGTAGTGGCGCGCGCGCTCGCTGAAGACGTGCACGACGAAATCGCCGTAGTCGAGCAGCATCCATTCAGCGCCGGTTTTGCCCTCGCGATGCGCCAAGCGCACTCCTTGGTTACCGAGCCTCTCTTCGATCGCGTCGCTGATGGCTTTGATCTGCGGCTGGCTCTGCCCGGAGCACAAGAGAAAATATTCGACAAAGGCTCCGGTGCCCGCCAGTTTCAGCACAGTGATGTCCACCGCGTGCTTGTCCTGAGCCGCTTCGACAGCCAGTCGAATTTCGGAACGAAGGGAGTTCAGAGTCACCGGTACAGGGCCTGCCCGAGAATGTATTCCTCTACGCGCGCGGGCACAAGCCCGTGGATGCTTTTGTGCTGTTCCAGCCGCTCCCGGACCTCGGTGGAGGAGACGTGGCTGGAGACAGTGGTCAGCAGGTGAATCACGGATTTGCGCAGCACGATTTTGTGCGGATCGTTCTTGGGCCCGTGGCCCAGTTTTTCCGGCGGCACCACCAATCGCAGCGCGTCGATGCGAAAGCCCGGGCGGCTCGCAATGATGAAATCGCTCAGATCGAGAAGCGACTCGTAGTTCTTCCAGGTGGGGATTTCAAGAAACTGATCCGCGCCGACGATGAAGTAGATGTGATCGTCCGGATGCTCGCGGCGAAATCGGCGGACCGTGTCTACCGTGTAGAAAAAGTGCGGCGTCGCGCCGTCCGCGGGCGCTTCGGCGAGCGACGGCAGAAAACCGGAATGATCCGCGCACGCCAGCGCGACCATGGCATAGCGGTGGTCGAAGGGCGTCAGCTCGGAAAGTGACTTGTGCGGCGGACGCGACGACGGGACGAAATGGATGGCGTCCAGGTGAAACCGGCGCTGCACCGCTTGCGCCACGGCGATATGTCCGGCATGGACGGGATCGAACGTGCCACCAAAAAGAGCAATGGCGCGACCATGCCCAGCGTGCGGCGCCTGCGATTTGTGCCCGGAGTGAGAAGTCAACGCGGCTCTCGGTGCGGCTCAGCGGACTGATTCTCCACGGCGGGCAGCACATCCGGCTCGGACGCATCGGGCGCGGCCGCCGGCAGCGAAGGCTTGGGAATGCGATCCAGCG
>Ga0209274_10001633_pt1 | contig 11377 bp, 10 predicted proteins | sample HubBroMetageREF1_FD_188343 | JGI IMG/M metagenome (GOLD analysis project Ga0209274, IMG submission 188343) | Reference soil microbial communities from the Hubbard Brook experimental Forest, New Hampshire, USA - Hubbard Brook CCASE Soil... | ecosystem: Environmental > Terrestrial > Soil >...
TTGGTTATATTCTGCTGCGAGATTGGCCGCAGGCTGCGCTACTGGCTGTGTTGGCGCCGGCATGGCTCATCAGCCAGTGGTCAATCACGATGAAATGGCACGACGGTGGCGACCGCCCCCTCGCTGCCGGGCTGGTGCTCACGGCGCTCTGCTATTTATCGGCGCGCGTGGCAGACGAGGAGAGCACGGTCCGGCGCACCTTGGTTTGGCTGGGAGCCGTCGCGCTTCTTCCGTGCGTCGGTATCGCCGTGGTTACGGCAATGGAGGAAGGCGTCCGCCATATCGACCGGTCTTCGCTGCCAACCGGCACATTGCTGCTTGGCTGGGCCGTGGCGCTGATCGCGCCGCTGCTACTGGCGGTAGGCATGCGCGGGCGCCGAGCGTGGGTCAATCTCCTATGGGCGGCGTGGGCTTACGCTTTGACGCTGGCCGCAGCTCAAACATCGCGGTTCGCTGATGCTCAGTACCGCCATCCTTTCGGCGCGACTCTGGCTCTCTATTTTCTCTGCGCGCTCGGCTCCGTTGGACTCGTCACCTGGGGAGTGCATGAGAAAAGGAAAGAGCGGGTAAATCTGGGCATAGCGGGGTTCGCAATTTCCGTCTTATTTTTCTATTTTGACGGTTTCATGGGAAAGATCGGGCGGTCCGCAAGTCTGCTAATTCTTGGCGTACTTTGCCTGGCAGGCGGTTATGCGCTGGAAATCACGCGGCGGCGGCTTATGTCTCGTATGGGGATGAGTCAGTGAACAAGATGCGCAAGGGACTGCTCTTGGGGGCACTGCAGATCGTGCTGGTGCTGAGTCTCGGTGCGAAGCTGCTCTACGACCGCATGAATCGGCCACGCGTGTGGGTTCTGGCTGCGGTATATGACCCCGAGCTTCCCATCCGCGGACGATATATCAGCGAACGGCTGCAAATGCCGACCGAGGGTTTTACGTACACGGAATCAGCGCAACAAAACTGGAACGAGTGGGCTATGAATAGGCGATGGGCTTATCTCGCAGTGCGCGACGGGAAATTGTTCGCCTATCCACAGGGTTCCGGCGCCGGCGAATGGATTTTTTTGAGAAAGAATAACGATGGCACGATTGCGGCATTCAGCGATGAGCCTGTTCTGCTATTCGTCTCCGATCGCGCCGAACTTCCACAACTGCAGCGTGGCCAGGAAATCTGGGTCGAAGTGACCGTACCGGCAAAAGGCCCGCCGCGTCCAATTCGAATGGGCGTCAAGAAAGATGGCGTGATCACGCCGCTGCATCTCGATTAGCGGATCCCACAATGTTCAAAATCTGTTCGGGTTATGCCGAAACGGCGGCTGCGGACTTGAGCCAGCGCTCCATCTGGTTGTGATCCGCCAGGCCGGCTTGCTGCGTTACGGTGCGGCCTCCGAGGAGGACCACGAAGTTGGGGATGCTGCTGACCTGGAAGCGGCCTGCGACTTGCGGATATTTTTCCGTGTCCACTTTCAACACTACCGCCCTGCCCGCCATGTTCGCCGCGGTTCGCGCGACTTCGGGCGCGGCTGCAACGCAAGGCCTGCACCAGCCCGCCCAGAAATCCACGAGTACCGGCACAGGAGAGTTCTGCACGATTTCATCGAACAGTTGACCGTCCACAGCGAGAGGTTCGGCGACTGGCGGCAACAGGTTTTTACAGAAGCCGCAGCGACCGCTGCTGGCCAGGAACTTGGCTGGAACGCGGTTCTGCTTTCCGCAATGGCTGCAGGGGCGAATGACGGGCAAAAGAAACCTCCATAAGCGTCGATTCGGATTGGGCGCGAACGATAGGATGCTACGGACCATAGCAAAGTTCCCGCCGAATCAGCCAGCGCCGGAAAAGGGGTGGCGCGCTCTGGCCGGTCAGCCGGGAGTAAAATTGTCAGTCTTGACTTTCGCTTTTTATTCGCCTACACTTTCCGGCGTTGTGACCCCAACCACGCGGAACACTTTGGAGGATCTATGGCACTGAACGAAGCATTGCTCCCCGAATTTGACGCCGAGATGGCCAATACGCGCAAGACGCTAGAGCGCGTGCCGACCGACAGGTTTTCCTGGAAGCCGCACGAGAAGTCCGGAACGATGGGCTGGCTCGCGAATCACCTGGCGGACGTCCCGGAGTGGGCGTTGTACACGCTGCAGCAAGAGTCGCTGGACATGGCTCCTAACGGAGTTACGCCCATGCCGCCTCCACCGCCCAAAACCACGAAGGAGTTGCTGGCAAAGTTTGACAAGAACGTAGCGGCCGCGCGCGGCTTGCTGGCCAAGGCCAGCGACTCCGAGATGCATAAAACGTGGTCGCTGCTGAGCAATGGCGCGACGATCATCGCCATGCCGCGCACCGCTTGTCTGCGGACATGGGTAATGAACCATGGCATCCATCATCGCGCGCAGCTGGGAGTGTATCTGCGGTTAAACAACATCGCGGTGCCGGCAATCTATGGGCCGTCGGCAGATGAAGGCGCGATGTGACAGTGGCGCGACGCCTCCGATGAATGGCTTCCCTGCTGGCGACCGGCGGGTGGCGGAACTGTCCTTAATCTCCCGCGTTCGGCAGAGCGTGGGAGGCGAAAGGGGGCGTTCCGCTGTTCGCCACCGCTTTTGGTCGCCTTCGCCGGGCCTTAGTACGAAACCCTTAGTTCAGCACATGTGACACCTTCGGTACCAACGGCCCATTCCCCCGGCACCGCCCTGCTCGCTATTCTCCAAGAGCGCCACGCACTCCCGGTGCAGGCAGGACTATGGGCTATAGGGTATCTTCGGCTTATCTTCGCTCACTCGATATCTCCAATTTGGGGCTGGAGAAGGCGCGCCTGCGCACAAAATTCCTCCTTTCGCTCACCTTGCTGATTGCCGCGCTTACCTTCGCCACTTTGGCAGTCGTGCGTCATGCCGCCGAAGAACAGGTACGCACGGGGGTGGAGCGGGATGCCCGCAATTCCGTATTGACGTTCCAAAACCTGCGCTCCGAACGCCAGATTCAACTTGACCGCACCGCCGAGCTGCTGGCCACGCTTCCGACGTTGAAGGAAATGATGGCCGACGAGCCGGTTTCCGCCATGCAGGATGCTTCCGAACAGTTGTGGCGATCAGGGGACACCGAGCTCTTTGCGCTGGCGGATTGGACGGGAAAGATCGTCGCGCTGCACACATCGGTGTCGGGATTTTCGCCTGACGCCGCCGAAAAAGCGTTGGCCCATTCGTCCGGCTCAAACGGAGCGGGCGGCTGGTGGTTTGGCGACGGACATTTGTACCAGGTGGCACTGCGACCGATTCAGCTTCGCGGGGCGTCGTCGCAAATGTATTTGGGTACGGTCGTCGTCGGGCGCGAGTTTGATTCGAGCGTGGCGGCAGAGGTGGGCCGAATCGCTTTGTGTCAGGTGGCGTTCCGCTACGGCGACGAAGCCGTGGTCAGTTCGTTTTCCACGATGGATGACGCGATGGCGGCAAACGCGCTGAAATACACGGCTAGCAAAGACAAAGTCGAAATCGGCGGCAAGAGCTACCTGGTGAGTTCGGTGAATTTGACGCCCGGGACTTCCCCGCCGCTTACGCTGACCGTGCTGAAGTCCTATGACGACGCGATGTCGTTTCTCACTCGGTTGAATCACACGCTCATGACACTGGGATTCCTGGCGGTATTCGCGGGCGGAGCGCTGGTGTTCTTGCTTTCGCGAACATTCACGCAACCGCTGGAGTCGCTGGTACAAGGTGCGCGCGCCCTGGAGCAAGGGAATTATCACTATCCGCTCGGTCCGGACACCGGAGATGAGGTGTCCGAGGTGACTGCGGCGTTCGAGCGGATGCGTGGCACTCTGCTGAAAAACGAAGAAGAACGTGCGACATTGGAAAACCAGCTGCGGCAAGCGCAGAAAATGGAAGCGGTGGGCAGATTTGCCGGCGGGGTGGCGCACGATTTCAACAATCTGCTCACGGTAATTAAGGGCCACAGCGATCTGCTGGAAATGAAGTTGGGCACATTGAACGCGGCGCAACACAGCATCGCGCAAGTGCGTAAAGCCGCGGACCGCGCTACGACTCTGACGCGCCAGTTGCTCGCTTTCAGCCGCATGCAAGTGCTGCAGCCGCGGGTGCTGGATTTGAACGCCCTGATTTCGGATGTTAGCAAAATGCTGCCCATGCTGATCGGTGAAGAAGTTGAATACAAGTTCCGCCCGGGCGAATCGCTGGCGCGAGTGAAAGCCGATCCCTCGCAGATTGAACAGGTGCTGGTGAATCTGGCGGTGAACGCGCGCGACGCGATGCCTAGAGGCGGCCAGCTGACCATTACTACACAAAATGTGCTGCTGGATGCCGACTACGCGCGCAGTCACCCTCCTACCGTCGCTGGACGTTACGTGCTGCTGACCGTCGCAGACACCGGCTGTGGCATGGACGAATTGACCAAGGCGAAGGTGTTCGAACCGTTTTTCACGACCAAGGAAGTAGGTAAAGGCACGGGGCTCGGCCTGGCGACCGTATATGGCGTGGTAAAGCAAAGCGGAGGATATATCTGGGTGGACAGTGCGCCGGGCGAGGGCACGCGCTTCGAAATTTTCTTGCCGCAGAGCACCGCCGTACCCCAGCTGCCTTGCGAAGACGAGCCCGTCGCCAAGTATTCGCACGGCGTTGGAACCGTGCTGCTGGCGGAGGACGAAGAAGCAGTTCGCGAGCTGGCGAGCGAATTTCTGAGCTCGAGCGGATACAAGGTCATTACGGGCAAAGACGGATTGGATGCGCTCGAGAAAGCGGAACAGGAAACCGGAGCCATCGATGTGCTGGTGACCGATATGGTGATGCCACGCATGCGTGGTACGGAGCTTGCCCAGCGGCTGAAACGCGCGCATCCGCGTGTAAAGATTGTGTATATGTCCGGATACCTGGAGCACAACTCCGATGAGGGCTTCGTCGCGGATTCCGCACATTTGCAAAAGCCCTTCTCGCGCGATTCGTTATTGAAGAAAATGCGCGAAGCGCTGGGACAGGAACTGGAACAACCGCTGCAGACGATCTAGCCGATCTCGGCCGCACCAATGGGTCCACGGGCAAAGTCATTTGCACACTCGACCGCAATGCATTGCTAAGCAAACACCCGTCCGATCGCGATGAAATTCCAAACAGCTTCGCTCCGAAGCGGTAGACGGAGAACACTCTGCCGACCGCGAATGGAGCGCTGCGATGCCCGGCATCAATGAAATTATCGTGAAAGACCCGGACGTGCTCGGAGGAACTGCAGTATTCCGTGGTACGCGCCTGCCCTTTCAAGCTCCCCTGCATTACCTCGAAGGTGGCCAGACACTGGATGAATTTCTCGATGACTTTCCCACGCTAACTCGGGCGGCGGCAATTTCCGCTTTGGAACTGGCAAAGTCCCTGGTCGTTGGCCAGCCGAAATGAGAGTTCGGATCGACGAATGCCTGCCGCGCAGACTCAAGAATCACTTGGCCGATCACGATTGCCGAACCGTCCCGGAGGCTGGACTGGCCGGCAAATGAAATGGGGAGCTTCCCTCTCTCGCCGCACAACAAAAGTACGAGATTTTCGTGACGATGGATAAAGGTGTGGAATACCAACCAAACCTCCGGGGACGCAGCCTAGCGGTCACGATCCTGCGCGCCCAGTCGAATCAGCTCGCCGACCTGTTGCCCTACGTGGCGGATTGTTTAGAACAGATGAAATCGCTCAAGCCTGGCGAGGTAGTGCGGATCGGCTTGGGCTAGGTTCTGATATCCTCGACTCGACCTGCCGTGCTTTATCCAGATTCATCGAATCAGCTGCGCCGCGCGCGCGGAGCGGCTTCTTTCGCTTTTATATACTCATAGGACAAGCACAGGACAGAGCCTGTTCCGCTCTCCAGCAAAAGCGGTATGTTTGGAGTTGCGGGTCTGCATAGGCACACGTTCAGGAATTCCGCTCGAGCGTGCGGCTCGCCATCGAACTGACTGTTTTTAGAGCTGTGAGTGACACGGGGCCGAGCCCAAGGAATCCACGGTCTGCGCGAGTCGGGGGTTTTGCGCGGCAGGGGCGCGGGACAGGCATTCACTCGGGCTTGGTTTTGACTTCGCCACGCACAGCTGAAGATTTCTTCGAGTGACGACGGGGGTCGGCCGCCCGGCAAGTGCTGCTCCGCGTGCGCGGGTTGCCGGGTAAACGGCGCGGCGATGCGGGTGACATCGCCGGCGAGGTAGCGATGAACGATAAAATGAAGCATTACGTTGTGCAGGGGTGTTGCATCCTGCTGCTGTTCATTCCCATCTGCTGCGGGCGGGTGGCCGCGCAAGCCGATTACACGGTGATCACCGTGCAGAACGGCGGCGCCATTACCGGCACGGTCACATGGACGGGGCCGGTCCCTAAGATCCCCAAGCTGCCTATCAGCAAGAATCCAGACGTGTGCGATCCCGAAGGCATGAAGACGCGCGATCTGGAGCGCTTGTTGATCAATCCCGACGGCAGCGGCGTCGCCAATACCGTAGTGTTTCTGCGCGGCATTACCAGGGGCAAGGCCATGGATTTACCGCCCAATCGCATGCAACTCGACCAGAAAACTTGCCGCTACATTCCGCATATCATGATCATTCCGGAGGCCGGCACGTTGAAGATCGAGAGCGAAGATCCCGTGCTGCATACCGTGCAGATGTTCGGCGTGGCGACGAACAATATTCCCTTCCCCTTTCAGCATCAGTTCATTCCCGTCACGCTGCAGCGGAACGGAGTGATTGAACTGAAATGCAATGCCGGGCATGTGTGGATGAACGCGAACGCGCTGGTGGTGAAGCATCCCTACTACGCGGTGACGGACGATCACGGCGCCTACAAACTTTCGGATGTGCCGCCGGGCGAATACGAAATCGTGGCTTGGCACGAGGGCTGGCAGGTTCTGTCCGAAGCAAAAGTGCTGGATGTCGGCGCGCAGGTGGAAGTGAAACGGCCGATGTACAGTTCGCCGGCTACGTGGACCAAGAAGGTGAACGTAAAGCCGAGCGAACCGACGGTGGTGGACTTCACGATTTCGGAGAAACACGAATAACGCGTTTGTGCCGGCAATACACCCGGCCCTGTATCTGGACCGCGTCGGGCTGACCGAATGGGGCAATTGCGGGCGACTCTAGGCCCATCCAGCCAGTTTGTTCTCGCCGCGCTTTTCTTGACCTGCCTGAAGTTATTTCTACTCACAGACGTAATTATTAGAGATAGGAGGCGCGCGCATGCTGCCCGTGCCGTTTGCCGGCCGCTGGGGATACGACGCGATCTTCATCGTGACGTATGCAGTTTGGCTGCTATTTGAATTCGTAACCGGTCGCAAGCGAAAATCAGCCGATCCGACGAAAGCGCCAGACCGCGGCTCGTTCCGCCTTCTGCTTGCGATGATCTGGGCGGGACTGGCGCTGGCGTTTACGTTTTGCTTTGGTCTTCAGCAAGCGGCCATCCCTTGGATGCGCAGGGAGCTCTTTTTCGTGGGGATCGTCCTGCTGTGGGTCGGCATTGGATTGCGCTACTACGCGATGCGCGTGCTGGGGCGCTACTTCACGTTTCAGGTGGACGTGCATTCAGGGCAAACGGTGATCGAAGCGGGGCCGTACCGCCATATTCGGCATCCTTCGTACACCGGCGCTCTGATCACCGTGATCGGCCCGGGACTAGTGCTGGGAAATTGGGTGAGCATTCTTGCGCTGCTTGCGTGTATTTCAGTTGGCTACGCGTATCGCATCCATGTGGAAGAAACGGCGCTGGTCAGCGCGCTCGGGCAACCTTACCAGGAATATATGACCCGCACCGCGCGGCTGGTGCCATTCGTTCTGTAGTCCGCCCAGCACCGCTAACGTTTTTTAGTCCCGGGCTGCAACAACGGCTTAAACGAGGAAAGGTGTCCCGGCCCCTTGATCGTGGACAGCGTTCCGATCCTCGGCAACTTCTGGCCGCGTAGCCGGGGCTTCGCGGGTTTGCTCCTATCAATTCTCAATCCTCCCCGCAGAGAAGCGCGATCTTGAATCGCACGAATTGCAACGTCGGTAAGCTCCGGCCCTGACCTTGATCGCCCCGATCCGAGTGAATCTAGGCGATTTCGAGTGATAGGTCACTGCGTTTGTGCGAAGCCTGTGCCGATGGTTCGAGAAGTTTTTGCAGCGTCGGTCCCGTCGCGTCGGCCGTCGCGCGACTCATCCTGCGCTTCCCGTCAAACGCGGAATGAGCAAGCGGAAGAAGCGATCGGGGTCAACGCCCACGGCGACCTGGGCGTTCGGCTTGTAGGGCAGCTCTGTGGGCGGTGCTTCGGGGGCGCTGGTTTCCATCTGCGGCGATTTGCGGACTGGGCCGTGACCGTCGTAGCCGAGCGTTTGGCCTGCGGTCCATTCTCCGACGGTTTCCACTTCCACGTAGTAGTCCTTGCGCGTGATCACGTCGTGGTCAATCAGCGAAGCGACGGCGAGCGCATCGTGCAGATCGATGTCCGTGACTTCCCCGCCGTGGCGCATGCGCTCGTATGTGGCGCGCAGGATTTTTCCGGCGGCTTGGCTCACTGGATTATTCGCGGCTTCCAGTTGCTTGATGTGTTCCTCACTCACCCGGCACTTGCGGGTCACGTCCAGGCCCACCATTGTGAGCGGGATATTCGCATCGAACACGATGCGCGCCGCTTCGGGGTCCACGTACAGATTAAATTCGGCCGCGGGCGTCATGTTGCCGCCGGAAAGCGAGCCGCCCATGATAGCGATCGCGGGAATCATGTTGGCTAGTTCAGGGTCTGCGCGCAAGGCTAGCGCGACATTGGTTAAAGGACCCACGCCGACGATGGTGATCTCGCCGGGATTTTCACGCACGATGCGGCGAATAATTTCCGGAGCGGTTTCGCGCACCGGTTTCGTTTTTGGTTCCGGAAATTCCACGCCGGCAAGGCCGTTTACCCCGTGCACATGCCCCGCTGTCGCCAGGCGTCGAACCAGCGGATGACTCGCACCCGCCGCCACTGGAATATCCGTGCGATCGGCAATTTCCAGCAGGCGCAGCGCGTTGGGCAAAGTTAAATCCAGCGGCACATTGCCGGCCACCGGTGTAATCGCCTCAACCTTAAGCTCCGGGGAGCGCAGCGCGAGGAAGATGGCCATCGCGTCGTCAATGCCGGGATCTGTATCAATGATGATGCGGCGCGGTTTGCCGGGCGCCGCATTGGACACCGATGAATCGGGCGCGTTTCCGCGTGCCCTAAGTTCATGAGCAGAGAGCGATCGAGCGGCTGCGAGGCCACCCGTCGCGCCGGCCACCGCGAAACCTGTAGAGTGTGCCAAGAACTCACGCCGAGTGCATAGCGATTGGTCTCCAGCGCTGTCGGTCGCGCCGGTACAGATCTTCTCCAGTTCACCCGCCTGCTCTGACTTATGGTCGCGATTCATGGCGATCGTGCCTCCCATTGCGAATAGTGATGCCGCGGGATTCTAGCGCAGCGAGGAAGCGACGAGATACAGGAAATTGAATTTCGCTGCGCTTCGATTCGGCCCGGACAGTCGCGATTGACGGGCGCGGACCGGGCGAGTAGACTTTCCTGCAAGAGTGACTGAATCGTAATGGGACGGAACACGCGGGTTCCGCACAGATGCGGCGGGCAGGAGTGGCCGAATGAGTGCTGTTGCGGGCGGGGGTGGGCCGTGTTTAGCGGCCAATAGGCGCGTCGTTCGCGTGGGCTCCGCCGTGGTGTTCGTCGCGGGTTTACTTTGTGCCTCGTTGTGGTTCGGGCTTCCCTGCCGAGCGCAGTCGGCGGCCCCGCAGAATGCGACGCCGCCTGAAACCCCCGCTGATCCCCCGCCGTCGCTGATCAAGCACGCAAAACCGGCGCCAACGCCTCCTGCGCAGCCGACTACAACACCGGCGCCGCCATCCGGTTCTACGCCCGCGCCTGCAAATCAAGCCGCTGCGACACAATCGGGCGCCACGCCGGGCGCCGCCGGGCAAGCTGGTTCTTCAGCTCCGCTGGCAACGGCGCCAAATTCCGCGCCTGGCCAGTCCGGATCGTCAGCAGCAACTGTTGTGCCCGCTTCACCGACGCCTGGTGCCGACACTTTTACGGGCGCTGCGCAGCCGACCAACGAAGTGCAGTTATTCCCTGGGTCGCCCTCAACCCCGCCGGAGGCCGCTTCGGCTCCCTTGGCTGCGCCAGCTAGTCCGACCCTCGCGACCACTCCCGCAGATTCCGCTCGATCGACACCGGAGATCAACACGCGCACTTCGTCCGTACCGCTGGAATCGCACGCCAACCTGGTGCCTGTACGCGTGGTGGTTCACGACGCGAGCGGCCACGCGGTGGAAAACCTGCAGAAAGACGATTTCCAAATCAAGCAGGACGGCAAACCGCAATTCATCACGCATTTTTCGGTGGAGACGCCTGGTAGCGGGGAAAAACAAGTGGCGCGTGGCGAGGCGATTTCGCTGCCGGCGGACTCGACAGAGTATGCAATTTCCGATTCCGCGGATGGTACGTCTGGAAAACCCGGCCCGGCTCCGCCCGGCGCGCTCGCGATGCCTTCGCGATTTGTGGCGCTGTTGTTCGACGATGCGCATCTTGACATAGGCGACCTCTCGCAATCGAAAGTGGCGGCGTTGCGCTTTATCGAAACTTCGGTCAAGCCCAACCAGCGCCTCGCGGTGTACACCGTGTCTGGGCACCACGAGGTGGATTTTACCGATGATCAAGCGAAAATCCGCGCCGCCATCTCCGGGCTCATCGCAAATCCAGTGGGCGCCTACGATCCGGCCACGCAGCACGACTGCCTGCAGATTACGTATTACCAAGCAGATCTGATTCAGAACAAGAATGATCAGCAAGCAGCAGCCGTCGCCAATGCGGATGCCATGGTGTGCGCTGCCGCCGCGACGGGTGGACAAGGAGCACAGCAGCAAGCCGCTATGTTGGTAACGTCCACGGTTCAAGAAGTTCTGGCTGCGGGTGAAATTAATACGCAATACGCTGTGCGCCGTCTGACGGACGTGGTGCGCCGGATCTCGGCGCTGCCGGGCCAACGCAGTATTGTGCTGGTTTCCCCCGGATTCCTCACTTCGACATTTGAGTACGAGGTATCGGAGTTGATCGACAAGGCCAACCACTCCAACATATTCATCAACACACTTGATGCTCGCGGCCTCTATACCGTCGATCCCATCGGCGACGTCACGCGAAGCGTCCCGGTGCGGGCAAGCGCCGCGACTTCGGCAATGTCGTTGCAATATCGCCTCGACGAACAACGAATCCAATCGGAAGTTCTGTCTGATCTGGCCTACAGCACCGGCGGGTTCTATTTTCGCAACAGCAATGACTTGGATGCGGGATTTCGCACTACCGCGGCCGAGCCGGAAGTTTCCTACCTGCTCGCGTTTGTTCCGTCGAATCTGAA
>Ga0209274_10001640_pt1 | contig 11360 bp, 9 predicted proteins | sample HubBroMetageREF1_FD_188343 | JGI IMG/M metagenome (GOLD analysis project Ga0209274, IMG submission 188343) | Reference soil microbial communities from the Hubbard Brook experimental Forest, New Hampshire, USA - Hubbard Brook CCASE Soil... | ecosystem: Environmental > Terrestrial > Soil >...
GTAGCCGAGCGTCTTCGGCGTGCCGTGACGTGAAATCAGCGCATACGGAAACAGCGTGACCGCTGCCGCACTCTTATTTTGCACATCATCCCGGATGGTGAACAGATAATGGTCGTCGACCGCGATGGTGCGGCGGAACGATAATCCCGTGCCGTTGTCGTAAGTGAGCGTGATCGGGTGGTCGACGCCGAGCGCGCCGCTGCCTTCCTGCGTCCACACCGTATCCGGCCCGGGCATTTTTTCAGTGGTGCCGGAAGCGGGGACCCAGCCAAATTCCGCGTAGTAAGCCTCGGGAGCGCCAGACGGTGAGAACAACACGATCGGCGGCGAATTGGGATCGACGGTTTCCCGGTATTGCTCGAGCGCAAGATTGTCGATGCGCGCGCCCTTAAGATCGATGCTGCCCTTGAGCCGCGGCGTAGACAGCGCGATATGCGGCGAGGCTGCGATCAGCGACTCGCGCGAGTTCACAAGTCCTTGAGCTGACGTTGCCCCCGCGCCGGGTATCGCCGGAGCGCCGGCGACCGGTGCTGGCATAGCGGGGTTGGCGGGTTGGGCGGTTCCCGGCTGGACTTGCGTCTGTTCCTGTTGCTGCTGTTTGAGGAGAGCGTCGTGGCGCTGCTTTTCCATCTGCGGATAGCCGATGAAATACTGCCAGCCGACCACAACGATCAGCGAGAGCACAATGGCGAGGATGGTATTCTTGTGTTCGATCATTCAGCGCTCATGCGGCAGGCAGCCGATCGGCTTTGAAGACGGAGTAGTCGGCAGCTTCCGATTGCGGCCCCGCCGTGGCGGCCGAGACGGCGAACCCGTGTCATGTAGGGGGTCCGGGCTCGCCCTACCAGTTCCCCTCGCGACCTGAGCTTGAATCCTGCCGAGCGCGACGTCCAAATCCTGCATTATCTCCCTGAAAGGCGCGGCCAGCGCGGCCCGCCGGCCGATCAAGACATAATCATGCCCGGGATTTAGGCCTTCGATCCCAGCCGCCGCCGACAGTCGGACGACTTCGCGCAGGCGGCGGCGCACCCGGTTACGTTCGACGGCGTCACCCACCTGTCGCGATACGGTGAAACCAACGCGGATCGCCCCGTCCTCGGCGCGCCGGCGCGCCTGCAACACGAAGGCTTTGCCAGACACCCGCGCCCCACTCGCTACCGCCCGAAAATCGCTCCGGCGTTTCAGCCGTTCAATGACGACAGAGGAGCGAGCGTCTCCAATCACGCACTGAGCCGCTTGCGCCCATGCGCACGCCGCGCCGCGACCACCTTGCGGCCGCCGTTCGTCGCCATGCGCGCGCGAAAACCGTGCCGGCGCTTACGCACCAATTTGCTCGGCTGGTATGTCCTCTTCACGAGATTTCTCCGCTGCACGCGCAATTGGCGCGGCTTATACGAGACCCCTCCCCGCCCGTCAATGCGACGCTGTAGCGGGTGTCTGCAAGCGGTTTGCTCAGCGAATCGGAGGTATAGGATATGTGTGACAGGGCTGAGACCTTACCCCCGTCAAGGTTTGGCCGTTTGGCTTTGCTTTTTCAAAGCCGCGGCGGGATTTTCGCGCCGGGTTATTTGCACCAAGACTTACGCCCCCAACCAACACGTATTATGTGCGGGCCTGAAGATTCGCCGCCGAGATTGCGCGCATTGCAATGAGCTTAGCGGGCCGATGACGCCAGAGACCAAAGAGCTTAAGCCGGCGATTTGCGTGATCGGCTCGGGCCCCGGAGGCCTCGCCGTCGCAGCGGCTGCTGGAGCGCGCGACGTACCGACGGTGCTGATCGAAAAAGGCCGCATGGGCGGCGAAAGCCTCAACCGCAGCAGCATACCGGCGCAGGCGCTCATCGCTGCAGCCGAACGAATCAATGCGTTCCGTGGCGGCGAGCCCTTCGGCATCAAGACACAGCGCGTCACCGTTGATTTTGGCGCAGTCCACGAGCACGTGCGCGACGTCGTCGATACGCTGGCGCCGAATGCCGCGCGCGAGCGCATGACTGGCCTTGGCGTTCAAGTCATCGAAGGCACCGCCCGCTTCACCGATCCCTACACCGTCGCCGTCGGTGACCTTACCGTGAAAGCGCGCAGGTTCGTGATCTCCACCGGCTCCATACCCGTTATCCCGGCGATCCCCGGCCTGTTCAACACCCCATACCTCACTGAAGAATCTGTTTTCAATCTTGCAGAAATTCCGCGGCATCTCATCGTCATTGGCGCCGGCGCGACCGGACTAGAACTGGCTCAAGTGTTTCGCCGCCTCGGTTCCGAGGTCACCGTGCTCGACGCGGCGAGACCCTTGCGAAGCGATGACCCCGAAGGCGCTGCCGTTGTGCTCGATGTGCTCACGCGCGAGGGCATCAAGCTACGAACCGGCATTGAGATCGCGAAAGTCAGCCGCTCGCTGGCGAAGGTGCGGGTCGTGCTTGGCACGGATGGCGGCACAGAAACGATCGAAGGTTCGCATCTGTTGATCACTACGGGGCGGCAGCCAAATCTGGAGGATCTCAATCTGGACGCTGCCGGCATTCGCACCGCGAGCCACGGCATCATCCTCGACAAGTCGCTGCGCACCACCAACAAGTCGGTTTATGCCGTGGGCGACGCCGCCGGAGGCCCCAAATACGCTCACGTCGCGGACTACCACGCCAGCCTGGTCATCCGGCATGTATTGTTCCGTGTGCCGGTGCGCGTTAACCACGAAACCATCCCGTGGGTGACCTATACCGATCCGGAACTGGCCCAGGTCGGTCTCCTCGAGGAGGAGGCGCGCGCACATTCTGGCGCCATCCGCGTCCTGCGCTGGCCCTATCGGGAGAACGATCGTGCGCAGGTCGAGCGCATGACCGGGGGCCATATCAAAGTCATTACCGACCGCGCCGGCGAGATCCTCGGGGTGACGATTGTCGGCCCCTACGCCGGCGAAGCCATTGCCGCCTGGACGCTGGCGATCAGGGAAAAGCTTAATATCCGGGCGATGGCCAGCGTCGTTGTTCCTTATCCAAGCTATGCCGAGGTGGGAAAACGAGCGGCCATGACCTATTTCATCGACGGTTTGACGATTCCGCGGACGCGTCGCATCATGCGATGGCTGCGTCGTTGAAACAGCTTTGACGGTAGATAGGCTTGGATAGCGCAGCGAGGCTCCATCGATGAGCGATGAAACCGCCGCGCGGCCGGAGCCGGTTCGCGCGGCGCGCTTTGGACTTTCAGGCAAGCTTCTCGTTCTCACGATCCTGTTCGTGATGCTCGGGGAGGTGCTGATCTATGTTCCGGCGGTCGCAAACTTTCGCGTCAACTGGCTCAAAGACCGCCTGGCCAGTGCCTATACCGCCGCACTTGTGCTGGAAGCCGCTCCGAACGGCATGGTCTCCGACAGTCTCGCCAAGCAGATCCTCGACTCGATCGGCGCGCGCGCGGTCGCGATGAAGATGGGCAAGCAGCGCCGCCTGCTCGTCGTCGGCGACATGCCGCCGCCGATCAATCATGACTTCGACATGCGCAACTTCATGACCTTCGATTCCATCACCGATGCGTTCATGTTGATGTTCGACGCGCGCAAGAACGTCATGCGCGTCGTCGGCCCCGCTCCGATGGGCGGCGACTATATCGAAATCGTCATGGACGAGCCGCCGCTGCGCAAGGCGCTGCTCCGCTATTCCGTCGACCTGTTGCTGATATCGTTATTGATCTCAGGTATTACCGCGGCGCTGCTGTATCTGACGCTGCATTATACTTTCGTACGCCCGATGCGGCGGATCACTGCTAATATGATGGCGTTCCGCGCCGACCCGGAGAATTCCGCACACATCATTGCGCCGTCGGCGCGCGCCGACGAAATCGGCGTCGCCGAGCGCGAGCTCGCGAGCATGCAGACCGAACTCGTTTCGATGCTGCATCAGAAGAACCGGCTCGCGGCGCTCGGCCTCGCGGTCTCCAAGATCAACCATGATTTGCGCAACTTGCTCGGCTCGGCGCAGCTCATCTCTGACCGGCTTGCAAGCCTGCCGGATCCGGGTGTGCAGCGCTTCGCCCCGAAGCTGATGCGTGCACTCGAACGCGCCATCGCCTTCTGCCAGTCGACATTGTCCTACGGGCGGCTGCAGGAGCCGCCGCCGGAGCGAAAACCGATCCCGCTCGAGCCCCTGGTCGAAGAGGTGCACGAAACGCTCGGTCTTGGTCCCGATGGGCCGATCCGCTGGATTGGTGCGGTCGAGCGGGAGCTGGTGGTTGATGCCGACTACGACCAGCTTTTCCGCGTACTGCTCAATCTTGCCCGCAATGCCTTGCAGGCCCTGGAAAGCCGCGCGGCTCGCGATCCGGGCAGCGACCAGATTCGCATCACCGGCCGGCGCGAGGGTGCGGTGGTGGTGATCGAAGTGTCCGATACCGGCCCGGGCTTTTCCGATAAGGCGCAGGCCCATCTATTCGAGGCGTTCCAGGGTTCGACCCGCACCGGCGGCACCGGGCTTGGCCTCGCCATTGCCGCCGAACTGGTGCGCGCCCATGGCGGCGAGATCCGCCTGGTCGAGGGTACGATTGGGGCAACGCTTCGCTTGACTATTCCGGACCGCGCGGTGGAATTGAGCGCCCGGCGCGGCGCCCGCGCACAAGGCTAACAGACCGCACGGCGTAACGTCGCAAGGAGCCAAGCGAACGATGGCGGAGTCTTCTATTAGCGACCTCGGCGCGCGGTCGCATCTCGATGCATTGCTGGCGACGGTCGGGCCGGTCGACGGCCTCAATATTATTGATGTCGGTTGCGGCGAAGGACAGTTGGCGCGCGCTCTCGCCAATCGCGGTGCGCGGGTCACCGGCTGCGACCCGTTCATAGCCGGAACCGCGTGGACGACCCACGGCGGCGGCAGCTACCGGCTCGTCAAGGCTGCAGCAGACGTATTGCCTGAGCCTGATCTGTCGACCGATCTCGCGCTGTTTGTTTTCTCGCTCCATCACGTCCCCGAGGCAAAACTCAAGGGCGCGCTAACCGAGGCACGCCGGGTGTTGCGCCCTTCGGGCCGGCTCTATGTCGCCGAACCGCTCGCCCAAGGGCCGCACCAATACGTCATGGAATTGTTTCACGATGAGACCGCCGTGCGCAAAGTCGCAGCGACGGCACTCACCAACTTTGCCAAGCCCTATTTCCCAACAGATCGCGTCTCGAGCTACACCGACGCGCGAAGCTATTCCGACTTCGACACGTTCGCGGGGCGCATGATCGCCAACATGCGCTTTAACGGCTACACGGAAGAGGCGGTGCTGGCGCCTGATGTCCGTCGCCGCTTCGCGGAAGCCCACGCCGCGCACAGCGGCCAATTCGATCAGCCGGTTCGCATCGATTGTTTTTGTCCCTGATCCACCACGCCTCGATTTGATCGGCGTCCGATCCCGGCTAGATTGCCGGTCGCAATTTTGCCAGGGGGCTCGATGAACGTCTCAACAGACGACGCTCCATTATTCGCCTACGACGACTTCGCGACAGCCGGCGCGTGGCCGGGCGACAAGTGGTACCGGCACTTGCCGACGCCCGACCTTTGGGATCCGGCGGCCATCGTGACCTGCGGCGGCGGGACGCTTGCGGTCGACGCGCGCCGCTTCACGCTGACAAGGCGCGACGGACACGACAACGTCAAGGCGCTGATCTATTCGACCGCGGAGTTCAGTCCCGGCGAGCGCGGTCTGCTGAGGGTCGAGGCCGACATGCGGGTCGAAACCTTCGGCACAGAGCGCAACCCGTTTGGCGTCGATGCCGGCGACGTGCGTCTCGGCTGTGGCGCCTTCAACACCATCGATCTGAAGACTTTCATAGTGTTCGACTTTTTCGTCAGCAGCAGCCGCATCGTACCGCTTTACGAGCGGCTTCCGTTCGGTCAGAGCGAACACAATCCATATCCGGCCTTTACGGAATTAATTCCGATTGCTCTGCCGACATCACCGGGTCGTTGGCATCACTACGCGATCACTTATGACCGCACGAATGACCGCGCCGTGTGGCTGGTCGACGGCGAGGTCGTGGCCGAGCGCGCATTCGTCGGCGCTCCGCCCGGCGAACCCGGACCGATCGTGAAAATCGACAGCATCAAGGTCGGCGGCGGCCTTTTCACGCTGTTCGGCGATCTGCTCAACGATCGCGCCAAGGGTGGTGATCGCGAAAAAATTCCGGGCCTCGATCCGCGTTACGATCGAACTTTATTCGGCCAAGGAGCGAAGGTAGAATTCAAGCCGTTCAAGATTACGCGACGATAAGCAGTCTCGGGCCAACAAAGGAAACGAAGGGAATCATATGGTGCACGCGTCCCGAACCATCAAAGTCAACGCCGATCCGAAAGAACCGAAACTGACCCGGAGCCTGGTTTGGCGTGGCCTCGTGATGAAGGCTGAAAACCCGTTACCGTTCGTTCCGGTCATCACCGCGTGCCGGATCGTCGAGCGGCAGGGCGACGATCGATTTGTGCGCGAAATCGTCGACAAGGGCGATACCATCACCGAAATCGTCACGCTGCAGCCGCAGCGCACGGTCAAGTTTGAACGCACTTCGGGCCGCGTTCTCGGTACCATCCTCAACGAAATCGTCGAAGACAGCGACGGCGATCTGGCGCTTAAGTTCACCTTCCGGCTCAGCGTCGAAGGGATCGAGCCTGGCAGTACCGCGGAACGCGACTTCGCCGGTCAGATGGAAGAAGGCTACCTGATGGCGGTCGCTGCGACGCTGAAAGCGATGCGCAAGCTTGCCAGGGAGAACGCGCTGCCGGCCGTGTAGGAAAGCGTCAAGTTATCGGTGCAACGAGCTGCAAGCTATCGTTCCCGGCTTTGGACAACATCATGATGGTCATTGCCAATGTTCTCGTCGCGCTGGTCGCTGTTCTGCATCTTTATTTTCTGGTGCTGGAAATGTTCCTGTGGACCAAGCCGCTAGGCCTCAAGACCTTCAACCAGACCCAACAGAAAGCCGACGACTCCGCCGTGCTCGCGGCCAATCAGGGCTTGTACAATGGCTTTCTAGCTGCCGGACTGATCTGGGGACTTTTTCACCCCGTTGCTGGCGTCGGCTTCGAGATCAAGCTGTTCTTCTTGCTCTGCGTGATCGTAGCCGGGCTCTATGGCGGCTACTCGGTCAACACCAGAATTATCCTGGTCCAAGCAGTTCCTGCCGCGTTGGCGCTGGCGCTACTGTTGATCGCCTGACGCCATCTTCCGAGCAGCAGACATCCGCCTCAGCGCAACCCTGCCTGCTGCAGCAGCGGGAACGTCTCCACCTGAAAGCGTTTCATGTCGTCGACGTAGCGTGGCCAGGTGAGCACGATGCCATCGAAGCCCGCGCGCTCCAGAATAGAAAGCCCGTCGACCACCTGCTCCTTGGTGCCGATCAGCGGATAGCCGACCCAGCCGGCGATGAAGTGCTCCTTCAAGGTCTGTAAAATCGGCGCCGGAATCGATTGCGAATTGATGCCCATGGTGTTGACCAGATTTTCGACGCCCTCCCAGTCGCCTTTCTCGAACACGCACTCCTTGTAGAACGCCCGCGCGTCCGCCTCGGTGTCGCCCTGGAAAATGTACGCGTTGGTCCAGACCTGGATTTCACGCTTGCATTCGTCCCACGCGGTCTTGCGCGACGACTCGACGCGGGCGCGCATGCTCTCGAGATCGTGCGCTTCGAGATTGACAAAGTTGACGTCGGCATGGTGCGCGGCGAACTGCCGGCCTTTGGGCGAAACGCCGGCGGCCATGATCGCCGGATGCGGCTTCTGGATCGGCTTCGGCGCCATGATCGCGCCTTTGACGTTGTAAAACTTGCCGTCGAAATCGAACTCGTCCTCGCTGGTCCACAGCCGTTTGATGATCTCGATCCACTCGGCTGCCATGTCGTAACGGGTGTCGTGCTCCAAGAGCGGCGCGCCGAACATCTCGATTTCCGGCCGGTACCAGCCAGTGACGACGTTGAGCACGAACCGGCCGCCGCTAACGTGGTCGATGGTGGCGGCCTGCTTGGCCGCCATGACCGGATGCATCGTCGGCACGTGCGAGGTGGCGAACACCGCGGGATTTTTGGTTAGCGCAGCCATAGCGGCGGCCCAGGTGAAGCACTCAAAACCCTCGCCGTTGAAATTGGTGCTGCCCCCGAAGCCCTTCCAGCGACCGACGGGAACAACGGCTTCGAGCTGCATCTCGTCCGCCATCATCGAGATCGCCGCGGTGCTCGGCCAATGCGCCTGCAAGACGCCGTCGATCGACGACATGGTAGCGCCGCCGGAAAGGTTGCTGCAGAAAGTCCCGAGTTTCAGTTTGCGGTTGTTGAAAAGCGGATTGCTCGCTTCACGTAATTGGTCCGCTCTGTTCCGCATGTCCATGCCTTAACCTCCCGACTTGTGTTCTCATTTCTTGTTACGCGGTCGTGAGGACCCTAAGATGCTGTCCTCCTTGTCGCAAGTCGCGGCCGCGATTGCAGTCATCGCGGGTTTGTTAAGGCCGGAGAAAGCAATGATCACGCTCTACCATCACGGATCGTCGGTTTGCGCGGCCAAAGTTCGTATTGTGCTCGCCGAGAAGTCGGTGCCATGGGAGGGCCTCTACATCGACATTCTGCGCGGCGACCAGTTCGATCCGGCTTACGTCAAGCTCAATCCCAAAGCTGTCGTCCCGACGCTGATCCACGACGGCAAGATCATCATCGAGTCGACGGTCATCTGCGAATATCTGGACGAGTGCTTTCCCGATCCAGCGCTAAAGCCCGCGGATCCCGAATATCGCGCCGCAATGCGATTGTGGACCAAGGCGGTCGACGAGTTTCTGCATCCGGCTTGCGGTGAGATCACCTTCGCGAGCTGCCATCGCCACATCATTAAGCGTTTGTCGCCGGAAAAATTCGCGCAATTTCTCGACAGCACACCACCGATTTCGGTGACGGCGGACTGGCATGCGCGCAAGAAGGAAATCGTGCGTCAGGGCATGGCGGCACCGCGGATCGACCGAACGTTCCGCTTGTACGACAGCTATCTACAAAAGATGGAAAACACACTGGCGGAACAGCCTTGGCTCGCCGGCGATACCTACTCACTCGCCGATATCGCCGTGACGCCCTACGTCAATCGGCTCGACATGCTGGGCATGTCGGAAATGTGGACCGGCACGCGGCCGCGACTGACGGACTGGTTCGAGCGGATCAAGTCGCGCCCGAGTTTCAAGCCGGCGTTGCTTGATATGTGCCCGCCCGACCTAACTGCCGACCTCAAGACGTTCGGCACGCAGAGCTGGCCAGATGTCAAACGCCTGCTGGCGGCGTAGGTACTCCCCGTGAGCGTGGATGGGCCGCTCGCCGGGCGGGTCGCGATCGTCACCGGCGCCGGACGTGGGCTCGGGCGCGCCATGACGTTGGGGCTTGCCCGCGCCGGTGCCGCAGTGGTTGCGACGGCGGCGCGCGAGCGGAGCGAAATCGAGCGCGTTGCCAACGAGGCGGCCGAGGCCGGTGCTCCAGACCGCGTCGCGCCGATCGTTGCCGACGTTACCAGGGAGGCCGACTGCGCGCGCGTCGTGGCGACGGCGCTTGAGCGCTTCGGCCGCCTCGATGTTCTGGTCAACAACGCCGGGCGCGGCATGAAATATGTCAGCGAAAACTTCATGACCGAGCCGACCCGTTTCTGGGAAACGTCACCGGATACATGGCGTCTGGTGCTCGACACCAATGTCATCGGTCCTTTCCTGATGGCGCGCGCCGCAGTGCCGCCGATGCTGGCCGCCGGATGGGGACGGATCGTCAATGTATCGATGAACGCTGAGACGATGCGCCGGCGCGGCTTTTCGCCTTACGGGCCGTCCAAGGCGGCGCTGGAATCTGAGACCATCATCTGGGCTCAGGATCTCGCTGGCACCGGCGTCACCGTCAACGCGCTCCTTCCCGGCGGCGCGACGCTGACGGGCATGATTCCCTCGGACTTTCCTGATCATTTACGCTCAACATTGCTCGACCCGGCGATCATGGTGCCGCCATTGATCTATCTGGCGAGCAACAAGTCCGACGGCGTCACCGGCCGACGCTTCATCGCCGCCAACTGGCGCGCGGACAATCCTGAAGCGGCGGCGGCCGGCGCAGGCTGGTAACGAACCTAACCCGCAGGAGTGCTGGCGACGGTTTATTCCGGTGGCTGCCAAACTGGCGCGGTGAGGCGACGTTTACCGTCCGATGCGCGACGCTCGCCGGCTTCCAGCGGAAGCTTGTCCCAGAGCTGGCAAGTGACCTGTTTGTGTTTCTGGTCCAGGCCCTCGCAGTAATTGGTGTATTCGCAAACACGCACGTCCTTGCCGAAGCCAAGCTGGAGTTTGCGAAACCAATCCGGATCGGCGAGCGATTGACGCGCTGCGCCGACAATGTCGCAGACGCCGCGCGCCAAGTAGTCTTCCGCCATCTCGAAGTTATGGATACCGCCGGCGCACACCACCGGCACTTGCATGCCAGCCTCGCGCACCGCTTTACGAACCGCCGCGGTGGGTGCGGCGTTGCGGCCGAACGGTCCGCGTTCGTCGGAAATGAATTGCGGCATGCACTCGTAACCGCTCGGGCCGGTGTATGGATACACCGCGCCGCCAATACCCGGCTGCTTGGCGTCGTCGAATTTGCCGCCCCGCGAAAGCGAGATGAAGTGCGCGCCAGCGCGCGCGAAGGCGACGCCAAAATACGTCGCATCCTCGACGGTGCTGCCGCCGTCGATGCACTCTTCCGCCAAAAAGCGGACGCCAACAGCAAGTTTTTTGTCAACGCGGCCGTGTATCTCGGCCAGAACTTCAAGTGGTAACCGGGCGCGATTTTCGAGCGAACCGCCATACTCATCGGGTCGCGTGTTGGTGCGTGAGAGAAAAGATGACATTGTATAAGCGTGCGCATAATGCAGTTCGACGCCGTCGAATCCGGCCTCGTCCGCACGAAGGGCTGCGTCGGCGAACAAGCCCGGGAGCACCTGCGGCAGGCTCTTGATGTGCGGGCGATCCATGTCGGTGACGCGTTCGCGGTAACCGAATTGCAACGCTTCCAATTCACCTGGCGTCAGTGCACGCGCGAGATCACCTTCGCTCATGGCGCTCAGGCGAGCACGAACTTCGATATCGGATAGGTGCGTTTCGCCAAGCGCCGCGCGGTGACGGTCGGTGATGTCCAGGAAACGCTCGAAGAATTTCTTCGGTTCGGGCCGGCGGCGAACCGCAAGGAAATCGATCAGTTGAATAAGAAGCCGCGTACGGCCGCCGCTTGCGCGCCGCACCGTCTCAACGAGCCGCCGCAAGCCCGGTAGGAAGCGGTCGTGGCCGATACGCAAGAGCGGCCCGCTCGGCACATCGCGGATGCCGGTCGCCTCGACGACAATGCCTCCGGGCATGCCGCGG
>Ga0209274_10001642_pt1 | contig 11358 bp, 7 predicted proteins | sample HubBroMetageREF1_FD_188343 | JGI IMG/M metagenome (GOLD analysis project Ga0209274, IMG submission 188343) | Reference soil microbial communities from the Hubbard Brook experimental Forest, New Hampshire, USA - Hubbard Brook CCASE Soil... | ecosystem: Environmental > Terrestrial > Soil >...
CGTGCAGGCCATTCTGGATGGCGCTTCGCAAATTGCCGTGCCCGCCCTGGTCTCCACGCTCGCCATCTGCATCGTGTTCGTTCCCATGTTCTTTCTTTCCGGAGTCGCGCGCTATCTCTTCGTTCCCCTCGCCGAAGCCGTCTGTTTCGCCATGCTGGCCTCTTACTTGCTCTCCCGAACTCTCGTGCCTACCATGGCAAAATATTTACTCGAAGCGCGCACCGAAGAAGATCCCAACGCGCCGGCTAAAGCCTCCCCCAATCCGTTTGTGCGCATGCAACAGTCGTTCGAAGTTCATTTCGATGGCTTGCGCGATCGCTATCACCGCTTGCTCGAGCGCTGCATCCACCACCGCGTCCTTTTCGCCGTCTGCTTCCTGTGCTTCTGCGTGCTCTCCTTTGCGCTGCTGCCGCTGCTCGGCCAGGATTTTTTTCCGGAAGTGGATAGCGGCGAATTCAAGTTGCACATGCGCGCTCCCACTGGCACGCGCATTGAGGAAACCGCCGCGCTCTGCGATCAGGTAGAAGCGGTCATCCGCAAACAAATTCCGCAGTCCGAGCTGACCAGCCTGATTGACAACATCGGCCTGCCTTACAGCAGCATCAATCTTTCTTATAGCAATTCAGCGCCAATCGGCACTGGCGACGCCGATATTCTCGCCGAGCTATCCAAGGATCATCATCCAACCGCCGAGTTCGTGCACGACTTGCGGATCGAACTGGCCAAGGATTTCCCCGGCGTCACTTTTTACTTCTTGCCCGCGGATATCGTCAGCCAGATCCTCAATTTCGGCCTGCCCGCTCCCATTGATATTCAAATCCTCGGACGGGATCTAGCGGCCAATCGAATCTTCGCCGACAATCTGCTGAACCGCTTGAAATTTGTGCCTGGCACGGTGGACCTGCGCATCCAACAGGCCTTTGACCAGCCCAAATTGCACATCGAGGTGGATCGCACCAAAGCGCAACAGGTCGGCTATTCCACGCGCGATGTCGCTAATAACGTGCTCATCTCACTCAGCGGCAGTTTTCAAACCTCACCTACCTACTGGCTCGACCAGCGCACCGGAGTGAGTTACAACATCGCCGCGCAAACGCCGCAGTACATTGTTGACACCTTGCAGGATCTGGAAAATATTCCGGTTACCGGGCCTGGCACGCCGCAATCCGAAATCATGGCTTCGGTCGCCTCCTTCAGCCGCGGTACGGAGATGGGCGTCGTCTCGCACTACAACATCATGCCGGTAATTGATATCTACGGCGCGGTGCAAGGCCGCGACCTTGGCGGCCTCTCCCGCGAAATCACACCGATCATCGAGCGCAGCAAAAAAGATTTGCCCCGCGGCTCGCAAATAATCGTGCGCGGACAAATTCTCACCATGGCCTCGTCCTTCTCCGGATTGCTGTGGGGCTTGGCCTTTTCCATCGTGCTGGTCTATTTGTTGATCGTCGTGAATTTTCAATCCTGGCTCGATCCCTTTATTATTCTCATGGCGCTGCCCGCCGCGCTCGCCGGCATCGTCTGGTTCCTTTTCATCACGCGCACCACCGTCAGCGTGCCGGCGTTGACCGGCGCTATCATGTGCATGGGCGTGGCCACGGCCAATAGCATCCTGGTTGTCAGCTTTTCGAAAGAGCGCCTCGGAGAAGGGAAGACGGCCGCGGAAGCCGCCTCGGAATCTGGCTTCACGCGCTTCCGCCCCGTGCTCATGACCGCGCTCGCGATGATCATCGGGATGTTGCCGATGTCACTGGGTTTGGGCGAAGGTGGCGAACAGAATGCGCCGCTGGGCCGCGCCGTAATTGGCGGCCTGCTCTTCGCCACGGCCGCCACCCTGTTTTTCGTGCCGGTAACCTTTAGCATCGTGCATGGCGCGCGCGAGAAAAAAGCTGCCGCCGCCGCGCAGAATGAATCGCCGGCGGACTAGACGAACGCGCATGCTCGCAACAACGCGAAGGGAAAGCTCAAGAGGACGCAATGACAGAACCAGTTGAAAGAAAATCGCCGCAGCCGGATTCGCACCCATCCGGCGCCGGCGCGCACAATGAGAAGCCCGGCCACGGAGTATTGATCTCCATCATCGCGGCGCTCGTGGTGATTGCGATTGTCGTCGCCGGAGTCGTTCCGCGCTTGCGGGCAAAAAATGCCCTGAAAATAGAGACTGACACGCTCGCCGTCCCCGAAGTCGCCGTGATTCAGCCCAAGCGTGGCTCCTCCGCGCAGGAAATTATCCTGCCCGGCAACATCCAAGCTTTCATTGACGCGCCCATCTACGCCCGCACCAACGGCTATCTGAAAGTCTGGTACTCAGACATCGGCGCGCACGTCAAGAAGGGCCAGTTGTTGGCCGAGATCGATACGCCTGAGGTGGATAAACAACTCGCACAGGCGCGCGCCGATCTGAACACCGCACAGGCCAACGAAAATCTGTCCCAAATCACCTACAACAGATTTGAAGCCTTGAAGAATACCGATTCCGTCGCCACTCAAGATGTGGACAACGCCGCAGGAGACTTTGCCGCGAAGAAAGCCATCGTGGATTCGGCGCGGTCCAATGTGAACCGGCTTGAAGACCTGCAATCTTTCGAGAAGATCTATGCTCCGTTTGATGGTGTGATTACCGCGCGCAATACCGACGTGGGACAATTGATTGACTCCGGTTCGTCGGGTGGCGTCGCCAAGGAACTCTTTCATGTTGCTGCGATCCAAACTTTGCGTGTTTACATTAACGTCCCGCAGCAATATTCCGTGGCGGCCAAGCCCGGCATCCTCGCGGACTTGACCCTCGCCCAGTTTCCGGGCCGGAAATTCCAGGGAAGATTAGTGCGCACCGCCAACTCCATTGACCTGGCTTCCCGCACCCTTCTGGTGGAAGTGGACGTTGACAACTCCACCGGAGAGCTCCTTCCAGGCGCCTTCACCGAAGTTCATCTGAAGCTTCCCATGGAGATTCCCTCCTACATTCTTCCGGTGACCGCGCTCGTTTTCCGCGCGCAGGGCCTGCAAGTCGCCTCCGTCGAAAATGACAATCGCGTAAAGCTCATACCGATCGTATTAGGGCGCGATTTCGGCGCGACAGTCGAAGTCGTCTCCGGCCTGAACGCCGATGATAAGGTCATCGTCAGCCCGCCCGATTCTGTCGTGGACGGAGAGCAAGTGAAAATCACGCAACCCGTAGCACAAGGAGGTTCCGGCAGTGGCTCGCCCCAACCTCGCTAACCTGCGCTACAACCTGCCGCGCCCTTTCCGCCTCGCGGCGTTGTGTGCCGCGGCAATCACAATTTTCTCGGGATGCACCGTCGGGCCGAATTACGTTCGTCCCACCGCCGAAGTCCCCGCCGATTTCAAGGAGACTCCCGCCAACTGGAAACAAGCGCAGCCCAGCGATGCGATCTCCAAAGGCAAATGGTGGGAAGTTTATCAGGATCCGCAGCTGAACGATCTCGAAGAGAAAATCAACGTCTCCAACCAAACCCTGAAAGCCGAGCAGGAACAATTTGCCCAAGCTCGCGCCGCGCTGCGCATCACTCGCTCGAACCTGTTCCCGAATGTCAGCACCGCCCCGTCCGTCTCGCGCACTCATCTTGCGCCCAACGAGCCGCTCTTTAACGCCCCCACGGAATCCAAGGACTACAACACCTTCACCATCCCCGTGGACGTTTCCTACGAACTTGATCTCTGGGGTCGCGTGCGTCGCACCGTCGAATCCAGCCGCTCGGAAGCGCAAGCCACCGGCGCCGATCTCGCAAACGTCAGCCTGAGCCTTCACGCCGAGCTTGCCGGCGATTATTTTCAGTTGCGTGGCCTCGACGCGCAGAAACAACTGCTGGATTCCAATGTGGTGGCCTTCGAAAAGGCGCTCGACTTGACTGAAAGCCGTTATCACGGCGGGCTCGCTTCTGCTGTGGACGTCGCCCAGGCGCAAACCCTACTCGACACCACGCGCGCGGAAGCCACCGACGTCGGCGTGCAGCGCGCCGCCTTCGAACACGCCATCGCCGTGCTGATCGGCAAGCCTGCTTCGCAGTTCAGCCTGCCGCCCTTTCCGCTCACCGAGCCGCCGCCGGTAATTCCCTCAGGCCTGCCATCGGATTTGCTCGAACGGCGGCCCGATATTGCCGCCGCCGAAAGGCGCGTGCAGGAACAGAATGCGCAGATTGGCGTGGCCCGCGCCGCGTACTTTCCGCAGGTCACTCTCGGCGCCACCGGCGGCTTCGAAAGCGCGGTGTTCACCACATTGCTGCAGGGACCCAGCGGTTTCTGGATGCTCGGCGGCCAAGCGGCCGAAACTCTGTTCGACGGCGGTGCCCGCCGCGGTGCATCTGAACAAGCCAAGGCTGCCTGGAACCAATCGGTGGATAATTATCGCCAGACGGTGCTGGTCGCGTTCCAGGAAGTCGAAGATAATCTTGCCGCGCTGCGCATCCTCCAAACCGAAGCCGATCAAGAAGCCGAAGCAGTCGCCGCCGCGCAGCACTCCGTCTCGCTCTCACTCACTCGCTACCGCGGCGGCGTCGCCAACTATCTCGAAGTCACCACCGCGCAAAGCGCCGCGCTCACTGACGAAGTGACCGCCGTAAATATTCTCACCCGCCGCCTCGCCGCCAGCGTCCTGCTAGTCAAAGCCCTGGGCGGCGGCTGGAACGTCTCGCAAATCCCCCACGTTTAACTCTCGCGCCCGCAGCTCAGGGCAAACGCATCCCCGTGCGCCCGCAGCTTTCGAAAACGGACAGAACATTCGTGATGCTGAGCAGTTCGCGGATCCGCGGGCTCAAATTCAGCAATTGCAATTCGCATTTTGCGCCCTTCGCCGAAATGTAAAGTCCCACCAGCGTCCCCAGACCAGAACTATCCATGTACCCCAGTTCGCTCAGGTCCAGGATCAACGGCCTTTTGTTCGGCAACAGAGCCTTCACTTCCGTCTTCAATTGCGGCGAAGTTTCGGCGGTCAGCCGCCCAGCGCAACGCACCACGGTCGCGTCTTCCCATGCATATGTGTGGAGATTCAGAGCCCGCGCAGGAATCGAAACATCACTGGACATTTGAGTGCTTGTTTACTCTGCTTCTCCGCTGCTGGCAAGCGTTTTCGCCGGTCATACCGCTGTCGGATGTTAGATGACTTGAACTGTACGGCCACCCAGCGCACTTCACTCGAAAATGGTGCGGGTGCGGCGCGCGGGTAGCTCACAGAGATGATTATTTGCCAAAGCCGTTCAATCCCCGGGAACTGATGGCGCGGATGCGTGCTGTCCTTGGGCGCAAGAGTGATCAGGAGCCGCAGGCAATCTTCAAAGTTGGCGACCACTCGCTGCGAAAGCGAGATCCGCGCGCTTAGTTATCTTGTTGTACCGGATTTTTCGGGGTCGTCTGCCTTCAGCCAGGGGGCTAGTGAGAGGGACCACACGTTGGCGTAGCCGGCAAACCAGCCGGAGCTTTCCAGCTGCTTGAAATTTTGCTGGGCTTGCTCGGGAGTGAGCGGAAAATGCACGGGGAGTAGGCGATCGCTGGTGAAATAGACGGTGCGGTGATCGCGGCTGAGATATATCGCGCGACCGAAGAGCTTGCCCGCTCCCGCCGTCGTCGTTCTGCACGAGGTGTTCGGGGTGAATGCCGACATTCGCAAAACCTGCGACGAACTGGCCGACAAAGGCTTCATTGCGGTCGCGCCCGATCTATTCTGGCGTCAGGAGCCGGGCGTCGACCTCAGCGTCACCTCTGAGCCCGACTGGCAACACGGCCTTCGCCTTAATAAGGCGTATGACCGCGACGCCGGCGCCAGAGACGTTAAGGACACCGCCAACGCCGTGGCAAAGCTGCCGGGATGCACCGGCAGGGTTGCCGTGCTCGGCTATTGCCTCGGTGGCCTGTTGACCTTCCTGACAGCCGTCCGCTACGGCGTTAACGCCGGGGTCGCTTATCACGGCGGTGACACTGAGAAATATCTCGGCGAGGTCGACGGGCTTGACGCCCCGCTTCTGATGCACTTGGCTGAGGAAGACGAGTTCATTTCCAAGGCTGCGCAAGCTGAGATCAAAGCGGCCCTTGCCAGCAAACCGAACGCGACAGTCTTCAGCTATGCGGGTCAGAATCACGTCTTCACTCGGCACAATGGGGCGCACTACAACGCCGCCGCGGCAGCGCTCGCTAACGGGCGGACGCACGAATTTCTACATCAATATCTGCGGTGATCTTCGGTCGCCGTCGATGCCCTTCACCGGCTAGAGCAGGTGACCTCTTGAGCGGGCGGGCTGCCCGGTCGTGAACGTTTTCTGAAGCTCAGTCTGACGCAGGCGCGCCTCAACTTTTCTGGGTTTGGGGCTTCCGAAAAAAGGTTTGGCTGGAACGTCAGATCGCCGTTAGCGGACGAATTGTACACAGCGAACCGGCGGCGGTCCACCGATCCGACCGGAAATCAAAACTTGCTTGTCCGGCTTCGGCGTTGCTCAGGCACCATGAGCAGAAAGCAGCACGTCCGCGCTGTATCTCCCAAGTTATTTCAAGCCCGGGCGAGGCGCACGCCAGCGACGAGCCAGCGGGGGAAAGATCATGCCGCCGACATTGGCGAGATTTGCGTCGGGGAACGGGGCCCGATCTGCTCGCGGGTTCAGCGATCGGAAAAGGGTTTTCAGGAATCGCCCGAATGCCTCAAGTTGTTCCCGGAAACTGAAATGGAGGGACCGGCCATTGGCGCGAACAACGAGAAGGGTCACATCGTCGGCCGCCAGATTTTGCGGGAATCGTTCGCTGATTTCCTGCAGCAGCGCTGGGATGAGTTTTTCCCCAGGGACGTTTCCGAGCAGATTAACGATGCGCAGCAGCCCTTCTTCACCGAGCATTTCGCCGTCGGCGTCGCACGATTCCATCAGCGCGTCGGTGTAGCTGACCAGGCAGTCGCCCGGATCGAGTTCCACATCAAGCTGCTCGTAATCGGCCACCTGAAACATGCCGAGGGGAATGTTGCTCAGTCCCTTCTTTTCCGGGTGGTCGTGGCCATGACCGAGAAGCGACCAACGGCCTTCAATCGCGCGAAAGAGAAGCGGACGTGGATGGCCCGCATTGCAAAGTGAGAGCCGGCGAGTCGGTGCGAAAAACGTAGTGAGAACAGCGGTAGCAAAGCTGCCGTGGCGGGAAAGTGCAGTAAACTGCTCGTTGAGAAGCCGCACGACTTCTTTCTGATCCAGGCGGTTGACAAACCGGCGCATGAGCGTGCGCAGGTCCGCTGCCGTGGAAGCGACGGATTTGCCGTGGCCGGAAACGTCGGCGAGAAGCAATCGGCTGATACGGCCAGAAGCGCAACTGGAAACGTAGTAGACATCGCCGCCGCGCTGGGCCTCGCCAAATGGCTTGCTGTAAACCCACGCGTCCAGCCCCCCCAGCTCGACGCCGCTGGAGGTAAGTTGGCTCCCGCCCCAGACCTCCATACACTGCATGTGCTGCTCAGGCGAATCCGTCATGCAAACATTATAACGGTGAGGAGGGAATTGAACCGAATCGATGTTCTGGTCAAAAATCGCACCACCGGAAATTTGAAGCAGCGGTTCACTCTTCCGGGAAGCGCGCTTACCGGGCGTTATGACTTATCTCATTCTTCTGAGTGTACTCGTCAAAGCCGCATTGGGAGCCGTTTTGCGTAACCCCAGCGGTCGCGGGCGCGTCCTAGTCCTTAGTGGAATCATAATGAAGCCAGGTCTCAGTGCGTTGGTTCTGTGCGCATCGCTCGCCTGTGCTGGGCGGGTTTGAGCTACCACTTTGCCGGATTCCTGCGGCGACGACAGAGTCAAATTCGACGTCAAGACAGAAGCGGGCCAGCCGCTGCCTGCCGGACCAGCAGAGGGCAAGGCACTGATCGTCTTTATGGAAAACCAAAACCCCAGGATCACGCCTTTCCACTATGCGACCGTCCGTTTCGGTATGGACGGAGCCTGGGTGGGTGCCAACAAGGGCGATTCATACTTCGTATTGGCGGTGGCCCCTGGAGTACACCACCTATGCGCAAGTTGGCAATCGGACCTGGAAACGCTGAAGAAGGATGTCAAGGCGACATCCTTTACCGCCGAGGCGGGCCAAGTCTACTATTTCGCGGGCGAGATCGTCGCATCCCGCGACACCCTAATCTTCAATTTTTCGGAATTGAACGAGGATGAGGCCAAGTATCAACTCAAATCCTTAAAGCTCAGCACGTCAAGACCAAATGGGTGAGTCGCCGCGACTGCAGTCTGCTAGGAGCTCGCGATTCGTAGGCACCGAGAGCGTAGCGCGCGGGTGCATCTCGGGCTCGGCCGCGCGGATGGGTTCGGCCGAATCACATCGGAGTAGTCACAGACGAAGCGCAATACAGTGGCGCTATTCCTCGCGCAGAGCCTGCATTGGATCGACCTTCGCTGCGCGCAACGCTGGGACATAACACGCAAGCAACGCTGACAGCAGCAGCAGAGCCGCAACGCCGCCGAATGCCTCAGGGTCGAGCGCGCCGACCCCGGTGAACAGGCTGTGCATCACGCGGCCGACAAAATAGGCGCCGGCCAGCCCAAGCAGCAAACCGATTCCGGCAAGCGTCATACCCTCGCGGATTATCAATCGCACGACGCGGTTTTGACCGGCGCCGAGAGCGATTCGCAATCCGATTTCGTGCGTTCGTTGCGCCACGGCAAAGGACATCACGCCGTAAATCCCCAGCGCAGCGAGCAACAAGGCCAAGCCCGCGAAACTTCCAAACAGAAAAGCACTAAAACGATCGCCAGCCATCGATTCGTCCTTGATTTGGTCCATGGTCTTGACCTCCGCGAGCGGGAGATTCGGATTCATGGAAAGGACGATCTCTGAAATGCTTTTCGTCAAAGCGGCGGGATCGACTGAGGCGCGCACCGCCACGCTCGACCCCGGCCAGGGGCTCTGCCAGAAGGGCACGTCAATTTCCGGGAATCCCTCCCCTCCTACGCCGCCGTTATGAACGTTGTGGTAGACGCCTACGATCTGCCACTCGATGTAAGGGCCTAGTTTGGTGACGCCGGGGATCAACTGTTCGACAGCGATGCGCTGCGTCAACGGGTCGACACCGGCGAAATAGCGTTTCGCGAATATTTCGTTCACCAGAGCCACGGGAGCGCCGCCGGCCAAATCCTGATCCGTGAACTCTCGTCCCTGGTCCAAGTGAATGGCGAACGTACGGAAATATTCTGGCGTGATCATGTTGAATCCGGCGCCGGGGCGCTTGGAAGGATCGTCCACTGTTTTGCCGACAATTTGAAAAGGCATGCCAAAGCCCGTGCCGCGAAGCGGCATGCCTGTGGAGACGGACGCTGCCGAAACGCCTGGCAGAGCCTTAATTCTGTCGAGAAGTTGGCGATAGAAAGAATTAATCTCCTCCGCGGAGGTAAGCTGGTCGTGCGGAACCGGGAGGTCAAAAGTGAGCAGATGGTCGGTGCGAAAACCGAGATCCACGTGCTCGACGTTCCACAAGCTGTGAATGGCCATTCCGCCGCCTGCGAGCAAGCTGAGCGCCAGCGCGAATTCGGCAATCACGAGTGCGCGGCGCAGCCCATGCCGGCCGCCGCCGAACGAGGTGCGGCCGCCTTCCTTCAGCACGTCGTTCAGATTCAGGTGCGACGACTGCCAGGCTGGAGCGCAACCGAAAAGCACGCCGGCGAGGGCTGTAGCCGCCAGAGTGAAAAGCAGCACCGGAGGATTTAGGCGGACATTCGCCTCATACGGCAGCGTGAAAGGCGGCATCATCAGCAATATAATTTTCAAAAGCACCCACGCCAGCGCAATGCCTAAGATCCCTCCCAGCGAAGCCAGCGCGAGGCTCTCGGCGAGAAACTGGCGAAATAGCTGCCAGCGGCTGGCACCGACCGATGCGCGCACGGCAACTTCCTTGCGGCGCTTGGTCGCGCGCGCCAGCAGCAAGTTTGCGACGTTGGCGCAGGCGATGAGCAGCACAAATGCCACCGCGCCCAGCAGCAACCAGAGCGCGCGAATCACGTCACGATCCAGAAAATCGTTCTTCAGCGGCGAGACGATCGCGCCCCAGCCTTTATCCGATTTCGGGTAAACCTCCGCGATGTGCTGTGTCACCCTGTCCATGTCTGCATTCGCCTGTTCGACGGTGATTCCGGGCTTTAAGCGTCCCATGACGAGCAGCCAGTGAAAATCGTGATTGATCTGCTCGGGCTTGAAAGAGAGCGCGATGCCGAGCTTTTCTCGCCCGCGATCGAGCGGGCCGGGGCCGAGGACTCCGACCACCGTGTACGGTTCGCCGTTTAACCGGATGGTTGTGCCTACGATCGAGCGATCGCCACCGCAGCGATCCAACCAGAACCGGTAAGTCAGAATAGTGACATGGTCCTTGCCGACCTCGCCTTCCTCCGGCAGAAAATCGCGGCCCAGCAAGATCGACTGCCCCATCACCGTGAAAAATCCCGGCGCTGCCCTCCATGCTTGCACCTGCTCCGGGTGGCTGGCGGTCGCGAGATTCACGCCGGCGCCGGTCCATGCCGCCAATCCTTGAAAGACGCTGCTCTCCCGCTTCCAATCGAGGTAATCGCCGGCAGCAACCCCGTTGCGTTGTCCCTGGATTTTCGACCACACCATCACGATTTCGTTGGGGTGATAATACGGCAAGGGTTCGAGCAGAGTGGCGTACACGATGCTGTAAATCGCGGTGTTTGCGCCAATGCCTAGCGCCAGCGCCAGAACGGCGACTGTGGCAAAACCGGGATTCTTGCGGAGCAGCCGGAAACCGAAGCGAACGTCACGCCAGAGATTGTTCATGCCAGGCTCCTGGAGATCCTCGACCTGGAGCTATTTGGAATAGCCCAAGCAAACGCTGCGCGTAATGGCGCCCCTGAACATTGAACGACAGCGCGTGAGAAAATGTTCCGTGACGCCGTGAACTGTTACAAGTTGTAACACATGAGGCTCGAATTTCCAACGGCAACCACATCAGCTTTCCGGATCCACGACACCGCACCGCTGACCAGAGCAGGCCAACTCCGATAAGTCGGGCGATCTAAATGGGTCGGCGCAAGAATAAGCTCGAACCCACCTTGCATCGAAAACAAGAGCTAAAATCGCTCCCAGGGTTAGACCAGCCGGAACTCTGCCCTGGCTACGTTTTACCGCGCACAGCCAAACAAATGGTTCTCCCGCGGAAGAATTGTCGAATCAATGCACTGGATGGTGTTGGATCGACCGGTTGAGCTCGCCGCGTTAACCACGCACTTGGTCCGATTTAGCTCCTCGCAAGCGCCGTTCCCAACAACAATCACATGAGTTCCCATGAGTTCCATGAGTTCCGTTCATTCTCACTTTGCGGCGACACCCATGAGTTCCATGAGTTCCGTTCATGTCAACGCAAAG
>Ga0209274_10001645_pt1 | contig 11353 bp, 5 predicted proteins | sample HubBroMetageREF1_FD_188343 | JGI IMG/M metagenome (GOLD analysis project Ga0209274, IMG submission 188343) | Reference soil microbial communities from the Hubbard Brook experimental Forest, New Hampshire, USA - Hubbard Brook CCASE Soil... | ecosystem: Environmental > Terrestrial > Soil >...
TCTGTTGGATGACGGTCGAAGCCTCGTCGTACAACTTGTCGGGGCCGAATTTCGTCGACGTCAGACCCATGATGATGATCGGCGCGTCGGCGGGGTTGACCTTACGATACGTCGGGTTCGAGGGCAGGTTAGCTGGCAGATAGGTGCGCGCGGAGTTGATCGCCGCCTCCACGTCGCGCGCCGCGCCGTCGATGTCGCGCCCGAGGTCGAATTGAATGCTGACCGACGTGCTGCCGAGGGTGCTCGAGGAGGTCATTTCCGCAACGCCTGCGATCTGGCCGAACTGTCGCTCCAGCGGAGTGGCAACCGACGAGGCCATGATCTCGGCACTCGCCCCCGGAAGACTCGCGGAGACCGAGATCGTCGGGAAATCGACCTCCGGAAGCGGGGCGACGGGCAGCACCAAGAAGGCAATCGCCCCGGCCAAGGCCACGGCCACGGTGAGCAGCGTCGTGGCCACCGGCCGGCGAATGGAGGGTGCGGACACGTTCATGCCGGCTCCGCCCTCTCACCGCCTCCAGTCTCGTGCTTGTCCGAGTGGCGGGTGAAGCGACGCGCAAGGTTGTCGAAGAAAATGTAGATGACCGGCGTCGTGTAAAGCGTCAGCACCTGGCTCACGAGCAGCCCGCCCACCATGGCGATGCCGAGCGGACGGCGCAGCTCCGAACCGAACCCCCTGCCGAGCGCCAGGGGGATCCCCGCGAAGAGCGCGGCCATGGTGGTCATCAGAATGGGGCGGAACCGGAGCAGGCACGCCTCGTAGATGGCATCTGCGGCGTTCTTTCCACGCTGCCGCTCGGCTTCGAGCGCGAAGTCCACCATCATGATGCCATTTTTCTTTACGATGCCTATCAAGAGAACGAGGCCGATGATGGCCACGACGCTGAGATCCTGCCGAAAGACAATCAACGCGAGAAAGGCGCCCACCCCGGCGGACGGCAGCGTGGACAGAATCGTGATCGGATGGATGAAGCTCTCGTAGAGAGCCCCGAGAACGATGTACACGGTGACGAGCGCCGCCAGAATGAGCAGCGGCTCGTTTGCCAGCGATCGGGTGAATGACGCGGCCGTCCCTTGAAAGCCCGCGTCGAGGCTCGGAGGCATGTGAAGATCGTGCTGCACCTTGTCGATTGCGGTGATCGCACTCCCCAACGACGCGTTCGGCGCCACATTGAACGACACGGTTACAGCGGGGAACTGACCCTGATGGGAAATGACGAGCGACTCGGTCGTCTTCTCGAAGTGCGAGAAAGCGCTCAGCGGCACGGCGTTGCTCACCGCCGAGCTGGTGAGGGTGGCAGCCCCTTGGTTGGACGGGCCGGGGGCGGTGGGCGAAAGCGCATTCGCAACGGGGACGATGCCGTTGCCTCCCGGCGCGTAGGCCACCGACGTCGTAAGGGCATTGGAGCCTGCCGAGGTCGATCCGAACGAGGCAAAGGACGCGGCGGCCGGCGTGCCGGTGGCTCCCGCAGACGTGTTGGATTGAATGTAAAGGTGGTTGAGCTTGTCCGGTTCCTCCTGGAACTGCGGGTTGCTCTCCAGCACGACATGGTACTGGTTCAACTGGGTGTACATCGTGTTGATCTGCCGCTGGCCAAACGCGTCGTACAGCGTGTTGTCGATCGTCGTAGCCGCGATCCCCAATCGGGAAGCGGTGCCCCGATCGATCACCAGAGACAACGCGAGACCTCCGGACTGCTGATCGGTGGCGATGTCTTCCAGCTCCGGCAATTGTTTCAGCCGACTGACAAAGCGGTCGGTCCAGACGCTCAACTCGCCGGCATCGGAGTCCTCGAGCGTATATTGGTATTGCGTGCGGCTCACTCGGTCGTCCACCGTGATGTTTTGCACGGGCTGCATGAACAGCTCGATGCCTTGAATGCGGTCGAGCTTCGGCTTCAGCCGGCGGATGAGATCCGACGCGCTGATGTTGCGCTCCTCGAGGGGCTTCAAATTGATGGATAGGCGCCCGCCATTCATCGTCGTGTTCGTGCCGTCGGCGCCGATGAATGACGAAAGGCTCTCTACCGCGGGATCCTCGAGGATCGCGTTGGCGAGCTCCTGTTGCTTGGCAGCCATCGCCTTCGAACTGATCGTCGGCGACGCTTGGGAGATGCCCTGGATGACGCCCGTGTCCTGCACGGGAAACAAGCCCTTTGGAATCACGACGTAAAGAAAAACAGTGAGCAGGAGCGTCGCAACGGCGACAAAAAGAGTCACCGTTTGATGCCGAAGGACGAACTTGAGCGTCCGCCCGTAGAACGCGATCACGGTCTCGAAGGCTCGCTCGGTGGCTCTGTAGACGACCCCCTGCTGCTCTTTCGGGTGCGGTCGCAAGATTCGCGCGCTCATCATGGGGGTGAGCGTGAGCGAGACGACGGCCGAAATGACGATCGTCACCGCCAGGGTCACGGCGAACTCGCGAAACAGGCGCCCCACGATGTCGCCCATGAAGAGTAGTGGGATCAACACCGCGATGAGTGACACGGTCAGCGAGAGGATGGTGAAGCCAATCTGCGACGCGCCCTTGAGCGCCGCCTGCATGGGAGACTCGCCCTCCTCGATGTACCGCGCGATGTTCTCGATCATCACGATGGCGTCATCGACGACGAATCCGGTGGATATCGTCAGCGCCATCATCGACAGGTTGTCCAGGCTGTAGCCGAGAGCGTACATCGCCGCGAACGTGCCGATGAGCGAGAGGGGAACGGCCACGCTTGGGATGATCGTGGCAGAGAGGCTTCTCAAGAAAACAAAGATGACCAGGACGACGAGGCCGACCGTCAAGAGCAACTCGAACTCGACGTCCGACACGGACGCTTCGATGGCGGTCGTGAGATCGGTCAGCGTGGTTACGTGGAGACCCGCGGGCAGCGCAGCCTCCAGTTGAGGCACGAGTCGCTTGATGCTCTTGACCACGGAGATGGTGTTTGCCCCCGGCTGGCGCTGCACGTTGAGGATCACCGAGGGCGTCCGATTCATCCACGCCGCCTGGTTGTAGTTCTCCACTCCGTTGACGATCCGTGCGACGTCGGTCAGCATCACCGGCGCGCCGTTGCGGTAGGCAACGACGACCTTGCGGTAGTCGTCGCTGGTGACCATCTGATCGTTGGCGTCGATCTGGAAGTTCTGGCGGGGCCCGTCGAAGTTTCCTTTGGCTGCATTGACGCTCGCTTGGGTCAGTGCCGTTCGCAGGTCTTCGAGGTTGATGCCGTAGGAAGAGAGCGCCGAGGGGTTGGCTTGGATGCGGACGGCGGGCTTTTGTCCGCCGCTGATGCTGACGCGCCCCACACCGCTCAGCTGAGAAATCTTCGGCGCCAGGCGCGTGTCCACGAGATCTTCCACTTGCGAGAGCGGCAAGGAATCCGACGTGATGCCGAAGGTGAGCACGGGCGCATCGGCCGGATTCGTCTTGCTGTAAATCGGCGGGGTCGGCAGGATGGAGGGCAGAAAACTCTGCGCGGCGTTGATGGCCGACTGCACCTCTTCCTCGGCGATGTCGATCGCCAGAGAGAGGGTGAACTGCAGCACGATGACCGACGTCCCTCCCGAACTCGTGGAGGTCATCTGGCTCAGGCCCTGAAGCTGGCCGAATTGGCGTTCCAGAGGGGCCGTGACGGTCGTCGCTATCACCGTTGGACTGGCGCCCGGATAGAAGGTGAGCACCTGAATGGTCGGGTAGTCGACCTGGGGCAGAGCGCTGACCGGCAGCTGCGTATAGCTGACCAGGCCGACGAGGAGAATGGCCGCCATGAGCAGCGACGTGGCGACCGGCCGTTCGATGAACGGACGAGATGGGCTCATGGCGCTGAGCTCGCGCTCGGGGCCGCAGCCGGCGCAGAGGCCACGACGACCGTCGAGCCATCGTGCAATCGGTCGAAGCTGCTGTTGGCGAGGATGTCGCCGGGATCGATTCCGTCGACCTGGGTCATGCCATTGTCGGTGACGCCCGGCTTGACGCGCCGTACATGAGCGACGTCGCCCTGAATGACATACACGAACGAATCGGGCCCGTTCTGCTGAAGGGACGAGGCGGGAACCAGGGTCACTCCGCGCAAGGTATCGACCAGCAGGCGCGTGTTGACGAACTGGTTCGGGAAGAGCAAGTCATTCTTGTTGTCGAAGAGCGCTCGCGCTCGTATCGTGCCGGTCGTTGTGTCGATCTGGTTGTCGAGCGTGAGCAGGATGCCGCTCGCGATCTTCTTCTGCGCGCTACGGTCGAGCGCATCGACGGTGAGCTTGGCCCCCTGGCGCAGGCGGACTTGCACCGGCTCGAGATTGTCCTCGGGCATGGTGAAGATGACGGTGATGGGCTCGAGTTGCGTGACGACGGCCAAGACGACCGCTGCGCTCGGCTGGACGACATTGCCCGGATCCACGAGCCGGAGCCCGACGCGGCCCGAGATCGGGGCGGTGATGTGGCAGAAGTCGACCTGAACCTGGTCGTATTGCACGGTGCCCTGGTCATTCATGACCGTGCCCCTGTCCTGCAGCACGACCTTTTCTTGGTCATCGAGCGTCTGTCTCGCAATGGCATTGCGTGCCCATGCGGCGCGGTACCGCTCGAGATCCATCGTCGCCTGAGCGAGCAGATTCTTGTCGCGCTCGAGGGTGCCCTGCGCCTGCATGAGCGTGGCGCGGTACGGCCGGGGATCGATGTCGAGCAGCGGATCTCCGACATTCACCCGCTGGCCCTCCTCGTAATGCACGGCGAGGATGAGGCCATTGACTTGGCTGGTGATCGAGGCCGTATAAACCGGTGTGACGGTGCCTATCGCCTCGAGATAGATTCCGATGTCGCCCTTGCGTGCCGGCGCGGTGGTGACTGTGGTTTTGGGCGCCGGGGGTATGGCTTTCTTGGCGTCCCCGCAGTGCCGCACCGTCAGCGCGCTCACGACGGCCAAAGCCAGGACCGATAGCGTCCACAACCCGACCTTCACAAACCCGTGGCGCGCGCCCTCCGGCACGGGAGCAGGGAGTGGATGAGCGGCCCCGACGACCGAAGGCGGATCCGGCGTCAACTAAAGTGCCCTTTGGCGGCATGGATATGGCCAAGGCGAGTCGGACGTGCGACAAGCGCTCGCGGCGGACGCGCAGCTCGGCAGCACGAGAGAAGCCGCGCCGCGGCCGCCACTGCCCGTAGCGCGCTGTGCAGGGCGTCTGGAGCGCTCCTCCATGCTCCCTTACCTGCCCTTTCGGGCGGGGCGGTTGCAAGCTTTTTCGGCCGAGGGCGTCCAAGTCGCGGGACGTGCTCGGCGAGCGGGCCGCGCGCATTCGTGAGCGCGTCGTCGGGCTGCCCCTGCGCGGGCCCTGATGGCCAAGCGGGCGGCTCGGGGTTCGCGTCGCGCTGCACATAAGCGCATATCGAAGCACCGGGAGCCGCACGGAGAACGACCAAGGTGCGTAGGGTCCACATCGCAGGGCTAGCCGGATACGATGCGTCGAGGCCGTGTGGGGGCTTCGTCGCTAGCGACGAGCGGTCCCAACCACCCGACGAGGCCCGCCCTAGTGCCGACCGGGGCCCGCGCTCGAATCGGCCACGCGATGTCCATGGGCAGCCGTGATTCGCCCACGGCCTTCCCGACGCTCCCGCGAAACAAGGGGGCCGTGATCGCTCCGGCCGCCTTGGGTGGGGGTCCGAGCTGGGCGCTGGGCGCGGCGCTCGTGGCCGGCATCCTCGTGCTGCAAGCGACGACCGCTATTGGGTCGCCGGACGCGAGCATGCCCGCGTCCTCGCGCGGCTCACGTTCTGGGGTCTCGAGCGTGCTCGGCGAGCTTGTCGGGGTATGCCCGGAAGAGCAGTCGTCGTGCTCGAGCGCCCTGAACGGTGCTCCGGAAGCACATCGTTATCGCGTAGACCGAGCGCATCGCATCGCCGGCACGGATCTCCGATACGCGGCCCGTGGAGCACACGCGTGCCCGTGGTCAGCGGCACCTCCCCTCGCGTTCGGGACGGGCCTCGGGTCGGACCTCCGACGTCCCCTCGGAATCACCCGCGTAGGCGGCTTGCTCGTGTCTCAGCTCCTGACCGTGTTCACAACGCCCGAGCGTTTATCTCGCGCTCGAGAAGCTGACGACGCGGCGCGGAGCTCGCCCCGCGCTCCAGCCCGCCTGAGTCAAAAACTTGTCAGGTGGGGCGACGCGCGTCAGCATGATTGCGTGAGGGCATTGCGCACCGCGGGCTGGATCCTGGCCGCGCTGTCGCTCGCACCTGCGTGCGGTCGCCCGCAGCTTGCGACGGTGGCGGCCACGAGCGCACCCGTGGACCAGGCCACGAGCCTCCCCGAGACCTCCCACCCCGAGCCGGAGATGCCCTTTACGGCATGGCTCAAGCTACGGCTCCCCAGCGGCGGGAGCGTGACGAGCGAAGGGGGATCGGTCGCGGTCGAGCACTTGGTCACGGCCGACGACACGGCGCTGACGATCGCAAAGGCCTATCTAGACCTCACCGACGTCTACTTCGCCAAAGACCTGGCGGGGGAGATCACCAAGCGCCACCCCAACCTTGCCGTCGGCGATCGGATTGCGATCCCTCATCTTCTAGCTGCTCCGTACAAGACTCCGGAGGAAGACCGTTTGCGTTGGCCGGACGATCGCGCCATGAAAGGCGTCTTCATCAGCGGCATCTTCGCGGGGGCCTTCTGGCCCGAGACCCTGGAGCGATTGGCCTCGCACGGGCTCAACGCCGTGGTGCTCGACGCCAAGGATTACATGGGGACGGTCAACTACCCGACCCAGGTGCCTCTCGCCAAAGAGCTCGGGGCATTCAACGACCCGCCCATTGCCGACTACGCGCGCGCGATTCGCTTCGCGCACGCTCGCGGCATTCGGGTCATTGCCCGGATTCCGTGTTTTCATGATCCCTGGGCGGCCAAGCACGCGCCTCGCCTGTCGCTCATGGCGAGCTCGGGACGGCCGTTCCAGATGGGCTGGACCGATCCCTCCAACACCGAAGTGCAGGACTACATCGTCGCGCTCACCCGCGAAGTCATCGATCTCGGCGCCGATGAGGTCCAGCTCGACTACGTCCGGTTCCCCGTGCAGTCCATTGGCATCGCCCACGCCGTCATGCCCGCTCCCGATGGCCACCGCTCACGGGCCATGAAGGAGTTCGTGCGTCGCGTCCACGAGGTCACCCAGGCGCGCAAAATCCCGCTTTCGCTCGACGTCTTCGGGGTTACCGCGACAGGCGAGCCCTCCGACATCGAGGCGCTGGGCCAAAACCTGGCCATCCTCGGCTCCGAGACCGAGGTGCTCAGCCCGATGGTGTATCCGTCGCACTACGCTCCCGGCTGGAGCGGCTTCGACGTGCCCGGCAACCACCCCGAAATCATCGGGATTGGCACGCGCGCGGCCCTGGGCAAGCTCAAGGCGGGCCATCTTCCCGGAACGCTCATTCGGCCCTGGCTCCAGGCGTCGTCGTACAAGACGCCCAACTACGGTCCGCAGTACATCCGCGACGAAATCAAGAGCGCGGAGACGAGCGGCGCGGTCGGCTGGCTCATGTGGGACCCGAGCAACAGCTATTGGGCCGTGTGGGGGGCGCTGCCTCGCGTGTCGGGCGACGCATCGACGAAGCGAGACGGTTCAGGAGCGGGAGATCAAGCCTCTCGCCCGCCATGGCGCGCGACGATGTCGAGCAGCGCGGGCCCGTAGCGGCGCATCACGGACGGTCCCACCCCGGAGACTTGGAGCAGCGCGCTCTCGCTCGCGGGAGCCTGCGTGGCCACGCCGAGCAGCGTGCGGTCGTTGAGGATACGAAATGCGGGGAGCCCGGCCCTGCGCGCCTCCGTCACGCGCCACTCACGGAGCGCTTCGAAGAGCGCGGCATGGTGGGCGGGGGACTCCTCGGGGGCGACCCGCGCCGGGCGGGGACGCTTGGCTTTGGCCTTTTTCGCCGGACGCTCGCGGCTGCGGCCTGCGGTCATCGGGAAAGCCCAGTCGCGATCTGCGGCGGCGTCCCCAACGCCTCCGGTCACCCGAACCCGCTGAAACGCGATGACGGCGCCGTCTTTGACGAAGGAGTCGTCTTCCAATCGAACGAGCTTGGCGCGCGCGAGGCCCCCAAGCACATGCTCGAGCGAGCGACGGTCGAGCGAGCCGGACGGAAAGACGTCGCGATGAATCTGCCCGACCGTCTGCCCGTCGCGCTGCGCGAGCGCGGTGAGAACCAGCCGCGCGGCTTCCTTTTCGAGAAGGCTCGGCCCACGATGCGCTTGGGCGACGCAACGATCGGGCGCGCAAATATCGCACTGCCCACACGGCAGGCCCGAGTCGTGCTCGTCGCCAAAATGCGCCACGAGCTGCAACATCCGGCAGGTGCTTCGTTCGGCATAGCGACGAGCGCACGCCATCTGCTCGAGGCGATGGGCGATCTGCTTTTCGTACGAAACTCCGTAGTCGGCGTCCCCCCTTCGTATCGATTCGTCGGCCTCGATGCGCGCACCGCCATGCAGCCAGAGCTTCTCGAGCGCCTTTTCGAAGACGGGAGGAGCCAGCCCGCTTGCCGACTGCAGGGCCTCCTTGAATATGGGCCTCTCGCCGAGCTCCACGAAGAGGCTATCGAGGCAGGCCCGAGCGGGATAGTCGCGCTCGTGGAAAAACTCGTGCGTCTTGGTGTCGGCGAACGAGTGAAAGAGCACGGCGCGGGAAGGCTCGCCGTCACGCCCGGCACGGCCGATCTCCTGGTAATAGCCCTCGACCGTGCCGGGAAGCGCGGTGTGCACGACCGTGCGGACGTTGGCCTTGTCGATGCCCATCCCGAAGGCGGTCGTGGCCACGACGACATCGACCGCCCCGCCGAGGAACTGATCCTGGGCGTACGTGCGCTCGTAGGCGGTCATGCCCGCGTGATAGGAAACCGCGCGACGGTCGGACGAAAGCAGCTCCGCGAGCGACTCGGACTCGCGACGCGTGGGGGCATAGACGATGGCCGGCCTCCGGGCGGGGTCCGCGAGTAAGGTGACCACCGCCTCCGCTCGCTCGCCCGGGCTCTTCTCCACGACTTCGACGGCGATGTTGGTGCGGCGAAAGCCGTGAATGAAGCGCGCAGCGTCTTGAAGGCGCAGCTGCCCGACGATGTCGTCTTGCACGCGGGGGGTGGCCGTCGCCGTGAGCGCGATGAAGGGCGCCGGGCGAAGGAGCGGAAGTCTTTCGCCGAGCATCCGGTACTCGGGACGAAAGTCGTGCCCCCACTGCGAGATGCAATGCGCCTCGTCGATGGCGACCAGCGCCGGACGCCGGCGCGCGAGCATCTCGGGAAACCCGGGAACCTTGAGCCGCTCAGGCGCGATGAACAAAAAATCGAGGGCTCCGTCGAGGTATGCCCTGCACGCGGCACGCGACGCCTCGCGCCCGCGGCCCGAGTGAATCCGCTCGGCACGAATGCCGAGCTCGACCAGCTTGGCGACCTGGTCCTCCATGAGCGCGATGAGAGGACTGACGACCAGCGTCGTCCCGCCCCGAGCCAGGCCGGGGAGCTGGTAGCAGAGGGATTTGCCGGCGCCGGTCGGCATGACGAGAAGCACATCGCGCCCGCGCGTAGCCGCTTCGCAGACGGCTTCTTGGTAGGGCCGGAACGACGAAAAGCCGAACCTGCTTTGGAGCAGGGCGATGGGCATGCGTAAGCGTTCTCACTAGCGCACCTCGGCCGCCGAGCGCGCATGGTTGTGCAAATTCGGCCGCACTCGCCGCGCGCAATGCTAGCGATCGGCCGTGGTCACGGTTTCCTTCATGGCTGGAACGCTCGAGGTGCGGGGCTGGCCCGACGGTCTCGGACTGCCTGCCGGGTGCGAGTGGGACGCCCGCACTCGCTGTCACCGCGCCCCTGCCCTCTCGTACGCCGGCGTCATCCGCTCTCTGGTGGCCGGCGGGGCGGCGTATGTGGATCGCGCGCGGAGCTACGAGCAGCTCGAGGAGGCCCCCCGGGTGCATCGCCAGCCGAGGCCCTACCAGAGCGAGGCGCTATCGGCCTGGCAGGTGCAGCAGGGTCGAGGCGTCATCGTGCTTCCAACCGGGTCGGGAAAGAGCCATGTGGCGGTGCTCGCGATCGCCGACAAGCGGCGTAGCACCCTGGTGGTCGCACCGACGCTCGATCTCGTGCGTCAGTGGTTCGACTTGTTGAAGGCGACCTTCGGCGTACCCGTGGGGTTGGTCGGCGGCGGTGAGCACGACGTGCAGAAGCTCACGGTGACGACCTACGACTCGGCGATGCTCCACATGGATCACCTTGGCGCGCGCTTCGGTCTGGTCGTCTTCGACGAGTGCCATCACCTGCCGAGCGCTGGCTATGCCATGGCGGCGCGCTCGTGCATGGCGCCATTCCGCCTCGGGCTTACCGCAACGCCGGAGCGAAGCGACGGTCGAGAAGCCGATTTCGACGCGCTCATCGGCCCCGTCGTCTACCGCAAAGACATCGTCGAGCTCTCGGGCGACTACCTGGCCGAATACGACACCCAGTGCATCTCCATTGCTCTCGCGCCGGACGAGCGCGCGGAGCACGACGAGGCCCGCGCGATCTATCGGGCGTTCTTGCAGAAGCATGGCATCCGGATGAGCCAGCCGAGTGGCTGGCGCGAGTTTATCTTGTTCTCGTCGCAAAGCGCCGAAGGGCGGCGCGCGATGTCCGCGTACCGTAGACAGCGCACCCTGGCCTTCGCGCCGCGCGCGAAGCTCGAGTATCTCGAGCACCTTCTGTCCGCGCATCGAAAAGACCGCGCAATTCTCTTCACGCAGGACAACGCGACGGCCTACGCCATTGCTCGTCGGTTCCTCGTCCCTGTCATCACCCACCAGACCAAAGTGCGAGAGCGGAGCGGCATCCTCGCCGGGCTCGCCGACGGCGGCTACAGCGCGGTGGCCACGTCCAAAGTGCTCAACGAGGGTGTCGACATCCCCGACGCGAACGTCGCGGTCATTCTGTCGGGCAGCGGATCGGTGCGCGAGCACGTTCAGCGGCTGGGTCGCATTTTGCGGAAGAAGGAAGGCAAGCGAGCGATCCTCTACGAGCTCGTGACGCAAGCGACGACCGAAACGTACACCAGCGATCGCCGGCGCGAGCACAGTGCTTACCGCTGATCTGGTCAGCACGCGTCGGAGAGCCGGCGAGCTCTTACTCGTTCCGCTATCCGCGCCTGCGCGAGCGCGTGCTCTCGAGCTCGCAGGTGCCCTCATCGCCCTCGCCGAGGCACGATGGGGCTGTGCTCGTGACGACGTCGAGGCAGCCATCGGCGCCATCGAAATCGGGCCGCGCGAGCACCGGTTGCGAGACGCCCTCGCGAAGCTCATCGAGGACCGCTGCGTCTTCGACCCGGGAGATGCCGACGCCGAAGCGATTCGTCGCGAAGTCTTCACG
>Ga0209274_10001648_pt1 | contig 11342 bp, 12 predicted proteins | sample HubBroMetageREF1_FD_188343 | JGI IMG/M metagenome (GOLD analysis project Ga0209274, IMG submission 188343) | Reference soil microbial communities from the Hubbard Brook experimental Forest, New Hampshire, USA - Hubbard Brook CCASE Soil... | ecosystem: Environmental > Terrestrial > Soil >...
GTAGCCTTGCGACCAGAATTTTTGCAGGAAGGCGAAGCCGATGTCCACGTGTTCGAGCCAATCGCGTTTGAGCAGGCCGCAGATGCCGATGGGCGCGCCGGAATCTTTCAGCTCGACCAGATACAGGCCAAAACCGAATTTGCAGTAGCTGGCGACGGGGCCTCTGGTGATGTAGCGGCGCGCGTCGGTGAGCGTGCGCGCGCCGCGATCGCCGATATTTTCAAGGAAGGCGGGCTCGTTCAGCAGTTCCAGGATGAACGCGGCGTCGTCCGCGGTGAGGTGGCGCAGCACCAGCCTTTCCGTTTCGAGAATTTTCACCGTCGGGACGTTTCCATTTTCTCGCGACAGGCGCAATTCACAACTCCCAAACAAAGGCGGGCGAGCCCTTCGATCCCAAACTGCGGGATCTCAGGATGAATCGCGCTGCAGCGCGATTCACAAGCTTCGCCCAAGAGAAAGCGGCGGCAAGCCGCCGCACTCCAAGATGAGCCGCGAGGGGCGGGTCTGAGACCCGCCCTTACGAAATGCAAAGGCCGGCCTACGCCGATGCCTTGCCGGCGGCCGATTTCGCGCCGGACTTTTCGGCGAGAGCGCGATCGAGGACTGTCAGGAATTTTGCGAGCCACGCGGGATGCGCCGGCCACGCAGGACCGGTGACCAGATTGCCGTCGGCGACAGCGTCCGTCATTTCGATCGCAGCGTAGTTTCCGCCGGCGAGCTCGACTTCGGGCGCGCACGCCGGATACGCGCTGACGCGTTTGCCGGAAATGACGCGCGCGGCGGCCAGAATTTGGGCGCCGTGGCACAGCGCCGCGATGGGCTTTTTGGCCGTCGAGAAGTGCCGGACGATTTCGAGTACCTTTGGATTCAGGCGCAAGTATTCCGGCGCGCGCCCACCGGGAATCACCAGCGCGTCGTAATCTTCCGCGCGGATTTCAGCGAGGGTCGCGTTCAAAGTGAAATTGTGCCCCGGCTTTTCCGAATAAGTTTGCGCGCCCTCGAAATCGTGGATCGCGGTGCGCACGAATTGCCCCGCTTTTTTATCCGGGCAAACAGCATGCACCGTATGCCCCACCATCTGCAGCGCCTGGAACGGGACCATCACTTCGTAGTCTTCGACGTAATCACCGACGAGCATCAGAATTTTTGCGCTTGGCATATTGTGCGGCCCTCCTCGGCTGAAAGTTTCGCAGCGAAAAGCAATGATAACACCGGGAGGGTGCGGCTTGAAGTTGGGTGGCGAGCGGGTCGCGCAGGGGTGCGGGAGCAAGCAAACCAAAAGCTCGCGGGAAATGCGCCGCGAAAGGCACGACGCTCCGTGCCGATATTATTCGTGTCGTGGCCCTTCGATCTTGCCGCTGGCAGGCTCTCAGGATGAACTGAAGTCACGACCTACAAAGACAAGGACGAGAGGTCGCGCGCGACTCAGCTCTTCGGGCGCGACGCAGGCGGCGCAGACTCATGCTGCGCGGGCGCCGGATGCGATGCAGGCGCTTGTTGATGCTCCGCCGGAGCAGGCGTGTTGGCGTGCTGGTTCAGCGGAGGATGCACGTCATAGTCCTCATCCTTCGCCTTGGTGGGCGGAGTGAACTTCACCGCTGGATGCTGCTGCGCCGCGGCGTTTGCGGACGCCCGTTCGTTGCCATTTGCGCCTTGCCGCCCGTAAGCGTTGGCGTTCGCATTCGCGTTCGTGTTGATGTTCGCGCGCGCATCGGTGTTGGGATATTGCGGCGCGCGCGCCACACTATCGTTGGTGTACACCGGCCGTGCGGAGGTCGTCACGGGCTGCCCGGCTCTCGGCGCAACCGAAGGATTCGCGGCGTGCACCACGTTATGGCTGGTCACCGGCATCGGCGGATTCAGCCGCGCCACCACCGGCCTCTGCGTGAACGCGACGGGCGGCGTGCCGCGCGCAGGCCTGGCCGCGGCCGCGACGTAACTCGTGCGCGTAGGCGCGAGCGGAGTTTGCTCGATTACACGCGCGTTCTGCAATTGTTCCGGCGTCACGCGCACGAAGCTTGTGGCCACTGGTTTTGCGCCGACGAAAGTTTCGCGCGAAACCGCCGTCACCGCGACGGCATTGTTGGCATACGTGTAGTTGATCCGGCCCGCCGGCGCGTTGCGGTTCACGACGTAATTGTTGTACACCGTATTGACCTGCGTGACGTTGATGACGCGCGTGTTGGTGATGTTGATGTTCTGCACGTAGCGTGGGCTGGCGCGATACGCGGGGATGTAAACATCGCGTGGGCCCAGCGGGAACCACGCCACTCCGGCGAATCCGGCGCCAAATCCCACGCCGACGTTGAAACCTTCGCCGCCCACAAATCCCACCAGCGCCGGCGCGTACACAGGACGCACCACCATCGGACCCGGCACCCATCCCCAATATTCGCCGCGCACGTACGCCCAGCGCCCATAGTGAAATGGCGCGAAGCCCCACGGCTCATCTTCCACCCATGTCCAGCCCCACGGGCCAATCCAAACCCAGTGGCCGTAGCGATACGGCGCCCAGCCAACCGCAACGCCGGCGGGAACCCAGACCGCGCCGTAATCAGGATCGGTCTGCCAGGCGCCGTTACCGTCGAGATCGTAGTAGCCGTCCACGTCGCGCGAAACGTAACGCGCCGACGCCGAACTATTTTCGCGCTGGTCCTGCGCCTGGCACCAATCTTCGAAACCGTCGAATTCCGGCGCGGCTTGCGCGTCAAACGTCAACTGGTCGGTTCCGTTGAAAATGTATTGCTGCCCGGCGGCCAGGTCGTAGGATTCTCCCGCGCCGGTCACTTGGCCCGCGCCTTCGCGCACAATAATAACCGTGGAATTCCCGTCAGGGTCGGTCGTAATCCGATACTCGCCGGAGGCCGCGAGGGTGAACGCAAGATTGGGTGTGTCAATTTCGAATGCGTTGCCGGGCTCCAGGCGGCGCAGGTGCACTTCGATGGTGCCCTGGGCGAGCTGCAGCTGCACGGTGCGGTCGTCCAGATTCAGAAACGAAATTCCCGTTTCGCTGGACAAGCGAATCGCAGTCGCGCCGATGTGAATTTCGCCGCGCGAATCTTTGTCGGCCCAGAGATTGTCACCGGTGGTGAGCGGCCGATTGATGTCCGCCTCCAGCCAATCCTGTTCGCCGGCGGGCTGAAACGAAACCGCGCCCTGGACGTAATTCAGGCGCGCGACACGCGTCGGTGGGTCAACGAACTGCGCCTGAGCCTGTGCTTGCGCTGGATCCTGGCCCGGATTTTGGTTTTGGTCTTGCGCGGCGGCGATTTGCGGCAGCGCTAGCAGCAGGCCGGCCAGCAGCGTGAGCAACAGAACGAGCGAGCGCTTCTTGGTCATGAATTGGACCCCTTAAGTGATGGGATGGCGAAGAGCTGCGCCATCCTGCGCAACCAGCTGGCGGCGAGAAACCATGCGAACCACAGAACGATACGCGTGTCTGACATGGCGGCTGACAGCCTCCATGTAAGAAACCCAATTATGAGCTTTTAGTTGCGGCTTGCATACGGGCGGCACGGTCTGGTGGTGACGCATACATTACATTGGCGCATGGTTTCATCATCACCGAAGGAAGCATCGAAATCGATGACGAACTACTTCGCGCAGCGCAGAAGCTAAGCGGTCTGAAAACCAAACGGGCAGGCGTCCACGCCGCCTCGGAATTTCTGGTGAGGCTCGAGAGGCGAGAAAGGGCCTTTCACCGTCGCGGCAGAGAAACTCGGAAAGACAAACCGAAGAGCTAGTAGTAACGCGGTTTGCTCGTGGATCCCACCGTCGGCAGCAATTCGGTCAGCACATGGTCCATTCGGTCCGTCGCCACATCCAAAATGCGCAGCCTTTCGTCGGGATCTTGCGAAGCCATCACCAGCGCCAGCGGAGTCATGGCGTTGCGAATGTGATGGTTTACCTCAGCGACGATTATCGCTCTCTCCTTGGCGCGCACGACAATCTGGTTCTTGTTGCTCTGCACCAGGAAAAATATCAGCATACCGGCGCCGGTGATGGCCACCGCGGCATCATCAATAATCGTTTCGGCTGCAGCGATGCCCAGGTGATACAGCAGCGCATCCGCTACGTACGTGATCGTGAAAAGAACCAGGCCAACCACCAACGCGGCCTTCACGTTGTATTGGTTTAGCAATTCGGACATGCTTCGCAGTCGCCGCATCGCAGTCCTCCGACACAATTTGCCTCTGGAGCATAGTGCAAACGGCTCTAACCCACCAGCGCCAAATGACGCAGCGCGCCGTGTGAAGCCCGCGTTGCAAGCCCTCGTTCAGGGAATTTCGACAGCGACGAGCGACATATCATCAGCAGGTGGGCCGTGGCGGAAGGCGGCGACGCGGTTCACAATTTCCTGCGTCATTGCGGGCAGAGGAAGCTTGGAGGTTTCGTGCACAATTTCCGCCAGGCCTTCGACGCCCAGCATATCGTCGCGCGTATTGAAGCTTTCGGTGAATCCGTCGGTGTACAGAATCACGCGATCGCCCGCCTCGACCGGAATTTTCACAGCCGATCCGGTGTCCACCGCGTCGTGCATCAGGCCCAGGATCGGGGTGAGCGATTCCAGCAGCCGCGGGGACTCACCGGGCCTGACGATCATCGCAGGCGGATGTCCGGCGCCGAAGAATTCCAGCGAGCGCGCCGCAAGATCCAATCGAGCGGCGACCACGGTGAAATAAAACACCGAGCTGCGCAAGCTGCCGATCACAAAACGATTGAGATGCTCCATCATGGGGGCGAGTCCGGCGCCGCGCTCGATTTGCGACATCGTTTCGGTGTAGATGCGATTGGCCACCAACGCTGAGCCGATGCCGTGCCCCGAGACGTCGCAGATCATCAATGACAAATGGTCGGGCCGCGGCGCGACCAGCCCAAAATCTCCACCGATGGTGCGCACCGGCTGGTAAAAGGTTTCCACCGCGGCGCCTCCCCACACCAGATTGCCCGGCGCGAGGCTCTGCTGCACGCGCGCGGCCAGCAACAAGTCCTCTTCGATTTCGCGATGGCGCTGCTCGAGTTGGATGTTCACTTCGCGCAGCGCGTTTTCGGCGCGCTTCTGCGCGGAAATATCGGTGAGGGTGACGATGGAAAAAATCTGTCCATCCGGATCTTCAATCTGGCGCGCGGTGATCACCACCGGCAGGCGGCTGCCATCGCGGCACGGCACGTAGAATTCAAAAAGGTTGCTGCCTTCCCTCTGGCGGCGCTCGATTTGCCGCTGCAGTTCCTGCGCTCCTTCGGGAGGATACCAAGTGGTGATTTTCGAGCCAATGAATTCGCCCGCGGAATATCCGGACATTTTCAGATACAGAGCGTTGGCGAAAACCACCTCGCCACAATCGTTGTTGATCAGCACGCCCTGATTCAGCGATTCCAGAATGCCGACAACTCCGTCCAACCATTCATGCGGTATTTCGACCACAGAGGATACCTCGGCGTGTGAGCCCGAAAGACTGACTCGAGAATGTGAACCCAATATTGCAGACCAATCATACCACTGGCGAAACATATGATGCCCGTTGTGGCCTGAAAGTCGCGGCTAAATGCGACCACCGCAAGATCGTCCAGAGTCCCCGGTCGCCTAATTCCTTTGGAGGAAGCGCGGATGTGTGGATACTTGATGGATGCAAACTGGGGAGAAGTCAACGTGACCGACATTTCCGCACCGAAGGGGCTCGCGGTGCTTGGCGCGGGCAAGATGGGCGGCATCCTGATCGAAGCGTTTTTGAAGCATGGTTTGATCGCGCCCGCGCGCGTTTTTGCCACCGTGCGCCAGACCAGCTCGGAGCGCCGCAGCATCTCCAGCGCGCAGATCACGCTGGGCACGGACAATCGCACCGCGGCAAAAAACGCCGACGTGATTTTGATTTGCCTGAAGCCGCTTGCGGTGGGCGCGGTGCTGGATGAAATCCGTCCGGAGCTGAACGATCAGAAACTGGTGATTTCGATCGCCGCCGCGGTTCCCACGGAATATATGGAGAAGCGCGCGGGCGGAAATGTGCCGGTGCTGCGTGCGATGCCCAATACGCCTTCGATGGTCGGCGAAGGCATCACCGCGATTTGCAAAGGCAAGCACGCTACGGCGAAGCATTTGGAACTCGCGCGCAAGCTTTTCGACGCCGTCGGAAAAACGGTGGTGGTGGACGAAAAGCACATGGACGCCGTCACCGGCCTTTCCGGCAGCGGCCCGGCATTTCTCTATATTATTTTGGAATCGCTGGCGGAAGGCGGCGTGAAGATGGGCCTGTCGCGCGAGTTGGCTACTTTGCTCGCGGCGCAGACGATGCTGGGCGCGGCGAAAGTGGTGCTGGAAACGGGCCACCACCCCGCGCTGCTGAAGGATACGGTGACCACTCCGGCTGGATGCACGATTGACGGGATTCTGGAACTGGAGGAGGGCAAGCTGCGGGTGACTTTGATCAAGGCTGTGGTGAAGGCTTCGCAGCGCGCGAAGGAATTGTTATTCAGCGATAAGGAGAGTTAGCCGGTTGCAGCCGTCGCGTGGAAATGCAAAAGATTTACTGCAGGGGACGCAGAGAAAGGCGCGCAGAGTTCGCAGAGCAAACTAATGCAAAGGTTGTTCCGGGGCGATCTGAGCGGTCCCGTGGATTTCGAGTTCGACGGTGTCGTTCGCGTGCAGCAGGAACGTGCTGGCGTCTTTCATTCCCCATTTTACGTATGGGATTGCGAAGTGTGTGTCGCAATTCAGCCGCGCGGGCGACACAGGTTGAACCGCAAACGTCATCGTCACGTCGTGGTCCTGCCCGTGAATGCGAAACGCGCCGGCGAGGTCCACCTGCGACGGTTTCTGTGGATCGAAAGAGCCCCGCACCTGCTGCGGCGTGAAAACAATCTCCGGATACTTCGGGCTCTCCAGAATTTCCTGATGCATCTTCTTGTCGCGCGATTTGTTTTCCGTGTCACCGCTGCGCGCGTCCACAATAATCGCGCCGCTTGCTTTCCCCGTGGCCGCATCAAAATGAATTTGCCCGCCTTTCAGCTGAAACATTCCGTGGACGGCGTGCAGCGTGGTATCGAGCGTGAATGTAATTTTGGTCTGTGCCGGATCGAGGTTGACGACGTAAGCCTGCGCGCAAGAAGCCGGCGCAAACGTGAGCGCGCCGTAACATCCGACCACGAAGATCGCCAGCGCACGCACCAAACTCACGCGCGCAACACCTGCCATCCGAGATCGAACATTTCGCCGGCGCGAATCGGCGCGGGCTTGGGGCAATTTGCGTGCCAGGAAATCATCCGCGCGAACATTTTGGGATTCATCGCGAACATGCGCAGCGCCTTGCGCCGCAGCCACGTCTGGCGATCCAACAGCAGCAGCAATCGCGCCATGTGCGCAGGCGCTTGCGTGAATCTGCGATGCGCCACGCGATACGGCGCCAGATCTTCAGCCGCGAGCGCGTCACCCAAGCTCAGCGCTTGCTGAAACGCGAGGCTCATGCCCTGCCCGGTAATCCCGTCCACGGAAAACGAAGCATCGCCGACGAGCGCAACATTCCCATGCGCCACGCTGCGCGGATATTCCAGCACAGTCTGGCAGCCCGATTCTTCCGTGGTGCGGCGCGCATCGCCCAAGCGTCGCGCCACCACCGGAAAATGTTGCAACGCGAGCTCCACTCTCATCTGCGGATCGCTGGTCAGCACCGCCAGGCAAATTTCGTCCGGCCCCGTCGGCGTCACATAAATCTGGCAGCGCTCGCCCCAATACACCTCGACAAAATCACTCCACGGAGCAATCGCGAAGTGGCAGCGAAATCCAAATCGCGCCGAGCGCACGCGCCGCGGGCCCAGCCCCGACCATTTTCGAATCACGGATTTCTGGCCGTCGGCGCCCACCAGCCAATGAAAAGGAAACAACGCGCCATCAAGACGAGCACTCGAGGAATTTAATTTCGTAACGCGCGTCCCCCAGCGAAAGGTAACGCCCAGCTCTAAAGCCCGCCGCACCAGCAAATCGTGCAGCACGCTGCGGCGCAAGCCAAACGCCGCGCCACGCGTGATTCTGCCGCCCGCAGACGAAGCCTCATCGGAAAAACGCAATCCAGCAATTGGGAATGCAACAGAGGAGTCCAGCCAGATGCCGAGGTGTTGCAGCGCGGATACGCCTTCAGGAAGAAGACCTTCACCGCAGGGTTTGTCAATCGGCGGCTTGCGCGGGTCAACCACCGTTGCATGGAGTCCCTTTTGACTTGCCGCTATCGCCGTCGCAATCCCTGCTGGCCCCGCTCCGACGATCAGGACTTCCGCACCTGTGGCCACTAGCCCCCGCTTCCTACCAACGTAACAAGACGAGCTCCGCGCAGAATCCAGGACCCATCGCCGCCAGAATGCTCAACGAGCCTGGTTCCGGACGCCGATTGGAATAGACATCCTCGAGAACGAGCAATACGGACGTGGAAGAAATGTTTCCGACGCGCCGCAAGCAAGCCCACGATGCCGACAAGTCGTCTGCCGTAATTCCGAGCGCGGTCGCGGTGGCTTCCAAAACTTTTGGACCACCGGTGTGCATGATCCAGGATTTGATGTCGGAGCGCTTCGCGCCATTTTCGGCGAGGAACGCGTCCACGTCCTTGCCCAGATGCTTGGTCACCATGTCCGGAACTTCCGGAGATAGTACGATGCGAAAACCCTTCTCAGAGATGTCCCAGCCCATTACCTTCTCGCTGTGCAGGTAGAAACTGGATTTCGTCGCGAGAATTTCCGGGCCGTCCGCTTTCCGGTTCGAACCTGTGATCACCGTTGCCGCGGCACCATCGCCAAACAGCAGCGCGGAAATCAGGTGCGCCATCGAGAGGTCGTCGCGCTGCAAAGTGAGCGAGCACAATTCCACGGACAAAAGCGCCGCTGCTTGATCTGGATAAGCCTTCACGTAATCCGCAGCGCGCGAAATTCCGGCGGCGCCCGCGACACAGCCCAATCCGAAAATTGGAATTCTCTTAATATTGGGCGAGAGGCCCATACGATTCACTAGCCGCGCATCCAGAGACGGGGCAGCGATGCCGGTGACCGACGTCACAAAAATTGCGCCGAGATCCTTCGGCACCAGTCCCGCTTTGTGCAGGGCTTTACACAGAGACTCTTCTCCCAGTTCGAGCGCGTGCGCGATCCAGGCGTTGTTCGCCTGTCCCCAAGTGGTCAGGCCCTCGTAGAAATCGATGGGTTCGACCAGGTAACGGCCCTCGACCTGCATGCTCTCGTCGAGGCGGTCGAGAATATCCGGGTTCGACAACCGATGGCGCCAGTCGTTCTTCAGGGCCTCCGTCAAAATTTCCTGCTTGTAGTAGTACTCTGGAAAGGCGCTGGCGACGCTGGCAATCCTCATCGAATGGGCTCCTGGTTTAGGGTCTTAACGGTTCCGAAGGATAGTATCGCGAGAACGGCCATTATCAACAGGGTGTTTTTGTAAAAAACTACATAAGTGGTGACCGGGGCCATTTTGCAGCAGTTGGCGCCCGGGCGCAAGCTCGGCGTGCAAGTATCGCTAACTCGACGCCGGCGCGGGCAAATTGGAAATCTGCGTGGGAAATGCAAAGGTGTGGAAAAAAAATCCCCGAGTCTGGGGCGCAGACCCGGGGACGGGGGTGAGGGACGCTGGGCCGAAAACTTTTTTAAACTCCTGATGCGCTTAGTAATTCCAGCGGCGCATTGCCAGCGATGCGCGGAACACCAGTTGAATTGCCATGACGATCATGGTGTCGCGAAACGCAATTGCTTTTTGGCGCATAACCGAAACCTCCGAGGCGTCGGGAAAAGGCAGCGCGTGGGCGGTTGCCGAAACGGTGCGGCTTGGTGATTTCCAGAATGTGCTCGTCAAAGTGCTCATGCCCTGGCCCCTTAATTCAATACGTAAACCGGATTATCGTGTTCGACCGCCAGCACCATGGATTTGAAGATGTCCACATCCCAGCTATCGGCGATGCGCAAGCGAACGACTTCTGTGGTTTCCGATACCAGGCGCCCGCGCAGCGGTACCCGCAGGTTGCCTGCTACAACTCGGAGAATCACTGACTGTCCCATCCAGATTGCGTAGCCTCCGACCATTTGTCTCCCCCTCCTGAGACTGCTTACTCGAGCAAGCACAGTTTCGGGCAGGGGTCCGACCTGGCCAATGGTACAGCGGGCTATAAGCAGTAGGCGGGTAGTACTAGGCACTTACCGGTTCTTCGGGATGGCAGCTAAAGGCTTTTCTGTTAATGTGTTTACAGCGGTTTGGGGCGTTTTGAGGGGATCCGGCCCGGGTCGGTTGGGTCTTTGTGGGTCGTGGCTTAAGCCCTGACATAAGCCCGCTCCTGCCGTGCGGCTTTAGCCGCTGAAGTACGACTCCGCGATCGCGACCGAGACTCATTCTTGCTGGCGCACCCATCGGTGTCGCGAGGGAATCCACACTGAATGGTCGAGCTTTTAAAGGAGCTGCTGCACCGCCTGTCCGACGTCCGCGCCCTCGTGGCGCTGGGCGGGCTGGTAATGGTCTGCGGCATCATCTTCATCGAAACCGGTCTGTTCGTCGGCTTCTTCCTGCCGGGCGATTCCCTGCTGGTGACCGCCGGGGTGGTTGCCGCTGACAAAGCTTCCGGCCTGCAGCTGGTCTGGCTGCTTCCGTTGGTAACCCTGTGCGCGATCGTTGGCGACCAGCTCGGCTACTGGATCGGGCGCACCATGGGCCACCGGCTCTACCAGCGCGAAGACTCGCGCTTTTTCAAGAAGAGCCACTTGATGCGCGCGCACGAGTTTTACGAAAAATACGGCTCGCGCACGATCATCCTCGCGCGCTTCATGCCTATTGTACGTACCTTCTGCCCGCCAGTAGCCGGCGCCGCCCAAATGAATTACACGCGCTACCTACTCTTCGACATCGTCGGCGGATTCCTCTGGGTATGGAGCATGATCCTGCTGGGCTACACGCTCGGCACCCACGTGCCCAATATTGACAAGCGCATCCACTATGTAATCGCCGTAGTGATTTTTCTTTCGCTACTCCCCGCCATCATTTCCGCGTGGAGGGCCCGCATCCGCAAAACCCCCGCCACCCTGTAAGAAACCAAAGCCGCCAAGGCAGAAGTCGCGTAGCCCCAGCCACGCCGAAACGATCACCGCATCTAACGGCGATATTTCAATTACACGACGCAAGCCACAGAGCGGCCTAGACCACTGTACTTCCCGCACTGGGACAGTCTCCGATCACGCGACGAAAGAGACCGCAACGCTCCAGGCGTCTCTACATGACCTTGGCAGGACACATTCCATGGGGCTAAAATGCCCGACGATATTGGCCCCTTCCAATCTTGCGTTTTGAAGGAGCACATCATGGGATTTCGACTTTTTCG
>Ga0209274_10001649_pt1 | contig 11341 bp, 10 predicted proteins | sample HubBroMetageREF1_FD_188343 | JGI IMG/M metagenome (GOLD analysis project Ga0209274, IMG submission 188343) | Reference soil microbial communities from the Hubbard Brook experimental Forest, New Hampshire, USA - Hubbard Brook CCASE Soil... | ecosystem: Environmental > Terrestrial > Soil >...
CGCTCCTGAGCTCCGGTGACCGCACCACGCGCCTCCAGGACCTGATGGAACTGCGCGCCCCGTTGTATGCCGAGATCGCGGACATCGTCGTGCCGACCGACGGCCGGCGCGTACCGGGTGTGACCGAGCACATCCTGCGGGAGCTCGCGGCGCTGTCCGGACCGCGCTGAAGGCACGTGCCCGCGCGCCGCGCGCGAGCGCAGCGCTCACGTATACTCACGCGCAGTGCCGCGCCTGTTGTCTCGCGGCCGGCGGCGGCACGTGCACACCCTGAACGTCGAACTTAGGTCCCGCAGCTATCCGATCCTGATCGATGCCGGACTCCTCGGACGCGCGGCAGTGCTCGAGGCGCACGTCGGGGCGCGCGATGTGCTCGTGGTCAGCGATACGACCGTAGCCCCGCTGTACCTGCCCGCATTGAGCGCCGCCCTTAAGGCACGCCGCCTGGTGGCGGTGATCCTGCCCGCGGGCGAGGCGCACAAGACCCTCGCCAACCTCGCCCGGGTGCTCGATGTGCTCATTGCCAACCGCTTCGGGCGCGATTGCGCACTGCTCGCCTTAGGGGGTGGCGTGGTCGGGGATCTCGCCGGCTTCGCCGCCGCGTCCTACCAGCGCGGCGTCGCCTTCGTGCAGGTGCCCACGACGCTCCTCGCCCAGGTGGACTCATCCGTGGGCGGCAAGACCGGCGTCAATCACCCCGGCGGCAAGAACCTCATCGGCGCCTTCCACCAGCCGAGCGCCGTTTTGAGTGACACGGCAACGCTCACGACGCTGCCCGCGCGGCAACTGCGCGCCGGGCTCGCCGAAGTGATCAAGTACGGCCTCATCTGCGATGCGGCGTTTTTTTCGTGGCTCGAAGCGCACCTCGATGCCCTGCTGGCCGGGGAGCCGGCGGCGCTCGCGCACGTCATCCGCCGCTCCTGCGAGATCAAGGCCGCCATCGTGGGCCGCGACGAACGCGAGCACGGCGAGCGGGCGCTCCTGAATCTCGGCCACACCTTCGGGCACGCGCTGGAAGCCGCCACCGCTTATAAGGAGTGGCTGCACGGCGAGGCGGTGGGGACGGGACTCGTCATGGCGGCCGCCATGTCGCATGCCTGCGGCTACTTAAGCGCCGCGGATGCCGCGCGGGTGCGCCAGCTGGTCGAGCGCGCCGGCCTGCCGGCGCACGCGGGGAATGTGAGCCCGGAGGTGCTGCTCGCGCACATGCGCATCGACAAGAAGGTCCAGGGTGGACGCATTCATCTGGTGCTGCTGCGCTCGATCGGCACCGCCTTCCTCACCGATGACTACCCGCAAGGCGCCTTGCAGCGCACGCTCGCGGAATATTGCGGGGCGGCGCGATGAACGACGTGCCACGGGGCGAGGCGCTGCTTGCGCCCTTCGCCGCGCGCGATTCGCGGTCACGCGGCCGGCGTTACCCCGAACCCAAACCCGAGCTGCGCAGCGAGTTCCAGCGCGATCGGGATCGCATCATTCACTCGAACGCGTTTCGGCGCCTGGTATACAAGACCCAGGTGTTCGTGAACCACGAGGGCGACCTGTACCGCACGCGTGTCACCCATTCCATCGAGGTCGCGCAGATCGCCCGCTCGGTTGCCCTTGCGCTCAAGGTGAACGAGGCGCTCACGGAAGCGATCTGCCTCGCGCATGACCTCGGCCATACCCCGTTCGGGCACGCCGGCCAGGATGCGCTGAATGAATGCATGCGCGAGTACGGCGGCTTCGAGCACAACCTGCAGTCCTTGCGGGTGGTGGATGAGCTCGAGGAGCGCTACGCGGAGTTTCCGGGACTGAACCTCACGTTTGAATGCCGCGAGGGCATCCTCAAACACTGCTCATTGCACAACGCCCGCGAACTGGGCGAGCTGGGCGAGCGCTTCATCAAGCGTCAGCAGCCGGGACTCGAGGCGCAGATCGCCAATCTTGCGGATGAGATCGCCTACAACAATCACGATGTGGACGACGGCATCCGCGCGCAGTTGCTGGACCTTGCCGGGTTGCGCGAGGTGCGCCTGTTCCGCCGCCAGTACGACGCCGTCGCCGCCCAGTATCCCAACCTGGGCGAGCGCCGGGTGATTCACGAGACCATCCGGCGCATGATCAATTACATCGTGCTCGACTTCATCCGCAGCACGCAGGCGCAGCTCGACGCCGCGCGGCCGCGCACCATCGACGAGGTGCGCGCGCAGCCCAAGGCGCTCGCGACGCTGAGCGAGGGCTGTCGCGAGGAGCACCTGGAACTGAAGGCGTTCCTGCGCGAGCATGTATACCGGCACTACAAGGTGCTGCGTATGACGACCAAGGCGCGCCGCGTGCTGCAGGAGCTGTTCGAGGCATTTTTCAAGGACCTGAACCTCATGCCGCCAGAACACCGCGCGCAGGCTGCCGAGGCGGAGGCCACGCATGGCGCCGCGGGCCGCGCCCGTGGCGTGGCGGACTACATCGCCGGGATGACGGATCGGTATGCGATCCTCGAGCATCGCAGATTGTTTGAGCCGGGGGAGAGGACGTGATCACTGGGTCGTAACCGGCCGCAACTGAATTACTTGCGTGATCGTTGAGATTCTTCGGTCCACATTGGGAGCCGACCTAGGCGCTCATGGCCAACCCGCGTAAAGTTTGTAAATTGGCGCCAATTAACCAAGACTCGGCTGAACAAACCCGAGCAGGCGACCGTTATTTTCGAAGGGGTGATGCGCGACTCGTCAAAAATCGCGGCTCTTGGTACGGCTAGGGCGATCTTCGAAACACTGGCACCACACTTGGTCGAGAGCGGCATTACCAGCTCAGAGGTCGAGACGCTGCTGCGGGCGGTGTGCGTTCACGAAGCCGCCAGATCTTTCGTAGAGCACGGGCGACGCCCGAACGTATCCCAGATCGCTATCAAGACCGGAGTGGATCGCCACGTTGTAGCGGACATTTTGAAGACACCGCCGCGGGTAAACAGAGCATTGGAGACACGCCGTGACGCAACGAGCCGTGTCATTGCAGGATGGCTTTCCGACCCGCGCTACCTAAAAAGCGGGCAGCCGATTCCATTGCAGGTTGGTGATCCGCGATCCCGCGGTCGCACCGTTTGGTCGCTGGTTGAGGATCACGCACCCGGCGTGTGGCCCCGCCTGGTAATCGATGAGCTCATCCGTGTTAACCTCGTCGAAGTCCTCCCGGACGGAACCTTTCGCTGCGCACATAGGCCCAGTCCCGAGCCGGCCGAAGCCGCGGGTATTGTGGACGAGTCTTCCAGCCAGCTCGTACGCGACGCGATCTACAGTCAGCTCGACGACCTGAAATCCGGCAGGCGCCGGTCGTGGCGGACAGCTCAAAGCGTTCAGATCGCCCGAGACAAAGTACATCTCGTGCGTAAGATGGTCCGCGATAAGCTCGATAGTGTTGTATCGGAATTGGCCGACGACCTTGATAGCTCCCGTTGGAAACCGGCTAAAACGGACACGGGGCGTAAAATTCTCATGGGCATATCCGCCTTCAGTTTCGAGCGAGTACCTCAGGATTTGCCCAAAATCGATAGGGCGAAGAACACGCGTGGCCGGCGGGATCAACGCAGAGCAAGAAAGCGGGTCACGTGAAAAAAAAGAACACAGCAACTGTGACTCGTTCAAGTCCAAGAGCGCCGACGCTACCTGGAACGGGCAAACGAGCGGAGCGTCAGATTCAAGCCGCTTATTCACTAGAGCCCGCGCTTCGTGTCTTGTTGGGCAAGACTATCGAGTTCCTTCTAAGCGCTGGAGAGCTTCCAGAACATATTGCGTTCGAACTTGCCGAGCAGGCAGGACGAGTAAGCGGCCGCGAGCCTCCATTGAGTGCCAAAGACGTTCAGCACGTTGAGGGGGTGTATAGGCGATTCGCTGACATTTGTGGAATAAACCACGACTGGCGCCGAGAACCCGCTTACACGAACGGCGACGGAGACCCGCTGCCGCTCACGCACGATTCGCTGCGGGGACTTGTTAGCAAACGTGTTCCAAGGAAAAAGATTTCCGCACTTATTCGGTGGATGATTGATAACGGCATAGTTAGAAAAACTGACCGTGGTAAGTTGGCCCTAACCGGGGAGCGCACGGTCATCCTCGAGAGAGACGTCGCGCGTAAGTTCTTGCTGGATCGAGTGGCGACATTAGTCCCTCAATTGCTTCGAAGTGAACTGCGCAACGCAACCGCTCAAGATCCTTATTCTCGCGACGTCAATCGAGACGCACGAGTGTTCTGTCTGCCAGAAAAATACGTACCGCTTTGGCGGCAGGTTATACGTGAGCGAGCGGGAATGTTTATGGAAGGCGTCGATAATTGGCTTGAAGACCACACGCACCGCGACGACCCAGGGCCAGTTTGCGAGGTGTCCGTGCACTGCTATACCCACACAGGGGACTCCCGCTCGTCCAAGGGCAGCAAAACTGACGTTCACCGTGTTAAACGTGGTCGCCTGACTAACCGCACATCGAGGAAGTAGCCGGAATGATCAACGTGGAGATAACAACTCGGACCCGCCGAGCAGCGCGACTGGACCAATCCGCGTGCGCCGATGCGCTTCAGTTCGTATACACGATGGAAGAGGGACGAGGGCAATTCACTGCTATGCATACACGGGGGGACTCCCGCTCATCTAGGGCGGCCGGCACCAATGTTCGCGGTTTTAAGGATGGCGGCTGATGCACGACTCTACTTCAGCTGTCGAAGTTCTTTGTGGCACCTCTGCCCCCGCACGAATTCCAGTCCCTCGCGTCACAGAGCGGTTGGAGCTGCGCCCCTTCCGCGAAGAGGACATCCAAAGATTTGCTGGATTCATGGCCGACTCGGAAACCACGAAGTTTATCGGTGGGCCGAAGTCTCTGGCAGCAGCCGCAGAGTCGGTACGCTACATGCGCGATGCGTTTGCCGGCCGCGGGTGGGGTACGCTCGCGGTAATTCAACGTGACGACAATGCCTGCATTGGGTACTGCGGCGTTAGGCCCTTGCAAAACACTCCACACGTTGAACTCGCCTTTGCGTTAGATCGAACCAGCTGGCATTGCGGCTACGCCACGGAAGCCTCCAGCGCGTCACTCGATCTGGCATTTCGATACCTAGCGGTTGACGCTGTTTTTGCTACTGTGTACCCAGAAAACCAAGCCAGTGTCAGGGTCCTAACGAAACTCGGAATGTCTCGGTACGGCTCCATCTTCGGAGTCTGGCCCCGAAATTCCGCCCTCCTATTCAGGGTGGACCAAACGTCATGGCGCGCGCGAGGCTCCAAGGGCAACGACGTCGTCACACCGTGAGGATTTTGGACGCGAGGCCACTTTCAGAGTTTTTTCCGCCTCGGCAGCGGCGCACCACTGGCTTGGCGCGGAAGAAACCCATCCACATCCGGACCTTACGCGCGCGACCGTTGCGGCGGTTCCGTCTGACGCATCTCCACTGACCGGATCCTAAGCACCGAAGCCTGGCCCCAGAGACTTGACTCGGGCCACCGGGTTACCTGGGGACTTGCGCAACCTGCTCGGATGAGTTCTAACGGGCTTGTTGCGCCGCAACAACACTGCGTTGGCGGACCTCATCTCCCAGCAGAATAGCAACCAGCAACTTGTCATAACTGCCCGAAAAGGCACATTATGTGACGTGGCTCACAACAACCAGAACGCACAACAGGCCGCACCGACCGACGCCGACGCACTTGCCGACGCCGTTGAATCGTTGTTTCGACCTCTGGCGCGAATGCTCGTGCGGCAAGGCATCGGAGCCCGCAGCACTCTTGAGCTCATCAAGCGAGCGTACGTGTCGGCCACGATGGACGTGCTGAATGAGCGCGAGCTGCCGATTACCACTGCGCGACTGAGTGTATTCACTGGCCTGACTTCGCGAGAAATTGACAACATCACCGGCTCCAGTGTGAGAGCCGCTGACACGGGCCCGAATTTCGTCACAGCCCTTGCTGCGCTGTTGACGGCCTGGCACGAGGATTTCCGTTACGCATTTACCTTGGCGGGCACGCCATACGAACTCGACTTTGACGCCTCAAGTGACAAGCCGAGCTTTACGGCGCTTGTGCGCGAGTTCGCACCGGGCCACGAGCCGGGAGAGTTGCTGCAGGAGTTGATACGCGGAGGGGCGGCGCGAATCAATCAAGAGACAAACCGCATTCAAGCCGTGTCCCGTGCGTTTATTGCCGAACCGTATTCGCGACTAAATGCGAAGCGCATTGGGTCTCTGGTTAGGAACTTGACGGAAACGCTCTACGCAAACTCACAGACACCAGACGCAGCGGCGCGCCGCTTCGAGCGCCACGTTACCGCCGACTTCGCCATCAACGAGGGAGCTGAAGAGGCTTTTAGGACTACTGTTCGCGCGCATGCGCAGCCTTTCCTCGAATTACTCGACAAGTGGCTGCAGGAACAACCTCCGGCTGCCGAGAACGGACGGCGCGTAGGCGTTTCGGTGTTTGGATTTGTCGAACCGCGCGAGTTCGCCGAGACAAAGACTGGAGAACTCCCGCCCCGACCGAAGAGACTTCCAGGTTTTTCTGGCGTGAATGAACGCACAGCTTCTTCTTCCGATCTCAAGGTCGCTCGCGACTCCGGTGCGCAACCAGAGATCATTGACCAGCAAAAAGATCATCATAAGGGAACCTAGAATCATGAGAATCGATAGGCGTCTGCGCTCTCGTATGGCCTTCGCGGCTACCTTCCTACTTGCCGCGACGCCGGCGACTTGGGCGGGCATCGCAGGCGGTGGGCTGCAACAGAGTCTCGGTATCGCAGGCGGTGGAATCCGTCTCCCCAGCAGCAAGACTGAGGGCATCGCGGGGGGTGGGCTGCAACAGGTTCTCGGTATCGCGGGCGGTGGAGTCCGTCTCCCCAGCAGCAAGACTCAGGGCATCGCGGGCGGTGGGCTGCAACAGAGTCTCGGCATCGCGGGCGGTGGAATCCGTGGCATCGGGAGCGGTGGAATCCGCGTCGGCCGCCACAGGTAGATCCAGTTGCGCTGATTTAGTAGTCCGATCACTACGGGCGCCGGTCTTCAAGACGGCGCCCGTTTCATTTGTGGTTTCCGCCGGCGGGAAGTATCGAAACTCCTTACTGCGCCCGCTTCGTCAATTCTTCTCTCAACGTCTTCCTCAGGATCTTGCCCACGTTCGTCTTCGGCAGCTCCTGTTTGAAATAAACGTGCCTGGGTACCTTGTAGCCGGCGAGCGACTTGCGGCTGTAGTCGATCAAGTCCCTTTCGGTGAGCGCCGGATCCTTGCGGACCACGAATAGCGCTACCACTTCGCCGGAGTGCTCGTCTGGCTGCGCCACCGCGGCGACTTCCAGAATCCCCGGGTGCGAGGCGACGACGGCTTCGACTTCGTTTGGATATACGTTGAACCCGGACACCAGGATCATGTCCTTCTTGCGGTCCTCGATGTAGACGTAGCCGCGCGCGTCCATGCGGCCGACATCCCCGGTGCGCAGGAAGCCATCCGGCAGCATGACTTTCGCGGTCTCATCCGGGCGCTTCCAGTAACCGACCATCACCTGCGGTCCGCGCACACAGATCTCACCCACTTTGCCGAGCTCCAGCTCCTTGCCGTCGTCGTCCTTGATGGCGATCTCGGTGGAGGAAATCGGCAGGCCGATCGAGCCATTGAAGTCTTCCTTCGGAGGATTGATGCACGCGGCGGGCGAGGTCTCCGTGAGGCCCCAGGCCTGCGACAGCACGTGCCCCCCGGTGGCCTCTTTCCAGCGTTTCGCCACCGTTTCCTGCACCGCCATGCCGCCACCGAGAGTAATGTCCAGCCGACTGAAATCCAGATCCTTGAAACCCGGCGCATTCAGCAGGGCGTTGAACAGCGTGTTGACTCCACTCAGGAACTCACACGGATAGCGCTTGAACTCGGCCATCATTGCCGGCAGGTCGCGCGGGTTGATGATGAGCACGTTCTTCCAGCCCAGGCGCGCAAACAGCAGGCAGTTACACGACAGCGCGAAGATGTGATACAGCGGGATCGCCGTGATCAGTAACCCCGGCGGCTCGGAGGACTTCCTTCCAAGCCAGGCTTCGGCCTGCAGGATGTTGGTGCTGACGTTGCCATGGGAGAGCATGGCGCCCTTGGCGACACCGGTCGTGCCGCCCGTGTACTGCAGGTAGGCAAGATCCGCGGGCCCGACATCCACGTTCGTTAAGGGCAGGCTCATTCCTGCGCTGACGGCGGCCTTGAACGAGGTGGCAGTGGGGATGTGCCAGCTCGGTACCTGCTTGCGCACGTGTCGCACGACGTAGTTGACGATATGCGACTTGGGGAACTTCAGATAATCGCCCGCAGCGGTGACCAGCACCTGCCTGAGGCTGGTACTGGCGATTACCTTTTCGAGCACGTGCGCGAAGTTCTCGATGACCACGATCACGAGCGCGCCGGAATCGGCGAGTTGGTGCTGCAGCTCCGGTGCCGTGTACAGCGGATTGACGTTGACGACGGTAAGCCCCGCGCGCAGCGCCCCAAACATGGCGATCGGGTACTGCAGGGTATTCGGCAGCATGATGGCGATACGATCGCCCTTCACAAAACCCTGGTGCTGCAGCCAGGCCGCGAAGGCGCGCGAGTACTCGTCCAGCTGCCGGTAGGTCAGCTGCGCGCCCATCTGGATGAACGCCACGCGCTCGGCGTGTTCGGCGCAGGTCTTTTCCACCAGCTCCTTCAGCGAGCGCAGCTGCTGCGGGTCGACCTCGGCCGGCACGTGCGGCGGATAGGATTTCAGCCAGATCTTTTCCATCAGCGTCCCCCCGTGGCAGCATTCTTCTTAAGGAGCGGCTTCAGGTAGCGCCACACGGTGTCGAGTACCGGGGGCTCTCCGCGGGCGTTCGGATGCATGCCATCCTCCTGCATACGCGTGGCATCAAGCGCCACGCCCTCCAGCAGGAACGGCACCAGCGGCAGATGATATTGCTTTGCGACTTCCGGAAACACGCGCGCGAATTCACCGCTGTAGCGCGGGCCGTAGTTGGGCGGGATCTGCAGGCCCACGAGCAGCACCTGCGCGCCACCGGCCTGCGCCATTTGCACCATGTGCACAAGATTGTCGCGCGTGGCGCTCAGCGGCAGCCCCCGCAGCCCGTCATTGGCACCCAGTTCCAGGATTACCGTTCCCGGCTGATGCAGCTGCAGCGCCCGGGGCAGGCGTTCCAGCCCACCGCTGCTGGTCTCACCGCTCACGCTGGCGTTGATGACCTCGTATCCGTACCCTTGAGTCTTCAGTCGCGTCTCAAGCAGCGCGACCCAACCCTGCTCCGGCCGGATTCCGAAAGCGGCGCTCAGACTGTCGCCGAAGACAAGAATCGTACGGTCGGACGCCACCGCGTTCTGGAGCGCGATGAACAGCAAGCCGATGCCCAGCACCGCGGCGCCGACACTTCTCAACAGCGTTCTCAAGGCTGAAGACCTCTGCAAGCAGGTTAGCAGTCCGGAAGGCTCGCTGACCATTGTCGACGGCGTCTCCTTCGACATTGCCGCCGGCGAATCCGTAGCGGTCACGGGACCTTCGGGCGCGGGCAAGTCAACGCTGCTGGCGCTGCTTGCCGGACTGGATCTGCCCAGCAGCGGCAAGGTCTGGCTCGATGGCGTGGATCTCACCGCCCTGGATGAGGACGGGCGGGCGCGACTGCGGGCACAGCGTGTCGGCTTCGTGTTCCAGTCTTTCCACCTGATCCCGGCGCTCACCGCGCTTGAAAACGTGATGCTGCCGCTGGAACTCGCGGGCCGTCCCGACGCGCGCGCCGCAGCCATGCAGACGCTGGGGCGCGTGGGCCTTGCGGGCCGCACCGGCCATTACCCGCGCCAGCTCTCCGGGGGTGAGCAGCAGCGGGTGGCCATCGCACGCGCGTTCGTCACCCGCCCGGCGGTGCTGTTTGCGGACGAGCCCACCGGCAACCTCGACACCGTCACCGGCGCGCGCGTCGGGGAGCTGTTGTTCGAGCTCAATGCCAACGCGCACACGACCCTGGTCCTCGTCACCCACGATGCGCAGCTCGGCGCGCGCTGCGCCCGCGCCTTGCACATGGAAGCCGGGCGGCTGGTATGAAAGTTCTGAAACTCGCACTGCGTACACTGCTGCGCGAGTGGCGCTCGGGCGAGCTCGGGGTACTGTTGCTCGCGCTCACGGTCGCGGTCGCAGCGCTCACCGGCGTCGGCTTTCTGGTCAGCCGCATCAGCGCCGCGGTCGCCTTGCAGGCAAGCTCCGTGCTGGCGGCGGACCTGCGGCTGGGTTCCCCACAGCCCATCGATGAGCGCTACTTCGCGGAAGCCGCACACCGTGGCTTGCGCAGCGCACGCAGTACCTCACTCCTGTCCGTCGTGTTCAACGGCGATGCGAGCCAGCTCACCAACGTCGCGGCGGTGACGGCTGGTTACCCGCTGCGGGGACGCCTCCTCATCGCCGGCGAAGCCTTCGCCCCGGGAACTGCGGCGACAGGCATCCCGGCGCCCGGGGAGGTCTGGCCGGATTCGCGCCTGCTGGCCGCCATCGGCAGCAGGGTTGGTGGGCAGCTGTCGATCGGAGCTGCGACCTTGCGCGTCACGCGGGTGTTGATCGCGAAGCCCGACCAGGGCGGCACGTTCGCGGAACTCGCGCCCAGCCTGTTGATGAATGCCGCTGACCTTGCGGCTACGCGCCTGATCGAGCCTGGCAGCCGGGTCAGCTACGGGGCGCTGTTTGCCGGGGACCGGGCGAGCGTGGATCTGTTCAAGATCTGGCTGACGGGCACCAAGCGACCCGGGGAGCGGCTGCGCGACATCACCGATGCGAGTCCGCAGGTGCGTAATGCCGTGGACCGCGCCGGACGCTTTCTCACGCTCGCGAGTCTCGTGAGCGTGCTCCTGTGTGCGATCGCGGTGGCGATGGCCGCGCGCGGCTACGTGCACCGTCACCTGGATACGGTGGCGCTCCTGAAGACCCTGGGCGCCACGCGCGCCTTCACCCTGGCGTTGTCGCTGTTGCAGCTGCTCGTGATCGCGCTGGCGGCGGCGCTGGTGGGCGCGGCGCTTGGTTTCCTGGCACAGGAGTGGCTGCTGCAGGCGATCAAGGGATTGTTGGCGGTCACGGAGTTGCCGGCAGCGAGCATCATGCCTGTGGTTATCGGCTTTGCGGCCGCGATCGCGGTGCTGGCCGGCTTCGCGCTGCCACCACTGCTGCAACTCTCGCGCGTGCCGGCACTGCGGGTGCTGCGGCGTGACGTGGGCCCTCCTCCGCCACTGATCGTGCTGGCCTTTGGACCGGCCTGTGCTGTGGTGCTGGCGCTGATTTACTGGGTGGTGCGCGACTTCAGGGTGTTCTGCTACTTCACGGCAGGACTTGCCGTGTTCGTCGTGTTG
>Ga0209274_10001650_pt1 | contig 11340 bp, 7 predicted proteins | sample HubBroMetageREF1_FD_188343 | JGI IMG/M metagenome (GOLD analysis project Ga0209274, IMG submission 188343) | Reference soil microbial communities from the Hubbard Brook experimental Forest, New Hampshire, USA - Hubbard Brook CCASE Soil... | ecosystem: Environmental > Terrestrial > Soil >...
CGCCGTCACCGGCGCCGGCGCAGTAGAAAACGTCGGCAACTGGGGCAACGACGACACCACCTACGACGACGCCTACTTCCTCGGCGGACGCCCCTGGGAAGCCGCCCAGCGCTATCACGACGAAGCCGCAATTTTCCAAGTAGACAAAGTGAAAACGCCAACCCACATGGTCGCCGGCGCCGACGACATCCGAGTCGCAGTCTTAGAAGACTATCTCCTCGAACACGCCCTCTACTCCCTAGGCATCCCCAACCAGCTCCTGATCTTCCCCGGCGAAGGCCACAGCCTGGCCAAGAATCCCTGGCACGGAAAAATAAAAGTCCGCGAAGAACTAAAGTGGCTGCAAAAATACGGCGGCATCCCAGCGGGAAACTAGGTCAGCAGAGCTCTAGGAAGGCGGCGTCATCCCGAAGGCTCGCGCTTTCACCAGCGAGCCGAGGGATCTCGCGTGCAGCGTAACCATCGCGAGGGACGAGACCGGGAAGGGCACGACTTCCAGTCGTGCCGACAAGACGCTACTAGTCCCCAACCCCAGCCCCGAAGCGCCTGCCCTGAGCGAAGTCGAAGGGGGCGACATAATACAGCCCCGGACGTAAGTCCGGGGTAAGATCGACAAAAGGAAACGAGTTCCGTAAGGACGGCAGCGTCGGAAGTCGCCTAGCTAAGGAAGGAGCGATATCTCGCCAGCGCTTTGACCGCCGCCAAGCCATTTCATGATCACGCCCGAAATGCTTCTCTTGTACCTCCAGTCGGGGTCGTTTTCCAAACTGGCAACCGAAACCCACAGCCTGAGACTCCGCGAGGGCCTTGTGTGATCCTGCGGCTCGAACTTGAGCATATAGGACGCGTGGTCATTCGCGTTGGTCTCAGGTGCAGCGACGATCTCGCAGGTCCACTTTCCAGTTGGGGGATCGAAGACCGACCCGTTAATTGGAAGGAGCTCGAGGAACCTTTGATTAGGCGTGGAATTTATTACTGTTGAAGGAGCATAAGGATATGCTTTCGTAGAAAATTGCACACTAAGCGGCCGCGAAAAGAAGGGCGCAGTACTCGAGTCGGGCCAGGATTCATTCATCAAGTTGGCAAAGTCCGAATTGGCGAAATCCGTGTAATGATAGGTCACTTGCGGAATAGGTACCTGTTCCGACGCTTGCTTGTCCTGCTTCTCAATCTTTTCAAATTCGGATTCTGCCTTCTTGGTGTCAAATTTCAGGCCAAGGAACTGTTTTGCAAATTCCAAGAATCTTGGTGTGGTGTACATCCAGAAGGCGGCGCCGGCCGACGCCATCATCTCCTGCCGCAGCTCCGGGCGGGGTCCCACGGTCTCGCCTCGGTGCTGCTGTAACCAGTCCTCCTTCACATCGCCGGTGATGAAAACAATCGGCTTCTTTTTCGTCAGTGCGTGGTCGATAAGTTGAAACCAGATCAGCAAATCCCCGTATTTCGTGGGATCGCCCTTTTTGTCGTCTTTGTATCCGGGAGGAACTGCTTGCGCGTAGCGCTGGGCGCCTAGGGCATAAATCTCTTTTTGCCTTTCGGGTGCGTAAGGCTCGCCCGTACAGTTTTCGAATAGATCAGCTAATCTGGCCAAAACATCGTCCGACCGAAGGAGATCAGGTTCCTTCTCGGCCGAGCTGTCGACCAGTCCGCCCATTGTTTTTGCAAAATCTCTCGCTACCCCGGAGATGTCGTTGCCGTTTAGGACTGCATGCTCCTGGACAATCGACTCAATGGCGTTCGCAAGTTTCTCCGATTCGGTCTTTATCTTTCCGTACTGGTCTGAACGGAACGAGATGGCGTTCAAGCGATTCCCGAGGTATTCGCTCGCCGCCTGATGCGGAAGAAATATCCGGCTCGTAATCTTCTCCAAAACACTGAAAAAAACCTCCTGTGTTTCGGTTGTAGATCTGTAAAGCCCTAGCAGAACGTTTGCATCGAAGGCGAAGATGCAATTGGTCCAGAGTTCGGCAAACTCCTTTTCCGATGGCGTGAAATAGCCGGGGAATTGACTTCTCATGGGCGCTCCAATTGTACGGGAATCAAGTCCTTAAAGGGCCGGCCGACCTGAACCTTGCGTCCACCCATACGAGTCGGCGCCTTACGCTTCGCCGTCTTTAAAGCGTGGGCATCACGGGCACAACCCGAATTCGCACCTTGAAAACTGGTCGCCGGTCGAACCGTGAAAACTCGTCCGCCAATTCTTTTCCACAGCCCTCCTATGTGACGTACAACCTTGACCGAGGATTTCAAAACGCGAATCATCATCCTTGCCGCAGCAGTCTGACCGAGACCAAACCGCCCGGCGCTAACTCCTTTGTTTCACGGATTTTGATATCTAACTTCTTTCCCCTGCGGATTTTGCCGGGAATTTCCCGCCAACCCCAGGATTCCAAAGATCGAGGGGGGAGGGGGGATACCCCGATCCCAACCGCGAAGAAGAATTTGCGCAGCAGCATTGAGGACAAGAAAACCATGGGCCTGGAAAATGTTCCACGATGTCAGCACGTCAAGGTAAACGGCACGCAGTGCGGTTCTCCCGCCCTCCGCAGCCGGCGGCACTGCTTCTTTCACGATCGCATCCGTCGCGAGCAGGCGAAAATTGCCGCCAACGCATCCGGCCCGCGCCGCTTCGAGCTTCCTCTGCTGGAAGACGCCAACTCCGTCCAGGTAGCGTTGATGAAGGTAATTCAAATGCTCGCGTCCGGCACCCTGGATCACAAAACCGCCAGCCTGATCCTCTACGCCCTGCAAACCGCCAGCATCAACCTACGCACCGCCGACTTCGAGGTCGAGGACGTGAGCGAGATCGTAATCGACCGCGACACCGTCAACGCCACCTCCATCAACGGCCCGCAGTGGTTCGAAGAAGATTTTGACGACGAGCCCGAAGAAGAAGCAGCCCCGCCCAACGCACAGCCGACGCCCGAGTCGCTAGAGAAAAAGCCAGCGTCAGCGAAACACGTGACCCCGCAAGAAGCTCGAATGAAGGTGAAAGGAGTCATCCGCGATTGGCTAGCGGAGAAAGTAGGAGAAAAACCTCAGTGAAGACAGTAAAAAACGGACCACTGACCGCTGACCACAGACCACTGCTGTTATTTCGCCGCCACTTTCACGGCCTTTGAGGTCGCTGCATACCGCGCGATGCCCTTGTACAGCGCTTCGGCGATCTCTTCGCGGTAGCCATCGCTGCGGAGTTTTTGTTCGTCGGTGGGACTGCTGACAAAGGAGACCTCAGCCAGAATTCCCGGCATCGCGCTCTCGGTCAACACAACGAATCCGGCTTCCTTGACGCCGCGATCGCGCAATCCGGGATTCTGCACCGACAGCGTTCCGTATAACGAGTGCTGCACGCTGGTCGCCAGGCGGCGCGATTGCTCGATGCGTTCGTGCAAGTCCGCAGCCGAGAGAACGGGCGTCACGACGGGCTTCGCGCCGCTCAGCCGCGGATCCAGGCCCTTCGACGCAGCCTCTTTAGGCCCTGCCTCTTTCGAGCCCGGCGCTGAAAAGAAATTCGTGTAGTAGGTTTCGACGCCGCGAGCCGAGGGCAGATCGCTGTAGTTGGCGTGCACCGAGACGAACAGATCGGCCTGCGACTGGTTGGCGATGCTGGCCCGCTCATCGAGCGGAATGTAGTTGTCGTCCTGACGGGTGTAGACGACTTCCATGCCGAGGCGGCTCTCGAGCAGCTTGCCCAGCCGCTGCGCGATTTCGAGTACCAGATCTTTTTCGAGCAGACCGCGGCGGCCGACGGTGCCGAGGTCCCAGCCGCCGTGGCCGGCGTCAACCACGATGCGCAGCTTGGGCACGCGCGCCCTCAGTTGCAGGTCTTCTTTGGTCGGCGGAGGAATTACGAATGCGAGCTTGCTCTTTTCTGGTTCGGGAGCGTTCGGGAACAGATTCACCGCCGCCTTCGGAGTCGATCCAATCTTGCGCACTTCGACGACCAGCCGGTAAGGATTCGGTTCCAGACTCACCGAAAAAGTTGAGTCAGCCTTGGTTTGCAGAACTATACGCGTCATGCCCACCACGGGCTGCGCCACACGGATACGGCTGACGAATGTGTCTCCCACGTCGATGGACTTGCCGATCAGTTCGGGTGAGAGTTGGGTGTCGCGCAAATCGAAGTAGATGCGGTCGGGTCCGGCAAGCCGGTGCGCTTCGTACTGCACCTGATCTTCGAGATCGAGCACGACGGTGCTGGAGTCGGCCGACGACCAGTGCCGGATTCCGGTGACGCGCGGAAATTTCGCCAGCTCCTGCTCGGTAGCCGGAACACTATCGGGTTCGGCTGCGTCGGAAGCGGCGTCGGGACTGGCGTTTGCGCCGGTTGCAGCATTCGCTCCCGCGGCCACCGTCGCGCCTGGCGCTCCTTTACTTGCTTCCGTATTCGGTTCCCCGCCGGCGGGCTTGGCCGGCATCTTTTCGGTAGGAATCGTTTCAGTGTGAGTCGCTTCAGTGTGAATCATGGCGCTGCCCAGTTGCGCCGTTTTCAGCTTCCACCACACTCCGCCGGAAACCGCCGCAACGATCACAACGAACACCAACAGAATTGGCAGCACCGGCCTGCGGTTTGCAGCCTCGGGTACGAGCAGGGCGAGTTCGGGTGCAGCCGGAGTTTTCGTTGCGAGGGTTCCATCGCGATCCGCCCGCTTCTCCGACGGCTTGTGAATCGCGGGTCTTTCCACAACTGCGGGTTTGGGTGGGATCGTGGAGGCTGGATTAACCTCTGCTACCGCCCGCTTCTTGTCCGCCACCGGGGCGACGGCTCGGGCCACGACAACTGGGGCGGAGCCAACCGGAACGACAACAGTAGGAGCAACGACAGCCGGCGCCACGCGCACCGCTTTCGGCGGTTCGACTGCGACATGCGCTTGCCCGGCGTGCGGAGGCGCTTCCAGCTTGGTCGCCGCGGCCTGCGCCGACTCCGCGAAGCGATCTTCGTCCTCGGGCTTGAGGGCCCCCAGGACCAGTTCCGCGAGCAGGCTCAGGTTGCGGACATCACTGTCGTTGAAGGCGAAAGGCCATGCGGAAAACGCCTCGAGCAGCCCAATCACGCGGCGGCGGCCGCAAAGCGGCACCGCGACCATGGAGCGCGCGCCCAGCTTGCGGCAGGCCTGCAGATTGACGCGCGGATCGGTCTCAGTGTCGTCGCAGTTCACGATCTGCGCAGTGCGGAAGCAGGCTCCGGAGAAAGCGGAATCGCGGTCAATGCGCGCACCTATGTCGGGCCGCACCACGCCAGCTGCCGCGCGGAGCACGATTTCATTATTTTCGGCGAGGGCGATCGCCAGACCGTCCGCGCCCGTGATCGCTACCGCGCGTTCCGCGACGAGTTGCAGCACTTCATCGAGAACGAACTGTTCTGCGGGCTCGAACTCCGCGACTGGAGCGGCCGGAGCACCCGCATCAAAACCGTTGTGGTGGGCGGCTAACGCTTTTCTACGGCGAACCTGATCGTGCAAGGCTGAGAAGGCCAGCAGCGCCTGCAGTGCATCGCGCTGCGATGGTTGTTTCGGGTCTGGGGCGGGGCTATGCGCGGCGTCTTGTGCAATATGTCCGGAAACGGCGGAGGCGCTCTGTTCGCGAGGCCTGGCGGGCACACCAACGGCGGTGGACGGAGTAGTCACTTCACGATCCGGGTTCGTGGTGGTAGTTGCCATGCGGAGACAGTCACTTGTAAAGTTAACGGGCTTTAAGCTGAGTTGCAATTACCTGGACATGACCCTTCGGGCATGTACTTTGGTAAGGCGGTTTCCGCGTTCCCGAACATTTCCCGAAAGTCTACGTGGGCTCACGGTGTGAGGAGTAGAATCCTTCGAAATCAAAGCAGCTAAGACGAGGGAAAGAGCGCTATGCCTCTACCGCGCACTCAGGGATCGCCCAGCCCGACGGTTGCTGCGCTGATCGTGATCGGCATGCTGGCCATGCTGGTTATTCCCGCGGCGCTTACCTTACATTCCGTGAAGGCTCCGGGAAGCCTTGAGGTTGGGCCGGATGCTTCGCCGTACGGCTACACGTGGAGCCTGCTTCTTTTCATTGTTCCGATCCTGGCGATTACGATGTGGTTTCTGCCTGGTGAGGGTCTGGAGATTCCGCAGCGTGCATTTTGGCGGACCATCGGTATTCTCGTGCCCCTGGGATGGCTGCTCGACATTCTCTTTGCACGATGGTTTTTCTGTTTTCCGAATCCGCAGGCGACCCTTAGGATTCCGGCCCCAGCTTTTGGCCGACCGGTGCCCATTGAGGAGTATGTCTTCTATTTCACGGGATTCATGGCGGTTCTGCTCCTCTACATCTGGCTGAGTGAATACTGGCTGGCCGCCTATAGCGTGCCGGACTATCCGGCAGAGGCGCAGAAAATGCGGCGTCTGCTGCAGTTCCATCCCACCTCGCTGATCATCGCCGTGATTCTGATTGGCGGAGCCTGGCTGTACAAGAAGCATTTTGCGCCCCTTGCCGATCGGGATGGTTTTGCCTGGTATTTCACATTTCTGGTTGGCGGCGGGCTGGTTCCGGCGATGAGTTTCTATCCGGTCGCGCGGCGGTTCATCAACTGGCGCGCGTTTAGCCTGACGCTCTTCTTCATGCTGCTGGTGAGCGAACTTTGGGAGGCGACGCTGGCTCTGCCTTACGGCTGGTGGGCTTTTCAGCATCGGCAGATGATGGGGCTGTTTGTGGGGGCTTGGTCGAATTTACCCATCGAAGAAGTTTTTGTATGGATTGCGGTGACCTACGCGACGACGATCGTGTTCGAGGTGGTTAAAATCTGGCAGGCATCGGGAAGGCGGGCGAAAGATGCGTTCCTTGGTCCGCGAGACGGATCGTAGAGGGTTGCTGACAACGTTTCTCGGCGGAGCTTTCAAACACTTCTCTTGATAGGATTGGCGGCAGGGCTGGCGAATTCATGATTGATGTGCGATCCGTCTGGTTGGGCCTGGGCTTGATCCTGTCTGCGGCGACGCCGACTCTGGGCCAGGCGGCCCAACCTCCTGCGAGTGCGTCGGACCTGCTGGAGCGCGCCCGCACCCGGCTCGTCTCAGAAGTCGCCCGGCAATCCCGCTACACCTGCGTACAGAACGTGACGCGACGCGCTTATGAGACGGATTCCAAAGCTCCGCTAAGCTGTGACGACATGGTCGGCGACCGTTCGGGCCGGAAACACATTTCTCGGCTGATCTCGTCGGATCATCTGCAGCTCGATGTAGCAATCGCCGAAAATCGCGAGATTCATTCCTGGCCCGGCTCTTCGGCGTTTGCCCAAGAAGAAATTCGCGAATTGGTTGGCGCCGGGGGACCGTTCGGAAGCGGAGACTTTGCGGCCTTCATCGCCGGCATTTTCGGCGGTTCGGCCGCGGTGAAGTTCGAGAAGGCGCGCACGATCAGCGGACACGCGGTTCTTGAATACACATTTGACGTGCCGCAGAGCGAAGCAATTATGCGATCGCCAGCTCGGCGGGTACGATTGCGACCGCTTACAGCGGCTCATTTTTGTTGGACCCTCAAACTGCGGATCTGGTTCAGCTCTGGGTTCGCACTGCGGAACTGCCGGCCGTCACTGACGCCTGCCAAGCGACGAGCGCGATCGAATACCAGAGAATCGGCATCCACGGACAAGATGTACTTATTCCCCGCGAAACCGATCTGCGCACCATTTTCCGCGATGGGACGGAAACCGCCAGCGTAACTTCATACTCGAATTGCCGTGAATATGCGGGCCATGCCGTGCTGCGGTTTGATGTTGCAGAGGCCGCGACGGATACTTCGCCGGACCGTTCGGCGGAGCCCTCGATGCCTGCGGCGGCAGTCAGCCCGTTTCCGTTGGGACTTACCTTCGAGTGCCGAATTGTCACGCCGATCGATGCCGATACGCCCGCGGGGCTGCCCATCGAAGCTCTTCTTCGCACCCCGCTTCGTGGCCGAGATGGAGAGATTTTGGCGAGTGTGGGCACCAAGATTCGCGGACGGCTGGTGCGCCTTACGGAATATAAGAGTCCTCATAATTACTTTGAAGTTGACGCGCGCCTTGACACCATCGAGGTAAATGGAACCAGCTTGCCCCTTTATGCTGTGCTCACTCACGAGGCAGCGTCGGCGAGCGCGGTCGCGCGCGACCTCCGCGAGAATCGGTTCTCCGACTTCGCTTCGACGCCTCCCCGAAACGTTGGAGCTTTCTTCTTTGCACAGAAACACCTCGACGTACATCAGTGGGATTCCACGTGGCTCATAACGCTGCCCGAGCCCAGCACAGGGGCGAGCAAGAAACCACAACCGCTCTCCGAGGCGCCGCAACCGGCCTCCGAGATGGAGGCTGCACAGAACTTTATTCTGGCGATGGGCTACTGGGAGCAGGCTGCCGACTTGCTGAATTCAAAAAACGGAGCCGGGGATGTCGCGGATAATCCAAGTCTTTCGGACATCCTCGCATATTCTCGAAGGGCAATCGAGGCTGGAAAGGCTGCTGACCCGGATCACCTCAACGACCTGTATCCGGGCCTGGGAGATAAATTCAGACTTCAGTTTTTGAAGGCTTTGATTTTGTTTGTTCACAGCCGTGAAATACAGACTGAGTCCGCCAGCGTTGCGAAGGAGGAATTGAGCCAAAGCAATCTTCTGTACGATGAATGGACGAACTGGTACGAGCCTCTGCGCCGGGATATCGCGCAAGCTGTCCGTTCACGAGCACCCAGCCCAACTCCGTCTGAACCACGGTAGAGGACCGGAGCGAACGGTGGGAGCAACTTCTCCGTCCGTCATGACGAATCAGTGTAGTTACTAAGGCGGCGTGCACAAGCGGGGATAAGATTCGTGGGATAGGGCCCTGGCCGACCTGATTCTCTTCCGGGCGGTGCATGCATATGGACGCAGGACTACCTCCCGCGCGACAAGCCAGGGCGAGACACCGTCACGAACTCCGCACGCTGACCTACGTGACGCTCGACCAGGCGAACGGCGGCATCGTTCGTAATATCAGCCATCAGGGCATTGGAGTGCAGGTGGTGGCTGCGGTTCGTTCGCGTCAGCAATTGCCGGTGCGATTTGAACTGAGTCATCCGCGGCTGCGTGTGGAAACTCGCGGTGAGGTCATGTGGGCTACGTCCTCTGGCCAGTGCGGAATCCGCTTCCTCGACCTGTCCCCGGGGACGACGCGACAGCTGAATGAATGGATCTTCGGCAACCTGCTGGAAGGTATTGCGCTGCATTGCGAGCGCACGGGATCGATGTTTTCTGACGTTCGGTTTGCGGAGGCTGTGCGAACCGAGACTGCGTTACGCGTGTCGCTGCGGGCCTTGCCGGGGTCCGAGGACGACGGGCTGATGATTTCCGCATCTCCGGTCAAGGTGATCGAGTTGCCGCTGCGGCCGCAGCCGCAACCGGTTCACGGGCTCGAAGCAGAAGCCGAGACCGATCGATTACCGGCCTCAGAATTGGATTGGCTCTCGCAGCCGCTTTCCGGCCGAAGTCTCATCTGGACGATCAACACGCTGGTGGCGCTGGCGGCGCTGTTGCTGTTTGTGCTGGTGTTTCTCTCGGTCACGCGTGAGCCTCCACGCTGGCCGCTGGCAATGATCGGTGGAGCCGCGCTGCTTGTTGCGGTTTTGTATTGGGGATTCTTTCAGTTGTTCGGCGGATCAAGCCCAGGCGCAAGATTGGCGCGGCTGGTGGGATCGGATCTGGACAGGGACGCGGAGGCGAGCGATGATCGGTTTCGATGAACTGGTACAGCGGCTAAAGCCGCAGTTGACCCGGTAGTGTTTCAGGGCGCGGCTGGAAGCCTCGCCCTTGCAGAGCATCGCCAACTTGTGAACTAGTTCGCGAAATACTGTTGCGCCAACCAGAGCTGCAGGGTGCGCTGCTGTCGGGGCGCCAGCTTCACGAAGCGGATGCCTAGATTTCCACGCTTGTCCTGCCACGCGATTTCCGCCTGGGCCTTCAGGCCTGAGCGTGCGCCTGGCAACTCGAATGCGACCTGCATGCCCTTGGTGGCCTCCACGGAATCTTTGGTATGAATCTGCATGCCACCCTGGCTGAGATTGACCAGGAACGCGTCGGTTGGCTTCTGGCCTTTGCAGCTTAACGAGACTGGAACTTCCAGGCCGGCGCGGTGGTAGCGCAGGCGGCCGTCGAGTATCATGCTGCGCGCGGCGGAGAGCGTGCGTACTGCCTGTTCAACCGAGATTGGTTTCTCGAAGGCGAACAGCGCGCCGGTCTGATCGAGAGTCTGGGTGCACTGCGGGCCGCCCATGATGACCAGCGGGACGGTTTTCGGATTTCCCGTGCTTTGCAGTTCGTGCAGGAATTGCGAGCTGCCGTTCAGATCGCAGTCCACGATGAGGGCATCGATTTTTGATTTGCTGAGACGGGCCAGAGCCCGCTGCGGTTCGTTCTCGACGGAAACGTCCATGTGAAGGCCGCCGAGGATGCATTCCAGAACACTAACTTCCTGCCAGTCGCGCGAGACCACCATCGAGGAAAGTGTCATGACTTCCACTGTAGACAGGTCCGTAATGAGGACGTAGATAACCAACGTAACGAGGGGGCATCCGGCTTCGGAATCTGGCGACGCGCCGGTAGGCGATCAGTCGGCGGCGCGACTCACGTTTTCTTCAGAGTGCTATTGTCCGACGGAACCGTTGCGGTGAACTCGGCCGCCTTGGAAGAAGCGGTGACGCACCATGCTGTGGCCGAGGATAAAAAAAAGGACTGCCAGGAGGAGCACGAACAGGAAATGACGAGTTCCGAACGAGGATGGTTCCGGCGCGGCGGGGGCCGGCGTAGTGTTCGGCGTGTTCGAGTCCGGCGTGTTCGGTGAACTGGCCATAGAGTTGATTTTAACTGCCTCGGTCAAGTTTGGCGCGGTTCCGCTTGAGATGCAGGAAGCTGGGGAACTCCCGTCGACTGTATCGATGAATTGGCCCACGTAAGATCCCTCGGCCGGCTGTTGCCGGCCTCAGGATGACATCCGGATGTAATTCTGCTCACTTCCTGCGATACCACTCCACCGTGCGCCGCAGGCCTTCTTCGAAATCTACTTTGGGTTTGTAGCCGAGGGCGGCTTCGGCCTTGGAGATGTCGGCGAGGGAGTGTTTGATGTCGCCGCCGCGCTCGGGTTCGTACTTAGGTTGGCCTGAGTATGACGTCAGACGCTGCAGCAGCTTGAAGGTTTCATTGAGCGTGACTCTGCGGCCGGTGGCGACGTTGAAGACTTGTCCCGCAGCCTGCGCCGCGGGAGCCGTGCAGGCCAGCAGATTCGCTTCGACTGCGTTGTCGATGTAGGTGAAGTCGCGGCTCTGTTCGCCGTCGCCGAAGATTGCGGGCTGCTCGCCGCGCAGCATCAGGGTG
>Ga0209274_10001651_pt1 | contig 11333 bp, 7 predicted proteins | sample HubBroMetageREF1_FD_188343 | JGI IMG/M metagenome (GOLD analysis project Ga0209274, IMG submission 188343) | Reference soil microbial communities from the Hubbard Brook experimental Forest, New Hampshire, USA - Hubbard Brook CCASE Soil... | ecosystem: Environmental > Terrestrial > Soil >...
CGCCATCCTCGCAACCGCACCGCTCTTCGCCCATCAGATGACCGCCGACAATTTCCAGGCCGCCGAATTCGCCCAGGCTCTGCAGCCCATCATCGGCCGCTTCGGCGCCTCGCTCTTTGCCCTCGGCATGGTCGAGGCCGGCATCGTCGCGGCCATCACCATCTCTGCTTCGTCCGCCTACGCCTTCGGAGAAGTTACCCACAAGCCCCACAGCCTCAACCTCCCCATGGGAGAAGGCAAATCGTTCTATGCGGTCCTCACTCTCTGTTCCGTAGCCGCCGCCGCCATCGTCCTCATCCCAGGCCTGCCGCTGGTCTACGTGGTCCTGGTAGTAAACGTAGTCGCAGTCCTGGCCATGCCTCCCGCGCTGGTATTCCTCTTCATGCTGGTGAACGACAAAGAAATCATGGGCAAGTTGGTAAGTCCACTCTGGGCAAACCTGCTGGCCGCCGCCGTGGTCTTCATCCTCACCGCCGCCGGCATACTCTTCGGCATCAGCATAATCGCCCCTAACATCTTCGCCGCTCTGGGAGGCAAGTAGGATGGCAGGAATGCGCAGCGATCACGATCGCGAAGTCATCGCCATCGCGGGTCACCACGACCGCGTGCAGTGACGTGGAAGAGCGGCGCTTCAGCGCCGCGTCAAGCCTTCAGCATTGATGCGGGCTTTAGCCCCCGCTGGGATAACCGAACTTATGATGAAAAAGACCGAACCGCGACCCTCACTCTCCGATCAAACCTGGGTCCTCGCTTCTCTCGAACACGACCAACTCGTCAAAGCCAGGAAGCATCCCATCCCTCGCCGTCACCTCAAAGGCCCCGAACTCCTCGTCCTCTGGGCGCTGCGCCTGTATCTTCTATTCATGATGGCAGTAGTCGCCTACCAGGCCTGGATTGCCGCCCACTAATAAGGAGGTTTATCGAAATCATGGTCATCACGAACCGCCACATCGCGTTGCCGATAGTCGCACTACTACTCACGCTAAGCATCCGAGCAGCGGCACAACTCGTCCCCGGATCAATGGACGTCCATTGGAACGAGGGCGCGCCCGATTGCGCCACCAACCAGCAACCTCCAATTCAAGTCCATCCCTACAATTCTCAAACCTTTATTCTGCGCGAGAACCCCTGCGCGACCAGTGAGGCGCCCTTCATCTATCTGCTGGTAGGTTCCACCAAAGCGCTGCTGATCGATACCGGCGACGTCGCCGACCCAAAGCAGATGCCGCTGGCGCAGACGGTGATGGCCCTGCTCCCGGCGAACGGCCACGCAAAAATACCCCTCCTCGTAGTCCACACCCACGGTCACCTCGATCATCGCCTCGGCGATTCGCAATTCGAAAATTTATCGAATGTAGAAGTTGTTCCTGCCGACCTGGCTCACGTAACGAAATACTTCGGTTTTCAGGATTGGCCGAACGGTCTCGCTCAGGTGGATCTCGGCAATCGAACCGTCGACGTACTTCCGACTCCGGGACATTACCCATCCCACGTCTCGTATTACGATCGCCAGACCGGATTATTCTTTTCAGGTGATTTTTTATTGCCTGGACGCCTGATCATCGATGACGCCCACGCAGATCTGGCAAGCGCCCGGCGGGCTGCAGATTTCGTCAGGAATCGTCCCGTCAGCTATGTCCTGGGCGGACATATCGAACTCGATACCGACGGCAAGATGCAATATGTCGGATCTCATTACCACACCCACGAGCACGTTCTGCAGCTGACCAAAGAGGACCTTCTCGCATTGCCCGCCATAGTAGCGAGCTTCAACGGTTTTTACAGTCAGAACGGCGTCTACGTCCTCTACAGTCAGTCAAGAATTCTGCTCGCCCTCGCATCCGTCTTGATTCTTGTCCTAGTGGCATTCGGAATGCTGCTGCGCTGGTATCTACGTCGGCGCAAGAGAATCCGCGCCAACAAGTGATTGCGCGTTCCTGCGTCGGCAGCGATAAATTGCTTGTTACTTAGTCTTCTGCTCGCTCGCAGTCTCTTCCGGCTGCTCTTCAGCCTTTTGCCAACCGGCATTGGGATTGAATTCCTTCATCGCTTTGGCGGCAGCCTCGGTCTTCTTGCCGAGATCTTTCTGATACACCACTCCATCCTCGCCGACGATAAACGTCATCACACCCGACGACCTGTATTCCGCCGGATAGGCCACAAAAGCGAACCCGCCCGTCATCTTCCCGTTTACGCTGTAACTCTTCGAGCCGCCCGGGCTATTTTTCCCTTGGCTGGTCAGTACGTGAAAATAGTAGCCGCGGTAAGGCATAGGAGTGCTGTCCCGGCTCGTCGCATAGCTCTCAGTGACCGCCGCCGCCACCAGTGGCCCCACCGGGCTCAGAGGTTCACCGGCCCCAGCTTTCCAATAAAGCCCGTTGCGCTGTCCTTCATCACTGAAGATTTTCTGCGCGTACTCGCTGTGCTGCGCCGAGTATTCCTTCTCCGCTGCCACCAACTCCTGGCAAACCCGAATAGTCGACATTTCATTCCGCCCAACTCGCCGATACAGGATTTCTTTCTTGCCCGCATCCGTGTCGAAATACCACGAACCACCCTTGTTCACCAGCGGTATCGGCGTAGGCCAATTCTTCGCGCCGATATACAGGACGGTGCTTCCATCCGCTTCTTTCACCAGCCGGTGCATTTCCTGATATTTCGCCGCAAAATTCGCCCGGCTCTCCGCGTCCTCAGCTTCATCTCCCGACGACACAACCTGTTTCCCGTCCGCTCCTAGGATGTCGAGCATCGCCTTCTCGTCGTTGCTCTGCGCCGCCTTGAACAGAGCGTCGCTGGCCTCGTCCGGCGATTTAAACGTCTTCTGCCCCGCTTGTTGTCCCCCGGAAGGGAGCGCCAGGCACCCCATCAAAACCACCACTCCCGCAAGATTCACCAGACTAAGATTGACCGAATGAAATTTGTCGAAGTTCAGCTTCGCTCGCTGCATAAGGCATCTCTCCATTTCGAAATCCCGCAATCTACCCGAAACGCAACGTAATCTGGATTACCGTCGCCCGCCGCCACCGCCGTGGAACCCTCCACCGCCGCCGTGAAACCCGCCACCAAAGCTCGCGCTTCCGCGTGACGAAAAGCTGCGAGTCTGTCCGCCATGGTCGTACCCGCTGAAGGCTCCCGAACGCGTTCCGCTCTGGCCGCGCGGCGCAGCGTATCCCCGAGCCGCATCCCGGTTCCCATCAAAAGGCCTGCCCCCACCACCGGCGCGATCGAACCCACCGCCCCGATCGAAACCGCCGCCGCCATGTGCAAATCCGCCACGAGCGTAGGCGCCGCGGTTATAAAACGTGGTGCTCCGCGAGTAGTATCGGTTGTTGTTATAGATCGCGTAATGGTTATGCCAGTCGAATCCCCAGTTGCCCCATCCCCATCCAAAGCCACCCCACCACCCGATCCCAAAGCCAATTCCGAATGAGAGATACGGCCCGCCAAACCAGATTCCAGGATACGGATACCATCCCGGCCACGCCACCACCGGATATCCATAAACCAGCCACGGATCATAAGCAGGCACATACACCACGTCCGGATCAACCGGCTGAATCTCAATATCTGAATCCTTCTCCGTAACCGCTTGCTGCGGCGTGTCCTTAAGATTGCCCGCGGCTTGCGCCTTCCGCCGCATCACCTGCACCGCAGTCATCACATCCGGCTGCTGGTTGTAGTAAGCGTCGCCCAGAGATGACGTCCACGAAAGGTTCTTGTCCATGTTTCCCAGCACGGAAGGAAACGCAGCCAGCGCCTTGACGCTCGGGTCCCACGGCTGTCCGTTCACAGCGTTACCCAAATCGGTGCCCTTCAAGTCAGGATGCGCCTGTACAAATCGATCGGCCTCCACCACTTGCTCGGGAAATGTCGACGCCGCCAAAATCTGTGCCACCAGCGAATCCGGATAAAGCGCAATCGGCGCCACCAACTGCTGCAACTGGTCCGGAGTCTGCTGCGTGTAGGGAACTGCCGCCGGGGCCTGGCCTTGCGCATCTTGTCCGGGAGCGGACGCCTGCGCATCTTGCGCCGCAGCCGGCGCGTCCTGAGCCCACAAGCTCCCAGGCAGAGTCCCGACCATCAGCGCCAACGACAACACACAACCCAAACTCCGCTGACCCAGTCGCGGCCTCGAGAATCCAACACCTTCAAAAGTATTCATATCTCTAACCCTCCCTTGCACCTTCATCGCCTAAGCCGTCCCTATATCCTAATTAAAGATAGATGACTCGGCGGAGATTTAGGTTTCATTTGTATCCTCAGGAAGCGGAGTCTGCGTATTTGTATTTTTGTGTAAAGCTCTGTCAAAAGCGCCCGCCGCGCGCTACTAACGTAAACCCGAGGGCCCGCAATTCGACTCGCACCATGCACTCCCCGCCAGAACCTTGTCATCCTGAGGAAGCGGAGTCGCACGCAAAGCGGGCGACTCCCAACGAAGGACCTATGCACTCCGCGCCGGACTCCGGATCCAGCGCCGCGCCACCTACGTTGACTTGTCCCCGCCCCCAACCCTAAGATGTGCACTCAGTAAACGCACCCTGCGTGCCAACTGAAATGAGCGATTCGTCCTCACTCGTCGGACACACCATCTCTCATTACCGCGTGATTGAAAAGCTCGGCGGCGGCGGTATGGGAATCGTCTACAAGGCCCAGGACACGCGCCTGGATCGCTTCGTAGCTCTCAAATTTCTTCCTGACGACCTCGCCAACGATCCCCAATCCCTCGCTCGCTTCCGCCGCGAAGCCAAAGCCGCGTCCGCTCTCAACCATCCCAACATCTGTACCATTCACGACATCGGCGAAGAAAACGGACGCACCTTCATCGCCATGGAGTGTCTCGAGGGCCAGACTCTCAAGTATCTGATCGCCGGCCGGCCGCTCGACACGGAGCGCCTCCTCGACCTCGCCATCGAAATCTCTGACGCCCTCGACGCCGCCCACGCCCAAGGCATCGTTCACCGTGACATCAAGCCCGCCAACATCTTCATCACCAAACGCGGCCACGCCAAGATTCTCGATTTTGGCCTGGCCAAAGTCACCCAACCGCGCGCTGAAGCCGAACCCTCCGCCACCCTAGGCGTCGACTCCGACCATCTCACCAGCCCCGGCTCAGCCCTCGGCACCATGGCTTACATGTCCCCCGAACAGGTTCGCGGCAAAGAACTCGACGCCCGCTCCGACCTATTCTCCTTCGGCACCGTGCTCTACGAAATGGCTACCGGATCGCTCCCCTTCCGCGGCGAAACCTCCGGCGTTATCTTTGAAGCCATCCTCAACCGCGCGCCTCTTTCCCCCACGCGCTTGCACCCCGACGTTTCCCCAGAGCTCGAACGCATCATCGGCAAGGCCCTCGAAAAAGATCGCGACCTCCGCTACCAGAACGCCGCCGAACTTCGTGCCGATCTTAAGCGCCTGCGCCGCGATACAGGTTCCGGACGCGTCTCCAGCGGCTCAGTCCCTGCCACATTTTCTTCTTCTGCGCACCCGGGATTTTCCGGCTCCCCGGAAACCCTCACTTCAGGTTCAGGGGGCACTCCTGCAGGAGCGTCCGCCGCCCATCCTTCCAACAGTTCGATCATCGCCGCAGCCGCCTCTCGCAACAAAGGCAAAGTTCTTTCCCTTGGCGTGTTGCTCCTTCTTCTCGTTCTCGCCGCTGGCTATGGCATCTACCACTTTGCGCTGAATCGCCAGCCCTCCGAAGGTCCGGCCACCGTCACAAAAATCAGCCATTGGAACAAGTCGATGAACTACCCCAGTCTCTCCCCCGACGGCCGCACCATCGCTTTCACTTCTCCCGTCGAAGGTTACGATCAGGTCTTCGTCATGCTCACTTCTGGCGGCGATCCGCTCCAGCTCACTAAAGATGAAGGCAACAAAACGATCCTCAGCTTTTCCTCCGACGGCACGGAAATCTATTTCGGTCAAACTCTCGGCGATCCCGATATCTGGAGCATCCCCACTCTCGGAGGCTCTCCGAAACACTTGGCGACCGGCAGGGCCGTCGTCCCCTCGGCCGATGGCCAGTCGCTATTCCTGGAGAAGTCGGATGGTCGCATCGTTCGCACTCCAAAATCAGGCTCCAGTGAAGAACTTCTGTACACGTCGTCCGCGACCGGAGTGTACGGCATCGACCTCAAGGCCTACCCCGACGGGAAAAATCTCCTGATTACCACACTCGCCGACTCCGGCGCAGTCGCTTTCCGCCGCTTGGATGTCTCCACCCACCAGCTTACGAACCTGGCCGAGCTCACTTCCACCTCTGGCTTTACCTCCTGGGCCACTCCCGGCAAAAGCCTCTACGTCACCCGCAGGACCAACGGCATCTCCAACCTTTGGGAATTCTCCCTTGCCGATCATTCCCTCAAGCAGATCACTTTCGGCCCTGGTCCAGATCATTCCCCCATGTCTGATCCCAACGGGAAGGGCCTCTATTTCATCAATGGCAGAAGCAGCGGAACGCTCACTCTCTACCGCGCCCCCACCAGGCAGTTCTCCGATATCGTCAACGAAGATGCCACTCAGCCCGTTCTATCCGCAGATGGCCTCCACCTCGTTTACATCACCATACCGGAACCCGGAAAGACGGAAATGTGGGTCTCCGATCTCACCGGCAACAATCGCTTGAAACTGATTTCCTCCGGCGAGACACTGGAAACCTTGGCCTGGTCCAACGACGCAACCAAGTTCCTTTTCTCCGACGGAAATGGGGCCAACAAGAATGGGACCGATAGAGCACTCTTTGTCATCGACGCCGATGGCAAGAACCTTCGTCAGTTACCCTGGCGCGGCAGTTTCGTCGGCTTCTCGGTTTGGGAACCGGGGGATCAATCCATTATTTTGGGCGGACTCGACACCAACAATCACACCACACAAAGCTGGAGACTCTTCCTCAATAATGCACCCCCCGTTCACATTTCCGATGATTGCGGCATGGCCGCGGATCTCTCTCCCGACCAACAATTCATCATCGGCACCTCCATCTGGGGAGAAAACTCCGGCCTCTACCAGTACTCCTTCGCCACCAGGAAATGCGCAACCCTGAAGTCCGGCATCGCCACCTACCTGGCCATGTATTCCTCCGACGGCAAATCCTATCTCTACTCCCTCGCCTCCCACGGCGAAACCACCATCTTCCGCCAGCCCTGGCGCAACGGCACTCCCATCGGTTCCCCCGTCCCCGCTCTGAAACTCCCCTTCGTTCTGCGCGAAGACTACAACGGCAACGCCTTCATGGTCTCACGCGATCTAACCTCCATCGTCTACGCCCGCCCCGGCGGCCACGACGACCTGTACCTCCTCTCCCAAAAATAATCCGCACTGCCCGCGCCTCTACGCAATCCGCCCCAAAACGACTAAACTGAAGGGTCATCAGGAAGGCAATCATGTCATTAAATAGCTTCAACACCCGCTCCACTCTAAAAGTAGGCAAAAAAGAATACGAAATCTACCGCCTCGAAGCCCTCGACCAGCAAGGCATCTCGACCAAACACCTCCCCTACTGCCTCCGCATCTTGCTCGAAAACTTGCTCCGCACCGAAGATGGCCGCAACGTAAAAAAAGAAGACGTCCGCTCCATGGCCGCCTGGAATAAACATTCCCAGCCCGACAAAGAAATCGCTTTCACCCCCAGCCGCGTCCTCCTCCAGGATTTCACCGGCGTCCCCTGCGTAGTCGACCTCGCCGCCATGCGCGACGCCATGCAACAACTAGGCGGCGATCCCGCCCTCATCAACCCCCTCCAGCCGGTGGAACTCGTAATCGACCACTCCGTCCAGGTCGACGAATTCGGCACCGCCAACGCCTTCGACGTAAACGCCCTGCTCGAGTTCCAGCGCAACAAAGAGCGCTACTCCTTCCTCCGCTGGGGACAAACCGGCTTCCGCAACCTAGCAATAGTCCCGCCCGACACCGGAATAGTCCACCAGGTAAATCTCGAATACCTCGCGCGAGTAGTCTTCACTCACGAAACCAACGGCAAGCGCACTGCCTACCCTGACACTCTGGTAGGCACAGACAGTCATACAACGATGGTGAACGGGCTTGGAGTGCTTGGGTGGGGGGTTGGTGGCATTGAGGCTGAAGCTGCGATGCTGGGGCAGCCTGTTTCCATGCTGATTCCGCTGGTGGTCGGGGTGAAGCTTACCGGACGTCTGCACGAGGGTGCGACCGCTACTGATCTCGTCCTCACCATCACCGAGATGCTGCGCAAGCATGGCGTTGTCGGAAAGTTTGTCGAATACTTTGGTCCTGGATTGCGTGATCTGCCGCTTGCTGACCGCGCCACCATCGCCAACATGTCGCCCGAGTACGGCGCCACTTGTGGGATTTTCCCTGTGGACAAGGAAAGTCTGAAATATCTGAAGCTCACCGGTCGCAGCGAAGAACAGATCGCGCTGGTCGAGGCTTACAGTCGTGAGCAAGGGCTCTTTCACGACGACAAGACTCCTGAGGCGGAATACTCCGAACTGCTGACGCTCGATCTAGCCACGGTAGAACCCAGCCTGGCCGGACCAAAGCGCCCGCAGGACCGCGTGATCCTCTCGCAAGCTGCGGACTCCTTTCATAAGGCACTGCCGTCGCTGATCAAACCGAAATCGAGTGCAGCTGCCGTATCCGTGACCGCAACTCAAACCGCGAAAGCCGGAACTTCCGCAACCTGGGAGCAGGAAGGCGGCAGCCCGGCAAACATCGGCGTCGAAGATCCCAACGTGCATGAACACGTCTCACAAGACGTAAAGAGCGCGCTGAAGCACGGCAGCGTAGTAATCGCCGCGATCACGTCGTGCACCAATACCTCGAACCCCTCAGTAATGATCGGCGCAGGGTTGCTGGCGAAGAAAGCGGTCGAAAAAGGCTTGTCGGTCCCGCCCTGGGTGAAGACGTCGCTGGCGCCCGGTTCAAAAGTAGTACGCGATTACCTGGAGAACGCCGGCCTGACGCCGTATCTGGAAAAACTAAAATTCCACATCGTCGGCTACGGATGCACCACCTGCATCGGCAACTCCGGACCGCTGCCGGAAGAAGTGTCAAAGGCGATCGACGAAAAAGATCTGGTGGTCGCTTCCGTGCTCTCCGGCAATCGCAACTTCGAGGGGCGCATCAACTCCGAAGTCCGCGCCAACTATTTAATGTCGCCGCCGCTGGTGGTAGCCTTCGCCCTCGCCGGACGCATCGACATCGACCTACGCAAAGACGCCATCGGCAAGGGCAAAGACGGCAAGCCGGTTTACCTGGCTGACCTCTGGCCCATGCAGCGTGAAGTGGAAGAGGCCATTCAGCATTCAGTCACGTCCGACATGTTCTCGAAAAGCTATGCCGAAGTTTTTGAAGGAGACGAACGCTGGCGCGGCCTCGCTGTGCCCAAAGGCCAGACCTACGCCTGGGAGAAAGATTCCACCTATATCCGCCGCGCTCCCTACTTCGAAGGCATGAAGATCAAGCCCGCGCCCGTCGAAGACATCAATGACGCGCGCGTCCTCGCCGTGCTCGGCGACAGCGTCACCACCGACCACATCTCTCCCGCTGGTTCGATCAAAAAAGACGGTCCCGCCGGAAAATATCTGCAGGAGCACGGCGTCAAGCCCGCCGACTTCAACTCCTACGGCTCGCGTCGCGGCAACCATGAAGTGATGGTCCGCGGGACCTTCGCCAACGTCCGGCTGCGCAACAAGCTGGTCAATGTAGAAGGAGGATTCACCCGCCACCTTCCTACCAACCAGGAGATGTCGATCTTCGACGCCTCCCAAAAATACATCGGGGAAGGCACGCCACTGATTATTCTGGCCGGAAAAGAATATGGCTCGGGGTCCTCCCGCGACTGGGCTGCTAAGGGCCCGCGGTTGTTAGGTGTTTCCGCCGCGATTGCGGAAAGTTACGAGCGTATTCATCGCTCGAACCTGGTTGGCATGGGAGTTCTGCCGTTGCAATTTCCGGCAGGGCAAAACGCGGAGTCGCTTAAGCTGACCGGTGAGGAAGTTTTCGAGGTCACGGGCATCCGCGATGTAGTCGAAAACTTCGCCGCTGGACATTCAGTGAGAGTTCGCGCCCGGGGCAAAGGCGGAGTCATCGAGTTCAACGCGTTAGTCCGCATTGATACGCCGCAGGAGGCGCTCTACTACGCTAACGGCGGGATTTTGCAGTATGTGCTGAGGCAGTTGTTGGCGGGGAAACCGAGCGCGCAGACCGTGGGGGTGTAAGAGCCCTGTTTTGAAATCGGGTTCGGGCTAGAGCGGAAAGATTTGTTTGAAAAGTGATATTGCATGCAATATCATCGACGGGTGGCCGTTTCTTACGTGCTCGACACGGACGTGATGGTTGCGGCGTTTCGGAGTGATCGAGGCGCTTCTCGCCAGCTTTTGCTGGCCGCTTTGGATCGGCAGTTCGAGTTGTTGCTCTCGGTACCGCTCATGCTCGAGTACGAAGCCGTGCTGACTAGGGCACAGCACTTGGCCGCTAGCAGATTGAGGACTGACGAGGTCGGGCGTGTCCTTGACGACATGGCGGCAGTAGCAAGGCCCGTTCGGCTTGCTTTCCGATGGCGGCCAAGGTTGCCCGATCCGGACGACGACACGGTTCTGGAGACCGCAATTAACGGAAGCGCCGGCGCAATCGTGACGTTCAATCAGCGCGATTTCGCCGACGCTGGCAAGGAGTTCGACTGCGCTGTAATTCTGCCGGCGACGGCGCTCCAGCAGATTAGGAGTTGATGCCATGAGACGGAGTAATTTCGCATTGCGGTTACAGCCTTCGCTACTGGAGGAATTGAGAAAGGCTGCGGAACTCGAAGGAGTAGCCCTGAACCAGCTCATCAACGTGGCTGTAGCGGAGAAGGTTTCCGCCTTGCGGACGGAGGAGTATTTCCGGGAACGAGGCGGCCGTGCGGGTCGCTCGGAAACCTTGCGCATTCTTGAACGCGCTGGAAAAGGAAATGCTCCCGTCGAGGGCGATGAACTTCCAGCGGAGTGGCGAAAGAAATCAGGGCGCAGAGTTGCGAATGGGAGAGAATCGGTGAGCAGGCGGGGACAAAAGAGACGGCCGGCCAGCAGGTAGGAGAAAAAAAGGCGGGTTTCTCCACTGCGGTCGGAATGGCAAGGGCCCGGGGTGGCCTGGCCATTCCAGAATCAACGTCAAAGACAGCGGGCGGGGCGCCCGCTCTACGCGTCCGTCTGTGGCCTTAGCGGCTCTCCTTCACCACGCGGGCGTTGAGCGGCTGGGGTAGACGCACATTGTGGGGATAGAGCTTGGCGAACGCGCGAATCTGCTCGGGCGAAATCTCCACCGGAGTCTTCAGCACAAACCAGGTGACGCCCTCGGTGCACGGCGGAGCCGTCAAC
>Ga0209274_10001657_pt1 | contig 11324 bp, 9 predicted proteins | sample HubBroMetageREF1_FD_188343 | JGI IMG/M metagenome (GOLD analysis project Ga0209274, IMG submission 188343) | Reference soil microbial communities from the Hubbard Brook experimental Forest, New Hampshire, USA - Hubbard Brook CCASE Soil... | ecosystem: Environmental > Terrestrial > Soil >...
TTCGACGCGCGCGTCCCCGGCGCCCCACTCGAGCAGGCGCGCCCGCAGTTCGCGCGCCGCCGCGGCGTCGCTTTCCACGAAAGTCGCGTGGGCCGCCCCGCGCGATAACGCCTCAAGGCCAAGTGCCCCGCTGCCGGCGAACAGATCCAGGCACCGCGATCCCTGCGCGCGCGTCCCCAGCCAGTTGAACAGTGTTTCGCGCACGCGGTCGGGCGTAGGGCGCAGCGCCGGGCTGGCGGGAAAACGCAGTTTCCTGCCGCGCCAGGTTCCGCCGATGATGCGCAGGATGCGCGCCTGGCCGCCGCGCCTCACCGCGGCCGCAGCACCGACGCCCGGCTTGTCGCGCAACGCCACTTAGCCTGCGTCCTGAAAGTGTCGCACCTTGCCACCCTTCTCGCCCTGAGCGTACTCTAGCTTGGCTCATCTACATGCGCTCAAAACAGCACCGGCGGGCGGGGTCACGCCAGGTGGGCCTCGATAAGAACGGTGGATCGCGACTTCAGCAACGACAATATGGACCGCGCCGCGCCTGACACCCGAACGCGCCAGGTGGTCTGACGACTTCAGGAGTTCGAGGGGAGTTCCTAAGGATATGAAAAAGCTCATTGCCGCCGCCGTTGCAACGGCTGCAGTCCTCATCGGTGGCTGCACGTCTGGCGACACGATCGGTCCGGCCAACACCAACAGCAATAACGGCAACCCCGGGGGCGCGGCACCGGTTACGCCGTCCGGCACCAACGTGGCGCTGTTCAAGCCGGCGTCCGGGGTCCTGCCGTATCCGACCGATCTTTATTTCGCGGGCTCGACGGACGGCACGCTCAACATCCAGCCGGCGAATTCGCTCGAGCCCAACCAGACGGCGGTCAATGCCCTCGACGGTTTCTCGACGAACGCGGTGATCCGTACGACTTTCGGTGGGCCGATCAACCCGGCCACGCTCACCCCGCTGTCGGTGATCGTGGTGCCGGTCATCACCAGCAACACCACCAAGGCGACCATTGGAGTCGCCGGAGCCCCGCTCACCCAGGGTGTGGACTACACCGTCGGCATCGCGACCGAAGACGGGCCGGTGGGGGCCGAGATCCTCGAGATCACGCCGCTGCATCCGCTGACGCCGAGCACCTGCATCAACAACGGCCAGTTCCTGGGTGCCAACTGCACCACCGGCAACGGCTACCTGGTGATCCTTAATAACGGTATTACCGATGCCTACGGCAACGCCGCCGTCGCGGACACCGACTATGCCGCCATCAAGGCGGCCCTCGCCGGCGGGCCAACCTGTCCGAGCATCACCAACGCGACGCTGAACGGCATCTGCCAGCTGACCGGCGCACAACTGGACATCGCGGCGGGGCTGGCGCAAGCGATCCCGGCGCTGGCCAATAGCCTGAATCCGGCCAACATCGTGCTGACCTTCAGCTTCACGACCGGGTCTACGGTCGACACCCTGGAGCTGGTGTCGGCCACCACCACGCCGCAGGCAATGAGCCTGAACGCTACCGGGCTCCCCACGAGTGCCGCGAACCCGGCACTGCCTGGACATGCCGACATACTCGTCGGCGTGCTCACCATTCCCTATTACCTGAGCAAGTCGGCGCCGCTCACCGGTTACTGGAACGCGCCGCCGTTTCCGCTTGATCCCAGCAGCACCTTCGTGACGCGCTTCAACCCGCTGCCGGTGGCGACGCAGAATCTGCTGATTCCGGTGCTCGCCACGGTGCCGAATGCCGCTTCGACCGTGGGCGCGACCCCGCCGGCCGGTGGCTGGCCGGTGCTCATCTTCCAGCACGGCATCACGCGCAACCGCGAGGACATGCTCGCGGTGGCCGACTCGTTCGCCGATGCCGGCTTCGCGGTAGTGGCCATCGACCTGCCGTTGCACGGCGTCACCACGCCTTACAATGCCGCCAACCCGGCCACCTACTTCTATGCCAGCAGCGCCAACCCGCTGTACGCGGGCTTGGGGCTCCCGGCCAGCGGCTCCATCGAGCGCACCTTCGACCTGGACCTGATCAGTCCACCGGCCATTGATCCTTCGGGTTCGCACTTCATCAACCTGACGAGCCTGCTCACCTCACGCGACAACCTGCGCGAGGGCGCGGCGGACCTCATCACGTTCGAGCGCTCGGTGTCGAACGCGGTCCTGGCCAACGTCGGCAATGCCAAGGTGTTCGCGGCGGGACAGACGCACTACCTGGGCCACTCGCTCGGCGCCATCGTTGGCGCCGTATTCCTGGGCGTCGTACCGGCGACCGATGTCAGCACCGGCACACTCGCCAATCCGGGTGGTGATCTCTCGCGGCTGCTCATCACCTCCCCGAGCTTCGCCCCGGAGATCAATGCGGGGCTCGAGGCCCAGGGTCTGCAGCCGGGCACGACGCTGTATTCGCAGTTCTTCCGCGACTCGCAGAACGTGACCGACGCGGGAGATCCGATCAACTACATCGCGCAGACGACCGAGCTGCATCCCATCCACCTGCTGCAGGTGGTCGGCACTACGCCGCCGCCTGCAGGCTGCAACGCGGCGACGTTCATCAACGGCTGCCCCGATCAGGTCGTGCCGAACTCCTCCACCGCCGCCCTCATCCTGGCGTCGACTTACGGAGCGGCGGGACTTACGCGCATTCCGGCTCCGGCGCCCGGACCGCAGGTGAATCCCGCTGGGTTCCGCGCCTACGTGAACTTCATCGAGGGCGATCACGGCTCGATCATCGACGATGTCGTGCCAGCCGTGACCGCGGAGATGCAGGGTGAGGCCATCAGCTTCGCCCTCTCGGGCGGTGAGGAAATCGTCTTCACGTACCCGCAGGTGATCCAGCCGTAAGCGCACCCGGGCATATCCGTACGCACCCGCAGGGGCGGCCAATCGGCCGCCCCTGCTTTTTTCCCCGCTACAATGCCGGCCATGTTCCACCGCGCCCCTGCACGACCCGCCCGCCCGCCCGAGGAGCGCCCCGATGAGCGCCCCGGGTTTATCAGGCGCCTGCGCCAGCGCCTGAACCGCGGCAGCTCCTGGCTGACTTACGATCTCGCCGAGCTCTTCAAAGGGCGGCCAATCGATGCCGCCATACTCGAGGAACTGGAAACCCGGCTGCTGGGCGCCGATGTCGGGGTCGAGGCAACGATGCGGATACTCGCAGGGCTGCGGGCGCGCGTGGCGCGCCACGAACTTGCGGATGCGTCAGCGCTGATTGCGGCGCTGCGTGAAGCCATCGTGGAGATTCTCGCGCCCTGCGCGCAGCCGCTGCTGATCGACGCGGCCGTGCGCCCGTTCGTGATCCTGGTGGTCGGAGTCAACGGCTCGGGCAAGACGACCACCATAGGAAAGCTCGCACGGCGCTGCACGGCAGAGGGCCGGAGCGTGCTGCTGGCGGCCGGGGACACTTTCCGTGCCGCGGCGATCGAGCAGCTGCAGGTGTGGGCGGAACGCTCAGGATCGGCCTTCGCCGCGCAGCTGCCGGGCGCGGATCCGGGCGCGGTGGTGTTCGATGCCATGGCCGCGGCGCGCGCGCGCGGCAGCGACGTGCTGATCGCGGACACCGCGGGCCGCCTGCACAGCCAGTCACACCTGATGGAGGAGCTGAAGAAAGTCAGGCGCGTCATCCAGCGCGCCGATCCGGCCGCGCCGCACGAGGTGCTGCTGGTGCTCGACGCCAACCAGGGTCAGAACGCACTCGCCCAGGCACGCCAGTTCGGTGCCGCGGTCGGCGTGACGGGACTGGTGCTCACCAAGCTTGACGGCACGGCCAAGGGCGGCATCGTGATCGCCATCGCGCAGGAGCTGAAAATTCCCATTCGCTTCATCGGCGTTGGCGAGGGCGCCGAGGATTTCGGCGAGTTCGACGCGCGCGCGTTCGCCGCCGCGCTCACTGACGGGCCCGGTGCGGCATGATCATCTTCGACCGGGTCAGCAAGCGCTACGCCAACGGCCGCGAAGCACTCAGCAACATCAGCTTCAACATCCATAACGGCGAGATGGTGTTTCTCACCGGCCGTTCCGGCGCCGGCAAGAGCACGGTGCTGAAGCTCATCGCGCTGCTGGAGCGGCCGACCCGCGGCAACGTGCTGGTGAACGGCAAGAACACCCACGCACTCAAGGCGCGTCACATCGCCGCCTTCCGGCGCCATATCGGCGTCGTGTTTCAGGACCACAAACTGCTCGCCGATCGGCCGGTGTTCGACAACGTCGCGCTGCCTCTGGCCGTGGCGGGGACGCCGCTCAAGGAGATCGACAAGCGCGTGCGCGCGGCCCTCGACCAGGTGGGACTGCTCGGCAAGGAGCGGGTGCTGCCGCAGGAGCTGTCTGTCGGTGAGCAGCAGCGCGTCGGCATCGCGCGTGCCGTGGTAAGCAAGCCGCCGCTGCTCATCGCCGATGAGCCGACCGGCAACCTCGATCCCGACCTGTCGCTGGAGGTCATGCGCCTGTTCCGGCGCTTCCAGGATGTCGGCGTCACGGTGGTGGTGGCGACCCACGACATGCACCTGGTGCGCGAGTTCGGCGAGCGCGTGATCGTGCTGCAGGACGGGCAGGTGCAGGGCGATGCCCGTGACGCGCTGCCCAGCCTGGTGGCGACCCGATGAGCATTGCGGTCACGAGCGCGCGGCACCTGCAGGCTTTCCTGGGTTCGCTGGGCAAGCTCGCCCGCAGCCCCCTCGCCACCGTGCTCACCCTCATCGTCATTGCCCTGGCGCTGGCATTGCCCACCGCACTGCGCGTGTTCGTCACCAACACCCAGGCCGCGACCGGCAATTTCGCCAACGCCGTGGACATGTCGGTGTACCTGAAGACTAACGTGCCGCTCGCCAAGGCCCAGCAGCTCGCGCAGGCCGCGCAGCAGCGCACCGATGTCGCCGCCGTGACCCTCATCCCGGCGGATCAGGGCCTGCAGGAGTTTCGTAACTACTCAGGTTTCGGTGATGCGCTCACGGCGCTGAAGGAAAACCCCCTGCCCCATGTGCTGCACGTGCGGCCGCGCACCGCCTACACCTCCAGCGCGGCGCTGCAGTCGCTGCGACAGTATTTCAGCGCCTGGCCGGAAGTGGATATGGTGCAGGTGGACGCAGAATGGGTCATGCGCTTTCACGCCATCCTGGAGTTGCTGCAGCAGCTGCTGCTCCTCGCCGCAGCCGCACTCGGTGTCGGCGTGCTCGCCGTGATCGGCAATACCATTCGCCTGGAGATCCAGGGACGCCGCGCCGAGATTGAAGTCACCAAGCTCGTCGGCGGTTCCAACGCCTTCGTGCGCCGCCCGTTCCTGTATACCGGCATGCTCTACGGGCTCGGCGGGGCGCTGCTCGCCTGGGGAATGGTCGCCGTCGCGGTGCTGGTGCTCAGCGCGCCGGTGGCAACGCTCGCGCGGCTGTACGGCAGCCGCTACCTGCTGCGCGGGCCATCGCCGGATGACATCGGCATCCTGCTGGGAACGGGAGTAGTACTGGGGTGGCTCGGGGCGTGGATTGCGGCCGCCCGGCACCTGCGCGACATCGAGCCGCGCGCTTAGGTCGTCGCGGCTACCAGCGGCGCGGTATGCGCTGTCTGCTTCGTCTCCATCCACTTGCGGATGCGGCGCGCATCGGCCACGCGGGTGCGTTTGCCGTTGGAATTCAACAGCACGATGACGACGGTGCGATCCTCAATCACGGTCTGCATCACCAGACACCGGCCGGCCTCGGAAATATAGCCGGTCTTCTGCACCTCGATCTTCCAGTCAGGCCGGGTCACCAGCGAATCGGTGGTGCGGAAGCGCACCATCCGGCGCCCGACACGCACCACGTACCCCCCGTCGGTGGAGTACTCACGGATGGCGGGAACCTTGGCGGCCGCCATCACAAGCTTGGACAGGTCCTCGGGGCTCGCAACATTCTCGTCGGAGAGCCCGGTGGGCTCCACGAAGTGGGCACTCGTCATGCCCAGCTCCCGAGCCTTGGCGTTCATCGCGCTTACGCAGGCGGTGATGCCGCCCGGGTAGCTACGCCCCAGGGCGTGCGCGGCACGGTTTTCCGAGGCCATGAGGGCAAGGTGCATGAGGTCGCCGCGCGTCAGGCGCGTGCCAGGCAGCAGGCGCGAGCGCGAGCCCTTGCCGGCAATGCGGTCCTCGGCGCTAACCTCAATGGGCTCATCAAGTGGCTGGCCCGCGTCCATGACCACCAGGGCCGTCATGAGCTTGGTGATCGAGGCAATGGGCATGGCCACTTCGGCGTTGAGGGAATACAGCACCGAGGAATGGGTGGTGTCGAGGACCAGCGCGGCGCTCGAGCGCAGCCCCGGGGGAGCCAGCGCGGCGCGCGAAGCTGAGGCGGCGAACAGCAACAGGCAGGCAAATGCCGTAACGGCAAGAAAGCGACCCTGATTCATCGACCCCACACGTGCCTCGAAAGTACTTTAGGAAGTGACTGTATCAGACCATCCCTTATGTCGTGCAAGCGTGATGTACCCTTAGCTTTTTGGGGCACTTGACCAGGGGTAATTCACCCTTCGCGACGAATCTGCACAGCCACGGTCATAACACAGTGCACGCGTGACGCACGCCTCAGCCGCCCCATGGACTAACGCGGCCACAGCCAGCCGAAAACGCCCGCCGTGAGCAGTGCGTAGATCACCCCGTCCAGGCACGACTTCATCGTCATGACCCAGGAGCGCCGGTACCAGATCGACAGTTCCACCAGCGCCAGCGAATAAGCGACGAAAGTGGTCACGGCGACGCTCTTGAACACCCGCAGGTACGGGGTATTGATCGGCAGGGAGCGCCCGGTGATGTAGGCGACGAATATGCCCACGACCAGCAGGAACACGAACCATTGCACCAGGTTCCGGCGCATCGAAATCGGCCCGTTGGGCATGACCGTCAACAGCGCCACCGGACCCCGGGCCATCTTGTCCTTGAATTCCGCAGTCCTCATTTCCTCCATGCCGCTGGCGCGCGGAATGAAGTAGTCCCCAGGCGGGATAGCGAGCGGACGCAGGGCCTCGAGCACCTGCGTTTCCATCGGCATCCGGGGGAAGTCGCTCTTGTGCCACAGCGGCGCCATGTGGATGACGGAGCTCGCCACGAAAACGATGACCGCCGACAGCAGGATCGGCAGCCACAGCGTGTGCAAAGGAGCAAAGTAAATGGCGGTCATCCAAGGCCCCCCTTTCTTGTTGTGTGCGGGCACGACTCTAATCCCAAACAGACCGTGGCCGCTAAACCGCGCCTGCGGCGGGTACCCCAGAACGGACGGGCCGCCCCCTCTCCGATGGGGGATTCCAGCCTGCCTTGATGTGCGCGCAAGCTACTGTTTATGAACCATAAATCGCAAGACCTTCCCGGGAACTCAGACGGCTTTTAGCACTCTGATTCAGTGACTGCTAGAATGTCGACCCAATCCACGGGAGATCTCATGAGTGCTGGAACCGCATTGGTTGCCCGCCTGGGTGACCAGGCTTTAGCCGGTCCGCTGGGGAGTCTCGATGCCTACCTCGAGCGGGTAAGCCGCATCCCCGTTCTGTCCCGCGACGAAGAGCGCGAGCTCGCCGAAGCGTTCCGATCCAGGGACGACCTTGGCGCCGCGCGGCAGCTGGTGCTCTCGCACCTGCGTTTTGTCGTGCACATCGCCCGTGGTTACAGCGGTTACGGCCTGCCGGTCGGGGACCTGATCCAGGAGGGCAACGTTGGGCTCATGAAGGCGGTCAAACGCTTTGACCCCGCGCAAAACGTCCGCCTGGTGTCGTTCGCGGTCCACTGGATCCGCGCCGAGATCCACGAGTATGTGCTGCGCAACTGGCGCCTGGTGAAGGTCGCCACCACCAAGGCGCAGCGCAAGCTGTTCTTCAACCTGCGCCGCCTGAAGAAAAATCTCAGCTGGCTGTCGGCGGAGGAAACCGCCGCCGTGGCGCGCGATCTGGGCGTCACCGTAGGTGAGGTCACGGAAATGGAGCAGCGTCTCGCGGCGCGCGACCTGTCCTTCGATCCGACCCCCGAGTCGGACGAGGAAGAAACCTACAGTCCCGCGGCCTACCTGCGCTCACCCGGCGCGGACCCCGCGGAACTGGTGGAAAGCGCGGACAGCGCGGACGAGTCCGAAGAGCGTCTGCACGGCGCTCTGAGCCGCCTCGATGCACGCAGCCGCGACATCGTGCAGCGGCGCTGGATGAACGAAGGCAAGGCGACGCTGCACCAGCTCGCCGAGAAGTACGGCGTATCGGCGGAGCGCATCCGTCAGATCGAAACGAGTGCGCTGGGGAAGCTGCGCGGTCTGATGGCCGCCTGAGGGCGCGCTTGCGCGCGGCGCTGGCTTGGCGTTAGGTTGCTTAGCATGCGCAGCGTGACCGACCTGCTGAGCGAATACGGCGCCAGCCACCAGAACCCCACCAACGAGCTGCTGCACTGGATCTGCGTGCCGGTGATCGTGCTGGCGGTAATGGGCCTGTTATGGTCCGTACCGGTACCCGCGCCTGTAGCGACGTGGTCGCAGTGGCTCAACTGGGCGACGCTCGCCGCCGCCGCGGCCCTCGTGTACTACCTGCTGCTTTCGCCCGCGCTCGCCGTCGGGATCCTGGTCGCGTTCGTGGCGATACTCGTGATCACACAGGGGCTGGCGCGCCTGCCCTGGCCGCTGTGGCTCACATCGCTGGTTATTTTTGTGCTCGCCTGGATCGGGCAGTTCATCGGTCATGCCGTCGAGGGCAAGCGCCCGTCCTTCTTCAAGGACCTGCAGTTCCTTCTCATCGGCCCGCTGTGGCTGCTGGCCGCGGCCTACCGTCGACTAAGCGTCCCGTACTAGCCGCGCACCGCGCGCTTTAGGGCGCGCGGGCAGGGCCGGCACCGCCGGCAGCGCTACATACCGCGGCCGCCACTATTTCGTGCAGCTGCTTATCGAGCGGATCGGGGACCAGCTCATCGCCTTGCGCGAGCCCTGCAATCGCGGTCGCCGCCGCCATCAGCATGGCGTCCGTGAAGCGCCGCACGCGCGCATCGAGCGCGCCGCGGAACAGGCCCGGGAAAGCCAGCACGTTGTTGATACCCTTGCCGTCAGCGGCAAACGCGGCACCCTGTGCGCGCGCGACGAGCGGCTCGATCTCCGGATCCGGGTTCGAGAGCGCCAGGATCACCTGACCCTTTCTCACCCATTGCGGCCTGATGAGACCCTTCACCCCGGTGGTCGCGATGACGATGTCGGCGCGCTGCATGAGGGCTTCGAGCGTGACGCCCTCGCCGCCCATCGTTTCAAGTCGCGCCACCGCCTGCGCATTGCGGTCGGTACCGAGCACGTGCCGCACGCCGTAAGCCTGCAGCAGGCGCACGATGCCGGTGCCCGCGGCACCCAGGCCGATCTGCCCGACAGTGCTGCCGCACAGGTCGACGCCTGAGTAGCGCGCCGCGTTCAGCAGCGCCGCCAGCGCCACCACGGCGGTGCCGTGCTGGTCATCGTGCAGCACCGGCTTCTGCAGCCGCGCCTGCAGTGACTGCTCGATCTCGAAGCACTCGGGAGCTGCGAAGTCCTCGAGCTGGATGGCGCCGAAGGACTCCGCGATGCCGCTGACAATCGTAACGACGCGCTGCGGATCCTTCTCGTTGATGAGGATCGGTACCCCGCTCAGGCCCACGAGGTCCGCGAACAGCGCCGCCTTGCCCTCCATGACGGGCAGCCCCGCGAGCGCCCCGATGTCGCCAAGCCCCAGCACCGCCGTGCCGTTGGTGACGATAGCAACGGTGCTGCCGAGCGCGGTGAATTCGTATGCCATCTGCGGATCCTTCTGGATGGCGAGACACACGCGCGCGACGCCCGGCGTGTAGACATCGCGCAGCACCTCGCGCGTGTTGATGGGCAGGCTCGCGACGGTATGGATCTTGCCGCCACGGTGGCGATTGAACACGCGGTCGGATTTGCCGACAAAGCGGGCGATGGGCAACTGGCCGATGCGCTCGTACAGCGAGCGGTCCGCCTCCTCGTCCATCTCCAGGGTGATCTCCCACAGCGTCCTGCCCTGGTCGCGCCGCAGCGCGGTAAGACCCTCGATTGCGAGCCCCGCGTCGGCAATGACCTGCAGGACCCTGGCGAGGCTGCCGGGCTGGTGCACCGTCTCGACGAGGAGGATCTCCGGGATCTTCATGGCCGCAGGGTGCACCAAGGACTGGCTCAATTCCACCGCGGGCTTGAAGGCCCATGGATGTCCCCGCGCGCGCGGACCCGTTATCATGCGCGCCCCGCAAAGCGGGGAGCCCTTCCCAAGGAGACCGCCGTGGTCAAAGCCGCCGCTTCCGCCAACACCGCCACAACGCCCGGGGCCGCCGCTGCCGCGCTCGACCCGCTGGACCTGTTCGGGGTACGCGCCGCGCTGACGGATGAGGAGCGCCTGGTGCAGGACTCGGTGGCGCGCCTGGTGGATGGCGAGGTGCTGCCGGTCATCCAGCGCTGCTTCGAGGAGCACCGTTTCCCGAAAGAGCTGATCCCGAAACTCGCCTCCCTCGGGCTCCTCGGCTCCTCCATCCACGGCTACGAGTGCGCGGGGCTGAACGCGATCTGCTACGGGCTCATCTGCCAGGAGCTCGAGCGCGGCGACTCCGCCATTCGCAGCTTCGTCTCGGTGCAATCATCGCTGTGCATGTACCCGATCTGGGCGTTCGGCTCCGAGGAGCAGAAGCGCAAGTACCTGCCCGGCATGGCGCACGGCGAGCTGATCGGCTGTTTCGGCCTCACCGAGCCGCACGGTGGGTCGGATCCGGCCAACATGAAGACCCACGCCAGGAAGCGCGGCACGGACTGGGTGCTGAACGGCTCGAAAATGTGGATCACCAACGGGGCGATCGCCGACGTCGCGGTGGTGTGGGCCATGACGCCGGACGGCGTCCGCGGCTTCCTGGTGGAGAAGGGCACGGCGGGCTTTTCCGCACCCGAGATCCAACACAAGTTCTCGCTGCGCGCCTCCGTCACCGCCGCGCTGTTCTTCGACAATGTGGTGGTGCCCGAGGAGCGCGTGCTGCCGGGCGTGGTGGGACTCAAGGGGCCGCTGGCGTGCCTCACGCAGGCGCGCTACGGCATCGCCTGGGGCGTCATCGGCGCAGCCCAGGCGTGCCTGAAGCAGCTGCTCGAGTACAGCGCGACACGCACGCTCTTCGGCCGGCCGCTTGCGCACAACCAGACCATCCAGGTGCGCCTCGCCGACATGGCCCGGCGCATCACCACCGCGCAACTGCTGGCCTTGCAGCTCGGGCGCCTGAAGGATGCCGGCACCATGCAGCCCTCGCACGTGTCGCTCGCCAAGTGGAACAACTGCCGCATGGCGCTCGATATCGCGCGTGACTGCCGCGACATGTTGGGTGGCGCGGGCATCAGCGCCGAGT